>Ga0315533_1000009_pt1 | contig 313876 bp, 269 predicted proteins | sample SalMarSW160130MG_FD_203081 | JGI IMG/M metagenome (GOLD analysis project Ga0315533, IMG submission 203081) | Salt marsh sediment microbial communities from the Plum Island Ecosystem LTER, Massachusetts, United States - Salt Marsh Sediment SW1601-30 ...
TAGGTATAGTTATCGTTCCAGAGCCAGAATGTTTATATTTATAATATTTAGTTGTTTTTCCATTCATTTTTTTGATTTCGCCTCTAATTAAATAATAAAAAACATCATCATTTTTAAAAAGATTCGATAATGATATAATAAATATTATAATAATTGTTATAACAGAAAATAAAAGTGAAAAAATATGCCCGAAGCAATGAGCCATTTTTGCTTCTGGATCGTAAGGCAATTTTTGGACCCTTTTATGAAGATGGGAGGTTAATAAATAAATCATTTAGTTTTGATAAGTTCGTATTTCCTTCATGTGAAGAATATAATAATAGATATTCACGTTTAGAATCAATAGCAAAGAATCTAATAGAAAATTTACTGTCAGAAAATAAATTAAGCTCGACTGATTTTTATGTATTATTAAGTTGGTTTGATAAAATTAGAATCGGTCTTTGGCTTGCAAGTATCTATATGTATAAGAACTTTTTTGGATGGTTTTAATGTGTCGAGTTCAATTATATCTTTTAACCAACTGAAAAATTTGGGAGAAACTTGAGTTAAAACATCCCTAATGATTTGACTCTAGTCGTCGTTATCTAATATTTTTGATCCAAAACACATCTTTTTTACAATACCTTCTCCTAAGCCCTCTTTATATACTTCGGTGGTTCTATCGCAAAAATTACCCTTACCAACCGCAAGAATACAGCCTTTTACTGAGTCATATTTCTTTAATTCACTTAACAACCAATATAATCCATATTTAACCGCTTTTGAACAATGGCTGACCGTAGTATTATAATCACTATTTTAAATCCTTATTCATTCTTTTTGATTTATTTATTAAACACTTATTTATAAGGATATAATTATAGTGAAAAAGATATATTTCTGTTGAATTTATTATAGGTTAAGATTTAATAATAATTTAAAATTAGAATTTATGCCCCTGAAGGTGGTTTCGTAAATGCTTGAAACAAAAAAGCAGCAATCCATATATTATTTTCGTAGAAAATTTGAAAGCATTTTTTTAATGGTCGTGCTGGAATCTCATTATTTTTAATTTCCTTCCTAATGTCAGCGATCACAAAAATAGCATAACCACACTTACCAGCTTCTCTTAATATTTGTTTTTTATGTTTTTCATACTTTTCTTTAATTATATTTTCATTATCTAATTTTTCTTCAGTTTTAAGTAATTTATCTTCAACAGGAATTTCTTCTATCCAATGATCAGCATCACCATCTGAAACTAATGATTCATCTTTGTGTTTATTATGAAATATAAAGGTCAAAATTGTTGACATCCATGGATTCATATCTTTCTTTTCATCTTTCCAATTCTGAGCTGGCTCTCTGAACTTCACTCTATGATCATAACACACTTTTAGGATATCAAAAAATTTTCCTATAATTTCTAACCAAGTATCGGCATTTTTAGAAAGAGGGGCGTTCAAATCCCAAAAATTTAATGCTTTTAATTGGTTATTTAATTTATTATCGCACTCTGGATGTTTTGTATCAACATCTTTAATTCTACTTTCATCATAATCAATCAGTTCGATAACAATTTGTCTTGTATTCTCAAATGTCTCAATTGGTTCAACAATAGGTCGAAGTTCAAGTAATTCTTCTATTTCCATATATCGAGCATTAAATAATGGTGATTCTCCAGAATGTAATACTATTTTAAAATCATCTATTAGTTTTTTAAAATATTCCTTATCAATTAATTCCCCATTTTGAGGATCTTTTAAGCTACGAATATTAAAACGAGCCCATAATAATCCGAGTTCGTAAAATTTCCTTTGGTCTTTTAACTGATAAGACAAATCAAAATATTTTTTATAAAACTTTTTGTAAAATGGATGAGAACCATTTTTAGGCATAAAATTACAGATAAAATCTATCAATTTATTGAAAAAAGTGAAGTTTTCAATATTTTTTTCAAAATAATCATCAATTTTTTGGAATATTTCTCTCTCTTCGTTATAGAAATTTACATAAATATGTTTAAAGACAGTAAAGACATTGCCTTTTTGAAAAATCTGTGTTATATTGGATTCAACTAAACCAAATAATTGGTCTTCGTATTTTTTTAACAAACCAGCATTTGCTTTGAAGATTTTCGTAAAATATAAATTATATGTTAAATTACTAATAGTTTTATAATCGGTGGATAAATTATTATCCAATATTTCAAAAAAATGGTCTGGGTTTTTTTCTATTTCTTTATTATTAATTAATCCTTCAATAATTATTTGATATAAGAAATCTCTTTTGTTTTTATCAATTTCTTTTATTAACTCGTGGAAAAAGTAATTATTATATCCATGAATACTTCTCTCGTATTTAATATAACGATTTAAGAATAAATGAAAAGATATTAATCCATATTTAAAAAGGTCTTCAGAGTATAAGAGATTGATTATAAAGTTTAAAAAATCAATATCTTTAAATTGAATACCTGACTTCATTGTATTCGAAAGAAATCCAATATTTATGAGGATGATAGAATCAATTCTTTTTTTGCGATTAAAAGATTGAAATTCTTTAACTAGAAATGATAGCCCTTTTATTTTCAAAAGAGTTAAGTTATTGCGTTTAAACTCTTTTAAAATGTTCTTATTTTCAAGTAGATTTTCTTCTTTTTTTATTTCGTTTAGAAACTTTTTGTATTCTCTTCTTACGACATTTCCAAAATTAAGATTTAATGGCAACTTAATCTTCAACTATTTTATATTGAACACGATATAATAGGATTATAAATTCTTGAGTTTATAAAACAAAAATAAGTAAAAAATCTTTTTTTTTAATTCCCTCTGAACCTAAAATTGCTACATTTACCATTAATAAACCACATCTATAATTAATAAAATTCCATTGGCATTTTGCATTTAAATTATTTTGATTTTATTATCTCCATTCTATATGTGTTCTCTTGTAATTTAATTATTCTTAATATATCTCCTACTGCGAGAAGATTTAAATGTTTCTATTTTGAGAAAATAATTAAGGATCAAAAAACTTAGTATTTACAATCTTCTTTACATATTTTTTACAATTTGGTTTTGAGAGTAGTACACAATTTCCAAATGTTTGTAATAAAATATTCTATAATTTCTGAATGATTCATCGTATCCAATTTATGACGTTTTAAAAGCTTTAAACAATTTTCCCCTCGACCATGTTCTACACAATAACTTCGAATGTCCCATAGAGCATACAAAACACTCATTCTATTACCCCAATCTTCAATTTTCAAGAAAATTTCTAAAGATTCTAACCATTTTAATGTTCTTTTCGTTTCTTTCGGATGAAACTTTCTTGGAACAATATTTTTAATTAAATCAACATTAATTTGTTCTATAAATGATTTAGTAAGCGAGTTGATAATCTCGTCATATTCACTTGTTTGATCAGTGATTAATAAATGAATTTTCTTTATATTATATGAGTCTAACTTATTTTTTGCATAGAAAAGCTTTTGAGAGTATTTATTCAAGAAAGATTCATTAATTTCTCGATAGATTGCCTTTAATTGATATACTGGGTGATTAGGGCTAGCAAATCTAGCTAATTTATCCCTTTCATATCGATCTTTTGTCATGATTTGTTTATGCATCACAAATTCATATCTTTTCCATAATTTTTGCTCTTTATATGGAATTCTACCTAAATCACCTAAATAAACTTGAATTAAACCATTTATTTCACAATAAGGGATGCCCCACCTGCAACCACAACTGATATATTCTCCCTCATTAATTGTATACTTTTCAGGTCTTCTATAATATTCTAAGAGCAATTCTTTTTTAAAGTAGATGTGTGTGAGAAAAAGATTTGGTTGTCCATGAGTTTGATTACACAGTATCTCGATATCCTTTCCATGTTCATTTATCCCAATAACAAATGATTCATACTTGTTTTCTAACTCAAGTAATCCATGATATGGTTTTTTATAAGGAGGGATAATATCAATTCCTCGTAAAAGTGAATAATTATTTTTATTATATGCTAAAGATGAGAAAGCCGTAATTAATGAATCTTTTCCATAAAAGATCCTATAATATGCATTTTCCCTTTTCCATTCGTATTCCTCTTTTTCTTGATCACAGTCAATCCAACGCTGATGAGAATGATATCTCATAACTAAGTAATTTGATAACGTTATAAAATCCCTCAAATAACGTGTTTTAACATATAATTCCACATTCTCTGCATCTTGCTGATTTATTGTTGCAACTACTTCCCAATCGCTTGAACTATCCCTTTTTTTATATTCATTACCAATAAGATTGATTTTATAAAATTGCTCAAATTTTTGATCTAATTTTAATCTGATTCCCTTATCTTCAAGATCTTCCATATGTACTAAAGGTCGATATTCTACTCCACTTTGAGTTATTAGATTATCATTAAAACTAAATAGTTCTCCATTTTTATTATATAAATATGATTCTGGATGGGAAAAAGGTGAGTTTACCACAGAACTTTCTGGATAGAAGTCTCTGAATAAAAATTCTTTGATCTTTTTAAAATTTGACCTATACTTGATATGTTTTGGTGATTTTTTATTTAAAGTTATTTCTATAGGTTCTTGGTCAATGCTTAAATCTTTATGATATACATATTGAAAATTGACTAAAACTGAATTTGTAAACAAAAGTTCATATTTTTTATTAGAGTAGCGACCCAATAAAACCCAATCTTTATCTAAATATTCTTCTTTTTTTAACCAATCTTTAAATCTTAAAAGATCACGACACTTATATTTTAAATTTCTTTCTTTTAACACATTATCAGGTCTCATCTTTAAGAAAGTAGAGAATGTCTATTAATAATCATCTCAATTTAATAAATTTAACATTTCAGGAAAAATAAATAAAATTATTAAAAAGTAAATATTCAAGTTTTTTTTTAAATTTATTAACCACTCGAATTTTATGATTTAAGTTTTTGTTAATAAAATTATACTATCACAATACAAAACCAATCATATTATATTTAAGCTTAGGAATCGCTCTATTTTTATCTATAATAAATTACTTTTTACCAGATCTGATATAATAATCCGAAAATTGAAATTTTATTAAATTGAAGAAACGACTTTATTGGGAATTATTGGTTAATAATTATGAAGTAATAACTAAGTCTTTAAATATAATAATTTAATTAAAATATACAGAAAAAATAAATATGAAAAAAGGTTTTAAATATGGAAGACGTGAGAGAAATAATCGTAAGCCTATGGGCTAATATTATAAATCGTGAAATTACCAGAATTGGTTATTGGTTTTTAAAAGATTCCTCGTGGAAAGATATCGATATAGTTGGAATAAAACCTGGAAGTTCAATAATCTCTCTTTACAATGTAAAGTCGAACTTAAATACAGATTCTAAAAAAAATAGGAGGCATTCTCCCGAAGAAATTGCTATAAACTTCACTGACGCAATAACGACATTAAATAATGGATATGATCGAGATTTTAAATATAATTTGTATTTAATTTTCGAGTCTGCTGATCGATTGGGTTCGAGAACAGGTTGTAAAAATACGCAAGAGTACCTCGAAAAAATTAAAGAAAAAAGTGAAGCTTATAGAAACGATATTCAGGTTGAATTACATAAAAAAAACATTAATACTAACAATTTTACTCTGAAAAGTTTGTTTGAATGCGTAAAGGAAATTAAACTTAATGTAAAAAAGTCTCCCACAGGAACGGGAGGCCATTGTTTTGAGCTAAAAAATGGAATTTTCGTTAACCCATTTCATAAAATTCCAGTTTTGAAAATCCTAGACATTTACACGGATTATAACTTCTAATTTTAATTGGGTTTAAGAGAAAGAGAGGAAGATAAGAATCATAATATCGTTCGTTCTACATTTCATATACATCTAAGGTAAAATTTTTAACTTCATGCTGTTTGATAACATTTTTAAGAATTTAAATCGTATGTCTTAACTCCTCGTTTTCAAATTTTATTTTTTTAACTTCAATAGCGTCGATTTTTGTTAGTAAATTTTTTTTTTTTGAGTTCCTTATCGCTTTTATCAAGAGACTCATGTAATTGTGATCAATTGTGAAATCTTCAATAAGCATTTTAGAATAATTTAATCAGTTTTTCAAAATAGGGGTGTATTTGTTCAATCATTGTTTTATTAATTGTTGAATATGGACGAAATTTCGATATTCAAGTTAAACCTTGTAGATAAAACCTTTTTTGTCACTTTAAAAGCAGGGTTATGGGAGAAAAAATGAAAATTAACCAAATAAACTTAGCCTTAATATAAAGAATATAATGTTCTCAAAATTTCCTATTTATAAGAATGTGTTTTTATTTTCTATGAAAGGATTTATTTTCTCATATAGATCAATTGGATAATATTTAATATTATTAGATTCAAGGGCATTTTTTAGAAATCTTATATTTTTTTAAAATCTACTATTTTGTTTTATTGATTCTCTTAACTTCCACCTTGAGATCACTAATTCAAATGAGGAGCCCTTCATATTCTTTATTGATTTTATCATTAAGAGCATAGATATTTTGAAAGAACGTAGATTCACAACAGCAAAAACATAAAATTTATGTATTGGTTCATTTCAATAATTATTAATATTAAAGGCATTAAAATAATTAGGAGGAGCATTAGAAGGAAAGAATTTAATGCCTTTATTCGATTTGCTTGAAGGAACTCCTCCATAAAATCGTGGGCCTAACTTAAGAAGAAAATAATCTGAGAGATTATCAAACAACGTTGACCCTTTTCCATCTAAAACTTTTCTTGTATACCTTTCAATTAAGTATGCTATTGAATCGACAATTTGAATTCCATTATGAAGTTCGGAATTTAAAAAAATCGGAGTATCTAAGACTTTATCTACATCTCCAGTTTTGTATTTTATCCCTTCTTCCATCATTTCAGAGATAAGATCTCTTTTTTCTTTATCAGTACTAAAGTCTTCATCCATAAGTAGTAATGCGTATTCTTTATCATCATTCCTAGTTGTTTCTTTCCAAATGTGTCCATTTATTCGTTCAATAATTAATCTAAGTGCCCATGGTAAAAACTCATTTTCTTTATATTTCGCAAAAAAATCTTTCTTAACTATAACGATTGAAATAATATTAATGTAGAGCTTACTGATGAAGTTATATATCTTTTTTAAAATGTTCTCTGTTTTTTGCTTTTTACCTCGTAATGGTTTGAAGCTTTTTTTGGCATTTATAATATCTTGCATATGAATTTCAAAATTTCGTGGCATTCTTTTTCTTTGTCCTTGAACTATTCTCCATATCTCTTTTTTCAATTCCTGAGTTTCTCTATGTAGAAATTTCATCCCCTTTTCCTGCATAATCATGGCTGTCAGGGTATAATAATTGCTTTGTGGATCATTTTCTTGGATTGTTCCAGATTCATCAATAAAAACGAGATACATAATAAATAGAGGATAGGATTCTTAATATCATTTAATGTTAGGAAGGATTAATTTAATTACCTAAATAATTTTTTTCTTTACAAAGAGATTAATGATAAAAAGTTTTAATTTTACATTTTTTCTGCATTTTCAAAATAATGTTATAATTTTCTCAAATACAATTAATTAGAAGGGGCATCACGGGAAGAGAAGGGTGATTTAACAATTAAAAAAGAGCTATTAACTCATTTCTTTCTGTTTTCCATGTTATATTCATCAATCAATTTTAACAAGGTAACTTCATCTTTTATTTTACTATTATTATAACCTTCAATGAGATTATTTTCTACTATCTTTTTCTTTATTCTCTGAAGAAAATAAATATATCCCTTAGCATTGCCATAGAAACCGTATCTTTCTAAAATAGCATTGTCCCACATTATAAAGAAAGAAGGGTTGAACATATGCATCATTTTTGAAATAGCCACACTTGAAATTTTAGGAATCTTTTCTAATTCCCTAAAAATTTTTTTTATACAAGTTTTTGTCTTTTTATCCTTAAAATCAAAATTTTCCCACAGTTTTTTACCTTTGAAATATTGAATATCCTCCTTCAAATTCATAAGGGTTTGAAATAAATCTATTTTTCTATCGTTGGGTATTCTACAGATACCCCATTTGTTCAAAAATCCTAAAATATCCTTCTCAACACTTTCTTTACTAAAATTTATAAAATCCCAGCATTCACTCTTCCTGTATTCATTAAACAATTTTGTATTTCCTTTAATAAGATAGTCATTATGAGCAATTTCTAATTCTAAAAACTTCATGATGGGTATTCTACTTTTCCAAATATAAAATTATCTATTTTAATAAAATTATCTATTTTAATAAGATTATCGATATTATTGATAGTACAAAATTATACGATGAATTAGGATATTGGATTGAAAATCTCGAAAATATTTTTAAATATTGTATAGATAAATACAGAGTTATTAAATCTCATTTTTAATATTATTTAGATATCTTTGAAATCTATTCCAAGAAGTATTGATTGCAACTTCTTGCTTAAAGAACTCGATCTCAGGTATTTTTTTGTTCATTATTTTTTAATTGTTTTTTTGTTTCTTCCAAATTAGTGATCACTAAATTTCTATGTTTTAAAATCTTGTAAAGCTTAGTTATTCTCTTATGACAAGGAGTACATAAGATACATAGGTTAAATCTTGCCAAATTGACCACGTTGTTAAATCTTGCCAAATTGACCAAGCGGAGTATTTCTCATCGAAACTAAAAATTGGAGTGCTGAAACACGATTTACTCCCCACCATCAGATTGAACGAGCAGGTTATATCTTTTATATAAAAACCAATAATTTATTTAGGGAGAAAATACCGATACAAAATATCGTGGTGACGTTGGGAAGGGTTCCGAAATATAGACACCAATATGTGCAACAACTTTCGGTTAAAGAATTAAATGCTTATATTCTAAGGAAACAAAAGAAGCTATCTTTATACGAAATAAACCAAGTTGGGAATTGGCTTAGATACCAGATATAAAAATTTAAAAAGAGGAAATAAAAAGAAAATTTTATGCAGTATGTAGAACATAAAGGGAAAAAAATTGAAGTAAAGTATGGAAGCTTAGATTTAAGCAATAGGGGGATCTATGATATATCTAAAGATGAAGTTATTAAAAGGGTTAATAGTGGATACAATCCAGTAATACTGTATCTAATAGAAGTAGGTTTTTTACAGGTCGAGATTACTTCATGAATAGGTGGTCAACACTTTATAAAAAGTTATCTTATAATTTTAGTCATTCAACAAGTAATTAGAAAGGATAGATGATAAAGAGATAATGGAAAGGTATTTCAAAGATATATTTTTAAACCAAAACTATTATATAGCAAAATAATCATTGGAGGTAAAATAAATTATGTCAAATTTATATTCTGATAATATAGATGAGATAGCGGAGGTATGTATTGATATTTACCAAAATCCAGAAACATACCAACAAGATAGAGAATCTATAGTTAATCGATTGTTAGAACTACCCGATAATCATGTGAGTTATGATTTTGAGAAACAGAAAGAATATGGTTCTGCAAATTATTTATTGAATTTTTCTTTAATGGCTTTAATTTCACTTTATAGAATTAACCCTCAAGATGAAATTCCAAGTAGTAGCAAAATAATCAATTATTTTAAAGATTTCTCTGCGGGTAACTTTGGAGACTTATTTACTGTTTCGGAGTTTAAAAAAGAATTTCTAAAGTTTTTAATTGAAGACCTTTCAAAAGAATATTCTGATGAAAATTTTTTTCAAATTATTGAATATATATTTTATTTAAGAGAGAAAAAAGATAAAGAAATAATAGAAATTTTATTAGCCTCAATTAAATTAATAGAATACTGGCTTATTAATTCTAAAGAAGATCATAATATAGATGATAAATGGTTTTTTTTAAGATACATTTTACCCGATTCTATTAACGTTATAAAAGAGGCATTTACTCGCCTGATTATTAAGTTACTTAAAAAAAAGAAATTTGAGATAATTTCTCTCTATAGTTATATAGAGGCAAATATCATGAACGAGGATTTAAAATCTGATTTCAAACTAAATATGCCAAATTCATCCGATATCCCTGAAATGAATTTATTTTTGAAAGCAGAAAGAGCATATGCGGAAAAGGATTATTCCAAAGCATTAAAATATTATAGCCAATTACCTAATGATTTTCCTCAAATTAGAGCGATTATGAATAATAAATTAAGATATTGTTGTGATCAAGTTAATAATTATTTAGAAATGGGAACCTACATAAATGAACTTATTAAATTAGTCGAGAAATTATGATTATTTATATGTATACAAGGCCTTCGCCAAGTGTTCCAGAACTTATTCCAAATAAAAAATTATTTCTCGGACCTTGTATCGATTTAATTCGAGAACGATTGTTTAATAAATATAAATTAAATTTAGAAAAGACTGGAGGTATTGATTTATCTAAAAAGGAATTAATTTTTATTGGTATTACTCCCAAGAATCAAAAGGAGACTCGTAGAATTATATATATTGGCTCATCTATTAAAGGATTCACTTTTGAAAAAGCTTATAGTTATTACGATATTGAAAATCAAGACAATATTAAGACTTTTTTAGTTTCACCGATTATTGAAAATCGAAAGTTCTTAGGTTATAGACATCGAAATGAGTTTCATAAATTTAAGGGATGGTGGAAAAATATAACTCGTTACCACAATATTCAAGAGCATCATGAATATTTGAGGTATTTTAAAAAAATAGATAAAGATGAAATCTTATTTAAAAGAAACAGATGGAATACTTTAAATAGAGATATTTGTTTTGAATTAAAATCGATATTTTATGATAATGAGGGACTTTTGTTTAATCAAAATATCATAGATCTCTTGAAAGTGATTTTGAATAGAAACGATGTTGAATTGTATGCGCCCTTCGGATTGGATAAAGATGATGATCCTATTACAAGACGTGGAAATGGTTTAAAAATAGAAGGTAAAAAGGCTAAAGAATTGTTTAATATATTAGAGAATCTAATATAATCTATGAATTGAAAATTATTAAATAAAGAAGAATGTTGTATCTATTGAGAGTAGGGGCAGATAAAGTATATGGAGGGTTTCATAGTCCCATTTTTAAGGATGATCTTTCCTACTTATTTATTCCAATCCCAGATAAAGATGTACTAAAGGAAAAAAGCATTACATACTCCAAATATAAATGGAATAATCGAAGTATTCTATCATATATTCCAGTAAAATTATCTTCGTATACAATTCACAACGATCCGGAATTTATTTCTTGCACTTATGGCTCCCCTAAATATAATAAGAACAATAACATTGAAAAAAATTATAAGAAACTCAAAAATCTAAAAAAGAATGATTTATTAGTTTTTTATGCCGCATTCTCAAATAAGTTTGAAGATAGAAATGAGTCTATTTCTGGGTTGTATTTTTTTGCCTATTTCGTTATTGATAAAATCATCAAATATAGGACACCTGAAACACTTAGAGGGGATCAAAAAAAACTTATTTCGAACAATCATCATTACATTCACAAATGGAACAACCAAGTAATTGTTGTTGGTAATCGTAAAAAAAGTCGAGTTTTCGAAAAGGCCGTACTGTTAAGCTCAGAACAATATGATAGAAAAGGTAGCAATTATTATCCTTGTTCTAAAATAAAAGAGATATTTGGTGGCTATAATAAATCAATGAATCTTTCTTCTTTGAGGGAATTTAATTCGCAATCAATAAAAAAAGAATTTAAGGATTATTTAGATGACAACAGCGGTAAAAATATGTTCATTATATTATAGATAAGTATTTTAACCGATACATTAGTAATTGCAAAATCCATTGAATTATCAATCCTTATAAAAATTTAAAACAATCTTCTGCAATTTCAAATCCCCGGGTAATTCGAATAGATTATATTGTTTCTGGTTCCTCTGTAATGAATTTCAATCGAAGTTACCGATAATGTAGAACTAGATAAAGTTTGGATTGATATTAATGGAACTGTTTATAACATGACAAATGTTGGAGGAACAGATATATATTTTATTATTTTTATACCCACACAGGAGAGCACATATTATAATTGGGGACAATTGCACGATCTATGTTTGTTATCATAACTGTAGAGGTACACCCACCACGTGTGTGGGGACAATTTCATATTCAAGATCCCTTAATAATATTACTCCGGTACACCCCCACGTGTGTGGGGACAATTTGCTATGGAAAATGGAGCACAGAATGTTAGGCGGTACACCCCCACGTGTGTGGGGACAATTCTTTATTGATTATGACAATATCATTTATAGCTGGTACACCCCCACGTGTGTGGGGACAATGATGATTTAGAAAGAGCCTATTTATATTATTACGGTACACCCCCACGTGTGTGGGGACAATGTTATCATAAATAGGAGTCTCTTCCTTAATTACGGTACACCCCCACGTGTGTGGGGACAATGTATCTTGGTATATGAGTACTCCAGATGTAACTGGTACACCCCCACGTGTGTGGGGACAATAGCTCTGGCTCTCTTGGAACATACGGAATATCCGGTACACCCCCACGTGTGTGGGGACAATCTCATAATATCATAATTATTTTCTTCCATATACGGTACACCCCCACGTGTGTGGGGACAATAATTTATTATTCTGAACCACAAAACTCGTTTTCGGTACACCCCCACGTGTGTGGGGACAATGATTCTGCAGATGGTGATGTTTATATGTTTTGTCGGTACACCCCCACGTGTGTGGGGACAATGTCTATCCTTCATTTGATTTAAATGCTTTTATCGGTACACCCCTACGTGTGTGGGGACAATATTTTTAGTATTACTTAATTAATTTAGTAATACGGTACACCCCCACGTGTGTGGGGACAATTATGCTATATATAAAAAATATTATAAATACACCGGTACACCCCCACGTGTGTGGGGACAATTTACCAAGAAGAAGGAAAACAATAATTTAACACGGTACACCCCCACGTGTGTGGGGACAATGCTGTACCAATAAAGGAGTAATCCCTGAATCACGGTACACCCCCACGTGTGTGGGGACAATCAGCTGTAAATTTTACTACTTTTTTGTGACTACGGTACACCCCCACGTGTGTGGGGACAATCTTTCTTTCTTAAGTTTTGCCTCTATGATAGCCGGTACACCCCCACGTGTGTGGGGACAATAACATTATTATCCCAATTTTTCTCTACTTTCACGGTACACCCCCACGTGTGTGGGGACAATATAATCCCCTCAAAATAAACAAAACCAGATTTCGGTACACCCCCACGTGTGTGGGGACAATAATGATGAGCCCATTAATACACCCATTAAAACCGGTACACCCCCACGTGTGTGGGGACAATCCTATGTAAGGTTCTCTCAACTTCATTTCGTTCGGTACACCCCCACGTGTGTGGGGACAATCAGAACTCTGAGCACAGAAAAACCCTGTTATTCGGTACACCCCCACGTGTGTGGGGACAATTTTCACTCCTCTTTTCATAAACTTAATTTTAACGGTACACCCCCACGTGTGTGGGGACAATAAGATTTATGAGAAAATTAGGGTTGGCTCTAACTGGTACACCCCCACGTGTGTGGGGACAATCAACTGAAAACACAAATATTGTATTCTTACTTCGGTACACCCCCACGTGTGTGGGGACAATGGTTGGCCCGAATTCACTATAACCTTTAGAAAACGGTACACCCCCACGTGTGTGGGGACAATGTGAGCTCTGGTAACTCCAAGATTGTATGAGTTCGGTACACCCCCACGTGTGTGGGGACAATTACTCCTGACATGTTATATTTTTCAATTAATTCGGTACACCCCCACGTGTGTGGGGACAATTTAGTAATGAAAACGATGATCCAAGCATACAACGGTACACCCCCACGTGTGTGGGGACAATTAGCTTCTGCAAAAATAGAGAAACCTCTGGTACCTGGTACACCCCCACGTGTGTGGGGACAATAATTTTAAAAAAAAACAAAAAATCCGTTTATGCGGTACACCCCCACGTGTGTGGGGACAATGGAACTTCAATCATTTATATTATCAACGCTACCGGTACACCCCCACGTGTGTGGGGACAATCTCTATAGATATTTTTTTAGAACTACTTGATACGGTACACCCCCACGTGTGTGGGGACAATTCTGGAGTCTCCTCTAAAAGGTTTCCTAAATACGGTACACCCCCACGTGTGTGGGGACAATCCCTTATTACGTTTGTTTTGAGGGTTCCCTCTCGGTACACCCCCACGTGTGTGGGGACAATTCTTGTCTAATCATTCTATCGGACATTAAAGACGGTACACCCCCACGTGTGTGGGGACAATCAACGGCAAATAATGAATCATCTCAGAGATTGCGGTACACCCCCACGTGTGTGGGGACAATGAAATTGATCTTCCTGAAGAAGTGTATCTTTTCGGTACACCCCCACGTGTGTGGGGACAATCGATTATATAGAATTTAGGATTACTTACAAAATGGTACACCCCCACGTGTGTGGGGACAATTAACATAGAGCAATAACTCTTTTACATATTTTCGGTACACCCCCACGTGTGTGGGGACAATTTTAGATTTAAAAAATGGAATTGCAAATATAACGGTACACCCCCACGTGTGTGGGGACAATTAGTCAAGTCCCAGATTTCGTGCAAGGTGGTACGGTACACCCCCACGTGTGTGGGGACAATTTTATTATACAATAAATCAAAAAGTTTAAATACGGTACACCCCCACGTGTGTGGGGACAATTAGTCTTTTTTGAAGATTCTGGATTCTCTAAACGGTACACCCCCACGTGTGTGGGGACAATTTCTGCACCACAGAATTCGCAATAGGTAGCTTCGGTACACCCCCACGTGTGTGGGGACAATTATTATTGAACGAGCTTTAAAGAAAAGATACACGGTACACCCCCACGTGTGTGGGGACAATTAGCTTATACCTCTTTCTAATTTTATTTACTACGGTACACCCCCACGTGTGTGGGGACAATAATTAATTCCTGAATAATTTTTAAAATGCTCTCGGTACACCCCCACGTGTGTGGGGACAATTAATTCTCTAAGCATCCTTGGTTCATATATCCCGGTACACCCCCACGTGTGTGGGGACAATGAAGTATTTATAAATAACAAACCATTAGATTACGGTACACCCCCACGTGTGTGGGGACAATATTTACGGTTAATACTCCTAAGAATCTGGTTGCGGTACACCCCCACGTGTGTGGGGACAATGATAACTGTTAGGGAAGAATGTTTATCCTATCCGGTACACCCCCACGTGTGTGGGGACAATATTAAAGCTATATATCAAGAATTCTCCGAAGACGGTACACCCCCACGTGTGTGGGGACAATTTCTTTAGCCTTCTCCCAACCCCAGCACGATTCGGTACACCCCCACGTGTGTGGGGACAATAATCCAAGCACTAACAGCAGCACAGGTAATACCGGTACACCCCCACGTGTGTGGGGACAATCAGTATAGACATTTTGTCTTTTCAGAATAATACGGTACACCCCCACGTGTGTGGGGACAATTTTCATATTATTAACCATTATATCGTATAATTCGGTACACCCCCACGTGTGTGGGGACAATGTCATTCGAGAAATCTGTAGTTTTCTCGATACCGGTACACCCCCACGTGTGTGGGGACAATTTGGGGATTGTGTAAGCAAACCGGAAGAGAGACGGTACACCCCCACGTGTGTGGGGACAATACTATATGAGCCTTTATCTTCACTTTAGATCACGGTACACCCCCACGTGTGTGGGGACAATTGGTGCAATGCTAATATCAAGCGAATTATATACGGTACACCCCCACGTGTGTGGGGACAATACCAACTTTTTCTTCCATAATAAAAAATAAGATATTCTCATTAAAGATAGAAAAATTTGGTATTTAAATGGCTCAAACATTATGTTTAATCACTCTTTTTTAACATATATTTTGTTTCAATTGATTATAACTTCTTTTTATCACCTATTTTAATCTAATTTCTTAGAATTAAGTAGCAAGTACATAAACAAGGGAGTTAGAGTATCAGTAAAATTGTAAGTTCCAATCGGTTCTATTTTTTTGCCATATCCAGCTTTTCCCTTCCCTTTAAATAATTTGTAATACTCGGAATATTTATCCTTATTAGTTTTGGAACGATTTACTCCAACTTGCTCTGTTAAAAATTTTTCAAGGGTCTTTAAATTAGGAAAATTATCCATAAGATCGACTATATTAGTAGGTAATTCTATATTCAACAAATTTTCATTAATTATTTTACTAATAATCGTTATATCAAAATTTCGATTAAAAACCAATAAAGTATCCACATTCTTAAAATAGGGATTTATTAACTTTAATAGCACAGGAGCGTTTTCTCTTTTTCTTGTCATATTAAAAACTTGAAAGAGCTGGAGGTTATAATTATTGAGATCGTTCTTTTTTAAATCGAGTAACGCAAATCCGATTATATTAACGAAGCCTTTATAGGCCTTAGGGATATAATCTGTCGTTTCAATATCTAGGCACATCAATATCTTGTTGGAGAATAATGCATCTTGCAAATTTTCGAGGTTAATAGCATATGATAATAGCGATTTAGATATCTTTTTTATTTCTCCGATCCAAGGCTCTTCCCAAAGTTTTTTGGGCGGGTATTCCTCATAGGCAGAAGTTCCAGAAAACAATGATACTATTTTAGAATTTTGATACTTAAAAGAAACTTTTCTGGTTAGAAAATTTACTGGAGTGTTTTTCGTGTCCCAAGTAACCTTTGGAATTGTTCGAGAATTCTTTTCTACTTTAATTATATTCGTTATCTCTTCCTTGCTTGTTATTTTTTGAGTCTTAGTTCTTTTTTTAGTTGCTTTTTTGAGAGGATGCGTAATCAATTGTAAGCCATCAAAATCGTTAATTGTCCAGTTAGTTTTGCCGCTTTTTCTGATCTTAAATCTTTGCTCGTTATTGGTCGCTTTAATCCAAATCGCTCCTCCATCGCCTATTTTTTCTTGTATTTTTACCCACAACTTTTCTCCAACGAGTGCGCTTAATGTTCCAATAAACACTCCTGGCTTCAACTGAAGCATCCACTTCATTAATTTACCCCTCAAACTTGAGGGTACATTTTCGGTTATGAACATCATTAAGTTTGGGACTCCTAATTACCTCCTCTATTGTTTTTTACATCGTTAAAATTTTGACCACCGTCTTGTAAACCTTCTTCAGGATCCCATAAATATCCTGGAAGTGCATAATCGGTATCGTAATCTTTCGCTTCTAATTTTGCGTTTTCTAGGATTTGTTTTTGCGAGAAATTTAAATGGTCTTCTATATCTAACACAGACCTAATATCGACTACAATTCGTTCTAGGATCTTACTTTCTCGAAATCTTTCCCTGCAAGCTATGCGAATTCTTCTCGAGATTTCTTTATTGCTCTCTTTTACGATATCAAATGCGAGCGGAATTGTTATTTCTGTTTTGTAAAGATCTGCGATATCGTAAACAAAAGAGAGAAGCTTCCCAGTATGAATAAATCCTAATGCAGGGCTATAACCCAAAGCTGCAATAGCTGCGTGAGTTATTCCGTAAAGGCACGAATTAGCGGAAGAGATCGCTCTATTAATTGGGTCAGTAGTGTCCCAAGAATCTCTCTTATATAAGCGCCCTTTCCACAGAACACCCGTAAGAGCGCTATTATCATGATACACTTTTCGCATTCTAGCCCCTTCTTTTCCCCTCAATTGTTTTATTGTTATATCGAATGAAATCTCTTCCTCGAACCTTTTTATGTACATTTTTTTGGCAACGAGGAGCCTAAAAAAAGGTATGCTGCTTAATATTGATTGTTTTATAATATTCTTCGCACTACGCGTTCTTCCTATACCCTGAGAGTACAATCGTACGCCCTCTTCGCCGCACCACAATATCAAACAATCGTTTTCAGCGAGGTTTCTAATAGCAGCGTGAGTGATGTCGGTCCCTGGACCGAGCATTATTAGATTTAACGCCGCGCAAGGAATGGGAGTCACTCCCTGTTTGTCGTAGATCGCAATCGAATGACCATCTTGCTTGATTTTTGCGTGCTCAATGTAGATATAGGATAGACTATCTTTAACCTTGGGTAATTCGTGTAAATCTTTCTTCAAACGAATACACACTACCTTTAATTTTACTCTATTTAATCACACAATTAGTGCTTAAATTCTTCACTGATATTAATCATTTGCAATTAAAACTTCGAAATTGTTAAAAATCCAAATCCAAACGCTTTACCGCTCCCAATCCCGTTTTTTAAAATATTTTGAAAAGTTTCGGGGTTCTTAACTTGCAACACTCCATCGAATTGAATTCCGTAAAAGGTCATTTTTTTAGATTTTTTATTGACTTTAGCTGTAATCTCTTCTTTTCTGATGATGTTTGCGTGAAGTATATTAAACCCTCCTATTTCAGCTTTTCGCTCCAACCAATTATATTGCTCTTCTTCTTTATACATCCCTATACGATTGCCATTAATCTTTTTTGACGGATTGCAGAAAAGTTTAAACCAATATTTACTTCCTTTTTTAAACTGCGGATAATTAAATTGCTTATACATGGGACTTTTAAACAAATATTGTTCGTCTTTAATTAAAAAGTCCCAATTCGGACACAATGTCGATTGAATTAATACGGACGGATACGGTTTCTTTGATTCCTTATTGATTTTAAATAAAACCCTTCCTTTTCTTTTAATTTCTTTTAAATTATCTGGAAACGCATTCATTATTGTTCTATGTAATTGGTACGGATTGCTTAATTCTTTCTGAACTCTGTAGGATTCGGGATTCAATATAATTTTTGACAGATACATCGTTACACCTCCTGTTTTAACGATTCAAACGGTACAAATTCGGTTAATACATTACGAGACCTAAATTCTCTAGGGTGGAAGCAAATTGGAACATCCATACGGGGCTCTCCTTGGTTTGGTTCGCACTCGTATATAAGACGCAATGATTTTGGCTGTGTGTCTTTGTCTCTTCCTTGCCAGGGATATTTTCTCATAATTTCTATAAGTGGTTTGGATATCAATTTGTTTGTAAGACAAATCGGTGAACTAGCGGGAAACGATCTACGGCCCAGAAATAAAGGCCATTTTGGATTTTTTAAGGATTTTGTTATTTTCTCAAGTAAATTTCTATCATTTCCCTCAAGACCTACCAAGAAACACGCATCTGCAATGAAAAATCGCCGCGAAATGACAGTACCTAACTTTGAAGGCGTAATTGATCCCTTAGCGCTAGCTCTTAGAACATCCAATGTAGTATGGAAATCGTATGTAATTTGACCTTCTCGTTCAACTCTAATTATCATTTTCATCTCTGCTAAATCCTCTATATTTTCGTCTCTTGACCATCCAAGCGCGCTTGATATCAATCCAATTATGCCGCTTTTAGACGGCTCAGCTTCTGTTTGTCTATCGGTAAATCTACTTTCTACGCCCCATGATTGCATTGGTCCTTCAAGACGAAGGAGTAACACGCTCATTTACGCTTTCACCAATTGTATCGATCAATTTTTTAATTGAATCGTATTTTGTCCCAATTTTATTAAGATATTCGATTGGTCTCTCACCAGTCAAGCAAAAGTGAATATCAGCATTGTCTGGTTTTCCATACAATTCCATCATATCTTTAAGATACGCTTCAAATTTCGTTATCGATTGATTGATTAAATTAGAATCCTTAATTCCAACTTTAACTGGATCTGCAAATGCATTTATAAGAGACCATGGTTGATCTGAGCGAATCACTGCCATTATGAAATCAGGTTTACTAAAAGCTGCCATGCTAGTTTGTTTTCCAGTTGGAATAGCATTTATTGAAGATTCTATGTATCCTTTTAAAACAGATTCTGCCAAATCTTTATTTCCTTGTAAATTGGAAATTAATTGATCCATATCAAGTACTGAGTACCTATAGAAGCACGAGCTATTATACATGATAATCCCCATCATACCTGCACCGCTTTCGGTTTCTTCTTGTAGATCATCTATAGCTGTATAGAAGTCCATTTCCATATCGACTTTGTGAGTCGAGAGAGCGTGAGCCACATAACACGCGGCATGTACATTTAGATCTGCTTTTGATGCAACCATTCTTCCAAATAAAGCAATATCGGGATTCAGATCGTTTTTAATTTCTTCAAATATTGGATCAATTTTTTTTATTGTATCTTTAGTAATCTTTTTTGCAGAAAACTCGTCCCAATTGTTCAAGATGACCTCTGCAATTTTTTTCGGAGTTTTTTTGTTTAGAAATAAAAGTACATCAGTTTTTTGAATATCTTTTTTGTCCGTTTCAAAACCTATTTGTTTTAATACATTTTTTACTATTTCTAGAGATTCCTCCTCGGATTTTCCCTTATCGATCAATATTTCAACAGTTTTCTTGGGGAGAATTCGAGTTCTAGTTCCTAAATTTCCTTTAAATTCGTTAATTTGATCGTTAAAATACTCTCGAATCGCTCTTTTTAAACATTGACTCGAAATCCTCGCTCGGCGGAATCCACCAAACTGACAATCTTTTGGGGTGTTGGTGTCGTCCCGATTTAGACAAGATGGTCCAAAATTTTGAATCATATGTAGTTCTACAAACATTCTTTTTTTTCACCTTTTTTTTTATTTTTTTTTGTAATTTTTTTTTAAAAAATTCTGTAATTTCATTTTATTCTTCATTTTCTTTTTTTGGTTTTTTCCAGAACGATTGCGCCCATTTCTCATAAGGAGGGAAGTAGTTGGAATTCCAACGCTTCAAATCGAAAAACAATTCATGCCAATCTATTGGAATGTTCTCTGATTTTGCGAGTGATACTGCTTGTCTCATATGTAATGGTAAATCTTCTGGATTACTTCTTAATAAAGATACAAATCTTTGTTCAAGACTTTTATTTTCTCCTTTTTTCATAGAAATTATTCGAAAAATATCTCCCATATCTCCACCGCGAGTAAAGCTTGGATGATATGCAAATAAAGACGCAATTAAGTAGTGTACATCCTTATCCCATTTCCCTTTTACATTTTCCAACCAAGGTATCACATAAGGATACATGTCTTGACAAGTCCCAAGTTCGTGTTGTAATCCCCTTCTTAAGGCAGCTAAAGCTCCTCGGTCATTTTTTTCCTCAAGATCTTCCAAAAAAGTGATAAATGGGGATATGGGTATCTTAAACTTAGATTTTTTCGGTTTTTTTGTGTTAATAGTTTTTGACATCTTTTTTACACTTTCTTTTATTTAATTATTATTTTAAATCATGAGTGTTCTTATAAAAATATCCTTCTGTCTGAATAAATGGCTTTAAAGCTCTTGGATCGTTTTTAATATTGGATTTAATAGAATTTAATAGTTTTCGGGCCGTTTTTAAAACACTGTCGTTTACCCAAATTTTAATGAGATCTAATCTTTTTTCAAAATCTGGTTCTTTTGCAACCTCCTCTATAAATTTGTAAAAAAAAATTTCCACCAGATTCCAATATTTCGTTCTTACTTGATTGTTCTGAATAAAATCGTTGATTTTACTCCATTGATTTGTGCTCAAAGATATTTGACTTGGGAAAAGATATTCTTTTGTAAATAATTTAATAGTTTTACTTAGGATCTGTTCGATTTTTTCACATTTCTCGATGAAACTTTTAACATTGCCAACGAGACTTTGATCTTCTAAAAATTTTAAAGGTAAAGGAATATGAGAGCGGTTCCAACTTATTATTTTGCCAACATTTGAGAGATCGTTGCATAATCCGTAAATTTCTAAATTATACCTTCTTGTGGAAGGTATTATACCTCTTTGCACTAGGATAGAAACCCAATTTATTGCTTTTGGTGATCTTATATTACTATCTGAATCACTTATTCTAAGCAAAGCCTCAGCTTCTCTCCATACTTGTTTATCTTGATCTAATTTAATTGGTTTAAACTCATTTTTTTTATCGCGTTTAAATACCATTTGAGGGTCTAAATCCCAACCATCTTTGACCTTTTCTCCTTGAGCCATAAATAGAGATTCTACTTTAATCTCTCCATCATCTAGGTAAGGATTTAACCATATTTTCCTACTTTGCCATGTTAAATAATCAAGATAACCATATGGATACCTCCCTTTTTTATCTTCATGCAAAGATTTATCATTTCGTTCCCAAAATGGTAAATCTGCGTGATCTTCAGACATTTTAAACGGGTGGTCCCGATCGTATCGAATGAAGTTTAACATTAATGTTTCAAATAGATTTCTTCCCTTTAGCAAGACAATTATACCTGTAATTAAAGGACTATAGTAAAAATGAACTCTTTCTTTTTTTCCTGAAGTGTAGAGAAAACCACCAAGACCACTGAGACTATAATTCTGGTATGTGACTAAAAGTTGGGCAATATTTTCAACATTCATAGGGAAAATTTCAGAATCCCAATGATGATCAAATAACGCAGGATTATTCCCAGAGGATATTGAATAGTTCAATTTTGTAATTGGTGTTTCTTTTGTAATTAAATCTGATATATCAATCTGATAAAATCTATTTTCTGATTCATTAAATAGTTCAAATTTATGATGCCATTTTAGAAAATACTGTTCAAGTTTCTTTTTATCCCATTTACCCGCTTTATATATCGCTATCCACTTATCTCTATTTTCTGGACCAAAATTTCTATGTAAAATAGCTAAAAGAAGCCGATATATCGAAACTACTATTAATGGGTTATCTGAAGTAATATCAAGTATTTCTCTTGCTTGGAATAGAACATCCTTAATACTCAACATTTTAAATTCGCTAGATTTCATTTCACATGGAATCCAAGGCTCCTCTAATAAATTGAAAGAGATTTCCTTCATATTTTAAACCTTTTTTTTCATAGATTTTCAATAAATAATCCAAGTTTTTTATTTAAATAGATTCGCTTTTTATCTGTTTCAAAAAAATATTTATTTATTGCTTTTTCTTTCGTAAGAATAACAATATATGTATTACAAACTAAAATATTTTTCCTCCAAGATGGGGGTATTGAGTTAATTTTTTTTGTAAAATATTTAAAAAGATGATAATTTGATATTCTAGTGGTATAGTTCAATATAGCTATTGCGCCATCACGGTTAGGTATATTATTAAGATCTATTGGAATGATTCCTTCCCCATCAAAAAACAGCCCTTCATTTGTCTCATATAAGCAAACAAGGTTTATTGAGGGCGTAGTTATTCTTGTTAATGATTGTAGCGATTTTTGCGCTTTTGGCGTGTTTTCTTCGAGATATCCTGAGAAGTCTTCAAAAAAATCTTCGTCAGAAGGGTCTGGGATTAATCTATATTTTGCAGATAATCTCTTTTCTCCATCTAAACTTTCTTTCAAAGATTTAGCTTTACTCAACTCTTTTTCCCATTGATCTTTCACGCTCTCAAAAATGGAGGGTATATTTAAATTATTATCGTATACACATTCAATAAATTTTTCTAAATCATCAGGAATTGAAATGTTTTTAATGGGCCATAAATGAAGAAATGTTTTTATGAGTATGTATTTCGAATAAATGGGGTATGGGATTTGTGGAATTAAAGACTCATTCAATTCTGGTTTGATTATCCAAAATTGCGGTCTTTTTAATTTTTTAGGGCGAATCACCAAGTCTCCATTCTTATAGTGAGTATGTCTGTGCAAGCGACCCATTCTTTGGAATAAAAGATCGACTGGAGCGAGATCGCTTATCATTAAATCAAAATCAAGATCTAAGCTTTGTTCAATGATTTGCGTTGATATAAGTACTTGAGGAAATTTATTATGATTCCTATCTTTTCCGTATTTTTCTATAACTGTATTTTCTATCTCGTTTCTTCGTATAAATGGAAATCTTGAATGTAATAAATCTATGTCAAACCCTAAGTTTTCAAGAGGTTTAAGAATTAAATACATATTTTGGGCTCTTTTCACTTTATTACAAATGATTGCGACGCTTCCTCCTTGTTCCAAAGAATTTTTGATTCTTTCCGCTATTGAACTCTCATCAATCCACTCAATTATAACACTTTCATCGCGCTGTTTCTTTAAACTTGTATCAAATGTTAAGCTATTTACCTCATTTTCTGTGCATATGGTTATTCTAGGATAGGGTTTTTCCTTAATTTCATCATTTTTTCCATAATATGTTTTAATTAGCTTTTTTCTCTTGAAGGCGGGTAATGTGGCAGATAATAAAATCACACTTGTTCCCATTAATCTCAGCCAATAGAGTAAATTTTCCAAAATCGTAGACATATAAATGTCATAAGAATGAACCTCATCAATTATAATTGTTTTTCCAGCTAAGCCAAAGAGTCGAACAAAGAAATGTTTTATTGGGAGTACGGATAAAAGTATTTGATCTATAGTTCCAACTCCAAATGGAGAAATCAAACCTCTTTTTCTAAAAGTAAACCACTCATCAGCAACAATATTGGATTCTTCTTCGTCAAAATTTTTACTGTTTGTTTTTAATAAAGAATATTCATCGGAAATAATCGCGTTTCCATGTAATAAATGTAAATTTACCCGGGAGCCTCGTTTAATAGACGCAAGGCATTTTTTAACTCGATGAAACATCTGATTTGCTGTTGCTTGAGTGGGGAGTGCTATATATGCCCCTTGCAAATCTTCTTTAGTTTCCAAATAATGTTCAAGATATAATGCTGCTTCAGTCTTCCCTTCGCCCATAGGAGCTTCAATTATAATTAAGCTTGGCGAAGTAATGTGATTTAAATTATCTAAAAGCTGCTTTTGTAATGGTCTTAAATTTTTAATGAATGGAAAGACCTCTTTAAAAGAAAATATCTTATTCTTCTCATATTGCTTCTTCCAATCAGCCCAACCTATCTGTTCTATTGCATTTTTTGCCCTTTTCTTGCTTAATTTAAAATATTTTTCTTTAAATTCACCAATATTTTCGAATTTTGTGTAATAATCAAAAAATTTATCATTTGACCCAATCCAATCCACAACAGAAATGAAACCCGCTATAAAGATGAGAAATGCGTTTAATTTATCTTTATTAAGGCTTTTCTTGAAACGAGAAGTTATTTTTCGAGCATTTTCATCTAATCCGCAAAAATCTGCCACAACTTGAATTAATTCCTTTTGAATTTCTTGCCATTTCCCAGTGCCAAGATGGTCAGATAATAATTCAATAAAATTTTCAGTTTTCGGAAATATACCATGATGACCACCTACAACATATTTAAAATTAAGGATTAATTGTGGATTATCAATATTAAAATCTTGATTTCCTGATAGTAAATGGCGATATAGAATTTCTCCTGAAAGAATACTGTGATATTTTCTAATAGAATAAGTAGATAAACCAAATTTGGATAAATTCTCAGCTAATTCAGGGACTCTGGATTGAAAAATGGGGGTAGCTTTTCCTATATCATGGATTCCAGCTAAAAATACCAACCATTTTTTCGTCTTTTCTTGATCTTTAAATAATGAACAACTTAGCTGAGTCTTAATATATTCTGAGAAGACCACTTCCCAAAAAAGTTCTGCAACGGCAGCTACATCAACTAAATGACATATAAGTGGATGGTAAATAAGTGTCTTATCTCCGTTGATATCAATTCGTTTGGCTTTACCCCAAATTTGGTTTAATATAGTCATAATTTAAATTATTTTATGTCGGGTTGTCTTAATGAATTCCAAATTAATTATTTAAAGGTAAATGTTTTCTTTAAGTTAAATATGTTTACTATAAATTGATTATGTTCTTCCTTATAAATATATGTGTTGAAAAAGAATAAATAATTAATATCATATTGTATAAAAATATTGTGAAATTATAATGAGAAATCCAAGCCAAATACGGAAACATTGCTTAATTGCAACAGTTGGTCATCATCCAGAGAGATTGATCAATTCTATTGATAAAGAAATTGTAGAAAAAATAATTTTTATAACAGAAAAAGAAAAATTACCAGGTTCGGAAAAAGCAAGCGAAACTCTTGAATATTTAATGGATTATTTCATAAAAAAGTCTATTGATGTTAAAAATGTAAAACTTCACTTTAAAGAATCAACAATGTTTGTAGCGGAAGTAACATATTTGATATACCAACAGCGCGTTCTAGGTTTTGAAAAAGTAACTGTCAATATTTCTGCTGGTCTTAGATATATTAATATTTGGTTCTATATTGCCTGTTGTCTTACTAACACAAGAATAATACATGGAGAATTTAAGTATCAAGGAGATAAAGAAATAGGAATTTATTATAACATAGATATCCAAAAGATATCTCTTAATATACCTACTGAAAAACAATTTAGATTTTTGGAGTTATTTTTTAATGATTACCAAAACATTAAGAATTTTTTACAAAAACAAGAACCTTTTGAAAAATTATTGAACATAGTTGCAAACTATAAGTCTATAAAGGAAATAAAAAAAGTTTATCAAAAAAAGATTAATAAAGAAATTTCAAGAGGAGCAATATATGGGTATTTCAATAGATTAAAAGAGATGTCAGCAATTCGAATTTTTCCAAATCCTGAAAATAAAATAGAAGCATCCGTGGAAATAACTTACCTCGGAATAGCTTATGTATTGAATTATTTACTAAAAAAACAATTTTAAAAGAATTGCGCGACAACTATATCAATCTACTCTCAAATAATGTCTTAAAGATCTATTATTTAATTCAATTCAACAGTTGGGCTAGTTCTTTTTAAAAGATTTATTTATAATTTTTAACAATTTTCTTAAGAAAAGATGGTTGTTATAACTTGTTTTCTTTTTTCATTTAATTCAGTTTCATTAAATAAGATATTAAAAAAATCTGTTTTCCCAATTTTTTTCACAATTATTTTTTAATCATAGTATATAATCATTTGAATTATACCTAACATAGCGAGGCTCAAATCCATAAAAAATTCAGCATTAAATGAAAAAGTAATAACTTCGATTATTACAATTATTGGAAAATAAATTGCACAATAAAATAAAAATGGCTGGGAAATTATTCCACCCCAACCCCACCGATCCTTCCTTAAAAACTCTAAAATCGCCCAGAAGCCTAAAATTGCCAAAAAAGGCTTATAATATCATTAAATTCGGAATATGGAAAGAACTTAATTAACAACAATAAACAATTAGCAAAATAAATTCCGCTTAAAGTTAAAGTATATTCCTTAGATTCGCTCATATGTAAAGTTAGGGTTGAAAATATATTAATTTGTTTAAGGTTCATTCAATAAAATTAAAAAAAATGTGAAATTAAAAAAACAATTAGAAATAGAAATTTGTGATTTAAATCTTTAAAATAATACAAATAAAATTAAATATTAGATAATCAATTAGGAATTAGGTAGAGCACATGAAAAGAATAAAAATGTAATTCTAATTTGTCAGAAAAAAGAAAAAATTCCGTTTGATATAAAATATATCAGAACGATTATATATGAAGATTCTAAGAAGGGATATAAATATTTGCGGGAAGGAATATTGAAATATATTGAAACATACCTTAAAGAACATCAAGATTTAATTTAAAATGCTAGGAAATAGACAATTAATTTTTTTTTTAATTTTTTTTTTATCTTCGAATCTTAACTTAAAAATAAAAGGGAAGTTATTTTCGAACAAACCCTAAGTCTTTTTTTTCGATTGACGCAATAACTTCAATTTTTTCGTCTATCGTTAATGGGCTACAATAGAACATTTTTAAAAAACGTTCAAAATTTGTTGAGCAACTATCATACAGATTTACTAAAGAAAAAGTCAAATCCTCAATTAAAGTAAGTTTATCGCTTATTATTTGATAGACTTCAAACCTATCTACCGAAAATAAAATGCCGTATTCCCTCGAAAAACCTTTTGACTTTAAATATCGTTCTAATTGTTCTTCAGGGGATTCTTCTCTACCCATTGTCTCCGAAAAATCAGAATATTTACTAGATTTACATTCAAGAATGAATTTATCTGAGTAAAAATCAGGTTTGTCTCCATCTTCTCGGATTTCTATTCTTAAATTGTGTTGATTAATATAATTTAAGAATCGCAGAAAAGAAATTGTAAATGGTTGCACGATGCTCTCCTCGTTGTCGATTTTTTGACTCCGACATTTTTCTATATATTGCCGAAACGATTGAGATTGATTTATTATAGATGTATGAGAATTGGTTAATTTAATTAATTGATCCTTGACTCTTGCACTAATTTCTTTAATACTCATCCGGATTTCTTACTTTTTTTAACCTTTTACAATATTTATCTTTTACAACTTATATAAAATTTAAGATTTTCTAAGTTAATTCTAATTTATTCTTTTTTTTACAATTCTACGAGAAATCCGTTTTTCATACAATAATCTAAAAAAGAATTTTCTTTCTCAATTTTTTTTTAACCAATTTAGTTTTCTTCCAATTATATAGAAAATAACCGAAAAAATATATCCATAGTATGCAGAAAGATTATCTTAAAAATTATTATTAACCTTTATGTTTCATAATCTTCCCATTCTTCTATAATCGATAAATCTACTTTATCCCAATCTGGTTTGTAAAACCTTAATAATAAAATGAAACCAAAGAGAACTATTATAAAAATTATTAAAAAACTAATTAATGATTCAAAGAGAACAGTTGGAAAATAATACAATACAAAATCTAAAATTGCAATTGTTAAACTTATTAATCCCGCAACAAAAAGAAGATCAGGAATTAAAATAAATCTATATAAATTATGAATTCGCTTTAATTTTTCTAGAGTCATCCGAGAATTATACTCTATTGAATAAGCTTTTATTTCTATATAAGAGAAAAACATTAGGCAGAAAATGAATGCCATAAAACTTGTTGTTAGAAGTATAATGAAATTTTCTACATCTAAGGGATTTTCATAAAATGAAAAAATAAGGGTTAATGTTACTAAATTAAATCCTATTAATGTTGTTGTAATTGATTTTAAAGATTTAGATAATTTCACAATTTGTTGATATCTCCTTAAAAAAATTTTTCTTTTAATCTTTTTATTGTTTTTCCCACTATTCATATTATAACATAGTACTCATTTTTTGAATTTAAAAAGATTTCAGGAGACTTATCTTTTATATTATAAAATCTTTCTCAATACTTTTATATTATTAAAGAATAAAGAATTAAATATTTTTTTCTCTCGTTTAATATTTTATTCTTACTCTAGTAATTCTTTCCCCTTACTGCCCCTTATTAAACTTTTCCATTTTTTTATTATTTATACTCCTGCGCAAGGTATTTAATTTTATATCCCATATTGTTTAATGATTTTATCGAGGTTTATAACGACAAAAATACTATAGATTAAAATTTTCTAGCAATTCTGTAAATCAGTAAGTCCGCACACTCTAATCTATTTCGGATTACTTATTCTCTAGGAATATTTCTTTAAATTATTGTATAATTCATCAAAGAATTCTTTACCTTTTTCTGCTTTATCTCTCTCGATTTTCAAGTGTTCATGTATAATTTTGTTTCTAATTCTGCGCCAAGACTTTAATTCTTCATAATCGGTAAATTTTACTTCTAATTTTTTCTCAATTCGAACGATAATTTCATCCACTTTTAAATCTTCGTCTTCCCCTCTTTCCCGTTTAAAGACTTTTAGATATGTTATATCTGCCATTTTTTCAATGGACAAGAATTTTAAACGAATAAATTCTTCAAATCGATTAGATTTAAAAGCGTTATCTGCATCTTTTACGATTTCATTTAATTTTTTTTTCATATTTTCAATAATTTGAGGCATTTTTTTGAAGAATTCAAATTCTTCTTTACTTTCACAGCCGCTCTCCTGAAATTCTTTATACTCAGCATAATTATTAAAGCCTAAGTCCATAGCATATTCGTAATCTTCAACATTTTCAAAACCTAATTTATTTGCTTTAAGATATTCTTCAAATTCATAAAACCCGCCATCTTCATAAAACCCGCTTTTTTTAAAAGAACTATAATCTTCATAATTATCAGCTCCTATTTTTATAGCTTCATCATATTCATTTTCAATATTATTTTGAAAGCCTAATTTCTTTGCCTTAAGGTATTTTTTATAATATTTTTCATTATAATATATTTTTTCTTTATTGGAATAAAATGCTTTATACGAACTATAATCCTTATAATTATCAATTCCCAATTTCATAGCATCATCGTATTCAAATTTTTTTTGAAAGCCTAATTTCGTTGCCTTAAGATATTCTTTATAGTTTTTTACAATATATTTTTGACGTAACTTCATAAGGTTCTCTCTAGATTCATGGTTGAGGTTCTCGTTGCCTATATCTCCGAAATTCATGTTTTGTTGTTTATATTCCTTATATTCATAATCGCTTAATGATAAACCATTTTTAAAAAAGGATAGCTTTGCCAATGTTAAAATGATTTTGTCTTCTTTTTTGAAATAATTTTGTTCGCTTTTTATAAACGAAGAATAATCATCATAATTATAATAAAATTCGCTTTTTATAAACGAAGAATAATCATCATAATTATCAATTACCTTAAAATACCCTTCAAAATTAAAGAAACCAAAATGATTGGTACTAAAACGGCATCCTTCTTTAACTATAAAAAATCTGTACTTATCTCTAAAGACAACATTAATTTTATCATTATTAATTAAATCGAGAAACTCTGATATATCCATCTCAATATCATTTTTTATATCAGACTTTTTTACTTTAATAATCTTAGGATATTCTATTTGTTCATTATTGTCTGATTTTTTATATTCATCCATTATTTTATTCTCATTCAATTTTGTTTTGATTTTTAATATTTTTTTTCTATTATTATTGGTTGTATAAAATTAATTCACAGATTTATGAATAAAAATTTTATAAATTTAAAGACTGTTTTTATATCCTCGTTTGAGATTAATTCAATAAAATATTTATATAATTAAGTTTATTAATAATATAAAGATTTACTAAATATATAAACTTATATAAAAAATATGAATGAATTAATTTGCCATATTGCTCCCTTAGGAAAAAAGACGGATTGGATAAAAGAAGGACTTTTGTATTTTGATTGGAATTATTTAATCATTTTAATAACTTCTCAAAAAGAATATATTGATTTAGCTAATAAGCTCAAAGAAGAACTTAATCCAAGTTTTAAAATCGAAGATGATAGAAAATTAGATCTTAGAATTAAAAAGGAAATTGAGATTATTGCTATTAAAAATCGAGATATCATAAGTTTTATCAAAATTTTTAAAGAAAAAGCAAAAGAATTCAAAAAATTAGGATATAAAATTTACTTTAACGCAACTTCAGGATTAGAACTTTGGAAATTTGCAGCTTATTTCATAGGAACAACTGAAAATTTAATTGATAATATTTATTATATCCCAAAGGATTCGGATTTAAGCGAGACTATTAAGCCGTTAGAAATTTATATGCCTGTTAGTTTATCAGACCCTCTAAAAAATCTTTTCTCTACCTTGAACGAGCAAATAATTTCGCAAAAAAGGTTAGTGGAGGAAACTGGATTTAGTAAAGGATTAATTTCAAGGTATCTCAATAATCTTCGAGAAATGGGATTAATTGAAATCTCAAAAAAGAAAAAAGGAAAGGAGCGGTTTTTTGAAATTACAGAGAAAGGAAAATGGTATTTGTAATATAAAATTATTGAGATTAAATTTAACTAATGAAGATTTTTCAAAAAGGCAAATTGAGATTTTGAACCTATTATTAAATAAGGAATATCAACAAAAGGAGTTACAAGAAGCTTTGGATACTTCAGGGTCAAATTTACATTATCACCTAAATCGCTTGGAGGAATTAAATCTAATTCGAAAAAACACGCTTTATGAAGTTGGAAATGCAAAAATTAACTCGATATCTTTAAATCCCGCCGCACGCCAACAGGTTAGAAAAATTATTGGAAAAGAAATATCTAATTACACGCTAATCATAGGTTTTGGACTTTTAGAGACAGGTTATAAAATCCCAGATTCAATTTTTAGAATTTTAAAGAAATACCATTATCCCATATCCAAGATTGTGTGTTTCACCACTAAGGAGTCCAAAGAAAAAAGAGATGAAAATAGCATAATTGAGGATTTGAAGGAGATTGATGAATTCCTTTTTTTTCAATACGAAGAATATCGTTATATTGAATCTGAATTTTTTAATTCTGTTGAAACGAAAATCAGTGAAGAAATGGAGGACGCGAATATCATAATTGATGTAACCCTATTAAGCAAGCTTTTTTCATTTAAATTATTAGAATTATCTAATAAGTATCAAATTCCTTGCGCTTATCTCGGGATGGATAAGGATGGTGAAAAGAAATTATATTGTTATCAAATATGAAGATTCAAGTAAATATTGAAGCATTACATTAACTTTCAGAAAAAAATAAACATTAGTAAAATAATGAAAGAAAAAAAAAAGAGTAAATCAATGGAAAACGAGATAATTTTAATTTTTAGATCTCTTAAATTTACTTTATCAAGTGAAGTTCTCACTAATATTTTCAGAGATCTTTTGTGGGGAATAATCAGATTTAAGGAAAAAAAACTGGATGACTCTTTAAAAAATTTTCGAGAATTCGTTGAACATTCTCATAGATTTTTGTTTAATAATCTGAATCCACTTTTACAAAATCCGATTATTCTACAATATAAAGAACAAAATGACAAAAAATATGTAGAAAAATTAAAGAATGATGTTTTCCCAGAACTAAATATAAAAAACGTTTCGTTGCTCGAAATAACTAGAGCGACTTTTAAGAATGGCAATATTTATGTTCATGAAATAATCCCGGAATATAAGAAACCAATAGATAAAATACCACTTCTTAAAGTTATAAATAATTGCATAAGACTATTCTTATTAATTGAACTAATAGCCAATCTTCCAAAACAAATAAAAACTGATAATAAAAAAGTAAAAGATATTTATAAGAAATATCCTACAATTTTTAAGAAAAAAACAAATAATGAGATTCTTGAAATATTTTTATACCAAATATTTAGTACTCAAATCAGAGATTTAATATTTGAGAGACAGATAATAACTACTGACCATATAAAAAATTCAAAAATCTTACAAAAATATTATCCTTTTATTACTATTGAGCGTTTTAAAATTCAAATTATACTAGATTCAAAAAAAGTTGTATATTTTCGTCCCGATGGTCCTCATTTAATCGATTTTAAAAAAGGCAATTGGGTTTTTATCCCAGTAATTTCTGACGAGATTATTTCAAACTTAAAAAAAAGGAAAAATATATTATTAGAAGGGCAAAGTGGGACTGGTAAAACCATTATTTCAAGGTTTATCGGTTATAATTTTTTAGAAAATAGTTATCAAGTTTTCTATTTTAATTTTTTAGAATGTAATCCTAAGGAAATTCACGAATTAATAGAATATTTGATCTATTTCTCTCATACTGACTTTCCAAAAAAAACATTATTTATTTTTGAAAATATACATGCAATTAATAAAGAAACTCTAAAAAGGCTAGCAATTGTTAAGGAATATTTCACCTGCTTATTTACCAGAAGAATTTTTTCTGTAGAAGAAGACGATGGAGATTACTTGAATTTCTTTAGTAAAAACGAAATTAAGAAAATAGATATAGATTCAAAAGAATTTGAAGATGTAATTCGGGGTATTCTTGAAATAAATACACTTCCAGATGGGGTGATAACCAACTTTATTTTAATGGATTTTAAAAATTTGTGGATGTTAGGCATTTTTCTAAAATTAACTATTGAGGAGAAAGATAAAGTCTCTTTTTTTGATATACTAACTAACTTTGAGAAACTTGAAGGAGAAATTACGAAATATTTTAAAACTTTAATGGAAAGTAAGCATTTAACATATTCTTCCTCAGAAAAGCTCGTTTATTTAAATCATTTAAAATATTTAATTTCGATTATAGCTATTTTTTCAGATTTAGAAATTTGGACTGAAGCACCTTTCATCTACAGCATTTTTGAAATAGATGACGATTCAGTTTTTGACGAAATCAACAGGAATATAAATTATGATAGAAGCATTCTGAAGCAGATCTTATCTTTCCTTATAGATATATTCGAGATAAAACATCGAGAAGGTAAAAGTAAAAAAAGTCTTTCGCATTTTGAGTATTTAATTCCTCATTCGCAAATGGCTAGAATTTACAAGAATTCAATTCTACATATTTTAGAAGAGGATTATAAAGGTCTTACAGAGAATATAATTTATCATTACATTTTCACCGGAAAGTTCTATGGAACTTATCTATATAAAACAACTCAGCTCATTTATTCTAAGACTTATGAAGATTATCGTGAACAACAGAAAGAGTTGGATAATAAATATGAAAGCTTTTATTTAATGCTTACAGATCCAACAAATTCAAATTATTATGCTGATGGTTTAAAGTTACTTAAAAAACAAATTTTAGAGATGGGAATAGATGAAGCGCAATGGTTCTTGGATTCATTACCTTATAAGCACGATGGAAAAAATATCCTCTATAGAAAATTTTATGAGTTAATATTTAATGATGAGGGTTTTTTATCAAATGAGAATTGGAGTAAAAATCTATTAGATAGCGATTATAAAGGAATATTTTATTTTATACGCGAAATTCAAGAAGTTTTAGGAGATGAAAAATTTGAAAAATTTATCAGTCAATTTTCAGAGGAAATAATTAACCAATTTGAGGAAAGTGACGAATCACAATTAATAAATTTGCTTTTTCTGACAATAAATTGTTCTCAAGAAGTGTGGAATAAATACTACAAAAGTTTGAAGAGATTTTTAATTAATAAGAAAATTGATTTTGATACAATTATCAAATTAGATGGGAGGGCAAGTAAAAAATTAGATAAGATCAATCAAAATCATCCAAAATACTCTAATATAAAAGAAATCTTTTTGGAATCCTTTAAAACATCTTCAATGAAAGAAGACATTAAATTTCTCTATAATTACGAACGATATAAATTATTCATTGATATCTTCTTAGAATTCTTACAAAACGCTTCAAATGAAGAAATCATTAAAAATAAAGTTAGAGAATTAAATTTGTTTGACTATACGACTCTTATTACAAGCTTGAATAACATTAATCCATCAATATCCAAAGAATTTTTTAAAAAATATCATCATAGGATAAAAAACAAAATTCAAGACGCAGATCATTTCCATCTTCAAAATTTTTTAGGAGAAATACAATACTTAGAGTACGATAAAGAACTGCTCAAAAATATTCTCTTAGAAGACTGGACTTGGTTCATAGATATAATTAAGAAATTCAAATATAACGATCTAATTTTAATATCTACGGAATTAAAGAATTTCTTCAAGAATTTATTTCCAGAGTATTTAGATGAATTTGAAAAAATCCACCTTGAAATATTAAAATCAAAAATAGATACGATATTTGAAGAACTTCCTATTAAAAAAGATATAATTAATCTTGTTGATGAATTTATATTTAAAGGTGAAATCAACCAATATATTTTAAAACTTTTTGAAAATTCATTAATTAATTCTTTAACAACTCAGGATTTTAAATTTTACTTGGATATTTTTGAAGAAATTTATAATAAACGCTTATCAAGGAATTATATTGTTGAAAATTTCGATTTTAAAGGTTTTATCTCACAAGAAAAATTTAAAAAAGTTATTTTAAAAGCAGATATTGATGATATCGCCCAATTTTATTATTTATTAAAATATTCTAGAACATGGTATGAGATTTTTAATAAAGAATTTGGTAATCATTTAGAAGAGCGTTTTGGAGTAAATTATGAAGATATTTTGTCTTATAATAGGACGGGACGCCTTTTTTTAGAGGAATTACCAATTTATATACAGAATCTTGAAATCGAAAAATTGAATCTAATCTATTTCTCTACATTCAATCAACCTGAAGACATATTATTTATAAGATTATGCGAGTTAATTTACGATAATCACGAGCTATTTTTAGGAGAATTATTTCAAGAAAAAATCTCATCCTTAAATATTAATTTAATTCTGAATTTTCTTATATTGTTAAATAATCACCATTCAAGTCTACTTGAAAAAATAAAAAAGGAATTTAAAGAACAAATTAAATCAAAATTTGAATTAAATCCATTAGAAGTCGAAAATATATTATCAATTTTTATAATTCTTAAAAAAAATGCTTCTTATTTACAAAAATTAGATAAATATTTATTTAATGAACCAGTTATATTTTTTAAGATAATAGAAACCTTTCAAAGTTTAGATTTATTTACTTTTAGATATATATTGGACTATTTCATTAACTCTGGAAGGTTTGACGACATTTCAGAGATAGCAAAAAGAATAAATGTGAAAAAAATGATTGAAATTTCTACGTTTTTAGAAATATCCTTAGCGTTTTATTTTTATCCTCTGAATCTTGTAAGGGAAGGAAGTAATAATGATACTCCTCGTTACTTATTGGGGCGATATAATATTACTCTTAACGATAAATTGTTCTTACATTTGACTCGTTATGAAAAGCATCTTGTAAGAGTAAATATCTCTCGACCTAAGAGATTAAATCACTTTGCTCTTTATGGATACAATAAAATTGAAAAAGAAATTATTTTAAAAGAGTTTAATCCCTACTCAAAAATAATTTTAAGTAAAATGAAGGAAGCACCCTTTGTTGATATTATTTCTTTTTTTCATAGCCTTATATCACTAAAAAATGTATTTCCTAGTGTTATTTTGAACGCTCCAGATGAATTTTATGATTTTCTTTATTCTAATTGTTTTTCTAAATTATTGCAAAATGAAGATCCAGAAAATACTTACAATTTTTTTAGAGTATTTAGCTTTTTCGACTCAATAAAAGCAAGAAAATTGTGGAATGAGAGAAAGAATATAATTGAAACTAATACTCTCTTAATTGAATTAGATTTAAATAAAATATTTGAATTATTTTATTTCGCTTATTACGAAAATTACAACTCAATACCAACCAGAAGTTTAAAGTTTCTAAAAACCAAAGTTAAAGAAATAGAATTTCACGAATTGATGCAAGTTTTATTGAGAATTGATTATGTTTTACTTGAAGTGGTTCTATCTTTATTTGAAAACGAAATTAAGGAAAAAGTTTTGAAATTATCAAAATTTGAAGTTCTAAAGGAATTCGAGCGCGAAAATAATATAATGTTTAAGCCTATATATAGGAAACAACTTGATTTGATTAAGAAAAAAATTCCAGTAATTCAAAAGAAATTGGATAAGAAATATATTCATGAGTAGAATTAGAAATTAAATTTTAATTAAATAAGAATCAGATTAAATAAAATGGATGAAGAAATGACTGAAATAATAAATTTAGTTAAGAATTATTTTGTTGGTTTTATTGATATCTTAGGATTTAAAAATTTGTTTAAAATTCTCACTTTAGAAGAAATTTATAAAAAGGTAAAATCTTATATTAAAATAATTACAAAGCGAAACCCCATTTTATCAATGGTTGTAAATGGTCGACCATGGTCTAGACCCTTGGCTTTTACCAAAGCTCTTATGATTAGTGATTCAGTATTTATTTATCGTGAAGATAATACGGAAACAGCTATGATTGAGATGACTCGAAGTTTAAGGAAAGTGTTTCAAAAAGCATTCATGGAAAAAATTTGGTTAAGAGCAAGCGTTGCTTATGGCCCAGCAATAATTATAGAGGATTCTGATGGTAAAGATCATATTCTTATCGGAGAATCCATAAATAATGCCGTAGAAATAGAAAAGTCTCAAGAGTGGATGGGTTGTTGCTTTCATACTTCTTGTAGAAATTATATTGAAGAAACGCATGTAGTCGAATGGAATATTCCATTTAAAGAAGAGTTTAATAGTAATGATGTTCTTCCTTTTGCATTGGATTGGGTAGATTCAAGTATGGGAGAATACCAAACAATTTTCCAAGAATGGATCACAGAAAATGAAGATCACTCCATAAAAAAGGAAAATACGAAAAAGTTCTTTATGAATCATCTAAGTAACCCTCCTTGCATTTCATAAATTCTTTCTATTTGTATGCTACATTTCTTATTTTGAAATAAGCTAATTTAGCAAATTAAGATTTTATTGAAATTTTATTTAAAAGAGATATTTACAGCCATAAAAATTTTTAAATAATTTCAAGGTATTTTAGAGTTTTTTTATCCTAATTATGATTAAATATTTTAAAGTGAATTTTTTTTTTCTACTAAATAACTGGTTAAAATCCTAAAATTATAAAGGTATATTTCTAAATAAAAGTTAAAAGACACTTTTGATTTTTATAAAAGTTCCTTAAGAGTTCCTGCTCTAACTCTTTAAAGACTTCTCTTAAAGAAAAAAATTGTTTTATATATGATAGTTCTGACCTTTTAATTTGATTAACGCTAAAAAAGTTAAAGGTAAATTCTCCATTTTCAACTATCCGAAATTCAATTCGGAAATCATTGTGGAAGATCTGGAATTCTCTAAACTCATAAAAATCTTCAATAAATCCCTTCTTAAGAAAGACCTTAAACTTTTTATATCTAAATGTCCAATTTATCAAATATCATAAAAATAAAAAAGGGTGATACTTAAAAAAGTCTAAATAAATAAGACTTCATAAGAATATAATATAGGTGGCAACACAATTTCCATTAAAATAAGGATTGAAGCTGAATTCTTTCAATATCTGTAATATGAGTTGTTGAGTGTAGCAACACAATTTCCATTAAAATAAGGATTGAAGTCCCCTCTATGTATTAAAATTGGAGGGATATTAGAATATTTACTCTCTAAATGGCTAGAAGATAAAAATATAACTCCGTTTCAGATTATAAGCACTAAAAAGAAAATAGAGTGGAAAGATGTAAGTTTTCATAAAATAATTGAATTTTATATGATAAATTCAAGGAAATATGCTGATGAAATTGGAATATATACAGATTAGAATCTTGTTAAAACCATTTTGAAAGATTATAGGAATTATATACATTTATTAAGATATGAAGAACGAGTTAAACAAGGAGATTTTTTAAGAAAAAAAGGAGATCCAATAGATGAAGAAGCTGTAAGAATCTTTTTGAGTTTAATGGTTAAGAATTGGGATGATAAATGGTATTTCAGCAGCATAGGAGAGTTCGATTTTGACGCAATAGAGATTGAACTGCAGCCATGGTTCAGCCCCGAGTTCTTAATATTAACGCAAATATTTTCCCAATATTCAGAATGTGGATTAGTGGATTAAACGCAAAATCGGAAGGGTGTAAAAATATTTAAGCATCTTTTTTTTCTTATTTATTAATTGACTATTGAGAAATGCGAAAAAAAAAGTGGTAAGATATTTCGGATAAATTTTTTTGGATGCATTGGAGGGAGAAAAAGAAGCCCGAGGAGAGTCCCGAAGCCAAGAGAAAGAGGATGCAACCCATAAAGAAAAAGCAATTAAGAGAAGTTGAGGGGATTTCGGACGATTTTGAGAGAAAAATTCTTAAACAGATTTTAGAAGAGTTTGATTACAGTAAAAATCCGCCCCATTTTACTTTAGATTGGCAAGGTAGGGTGATGACTCTTTTTATTTCAGATGCGAGAATTGATGATCCTTCCATATTTTCTAGCTTTACTCATCTCTCGTGGTTTAGCCTTTCTGGGGTAGATATTCAGGATATGGCATGGCTTAATTCACTAATAAGACTTCAGAAATTGAGCTTAATGGTTAATTTACGAAAAATTGAAGGTTTAGAAAATTTACAAAGATTAAAAGAATTAGATTTATATGGCAATCAGATACATGAAATTAACGGTTTGGAAAGTCTTCATAACTTAATAACGTTAGAATTGCATGGGAATAAAATAACCGAGATTAAAGGGCTCGACAACCTAATTAACCTTGAATATCTTAATTTAAGCAATAACAAAATAACCGAGATTAAAGGGCTTGACAACTTGAAAAATTTGAGGGAATTATATTTAGGGAACAATAAAATCACCGAGATTAAGGGGCTTGACAACCTTGATAACATTGATAAGCTCAATTTGGCCCATAATCAGATTACCGAGATAAAAGGACTTGGGAACCTTATTACGCTTCGCAATTTAAATTTAACTTATAATCAAATAACCGAATTAAAAGGCATAAACGGTCTATTAAATCTATACGATTTCGAGGTATTTAAAAACCCAATAACAAAGATCCACCCAATTAAGGATGTTCCGAATCTTAGGGCAATTTATTCTATTGATGCGAGCGTTTTTTCTCATCAAGAGGTGCAAGAATTAGGTCGATGGTGTAGGGAACATGGTCTTAGTATGATGTGTAGAGGGGAAGAGCTTGACGGATATCATTATGATGCTATAGTGATTGGTCTTGGAGATGATTCGGAGGGGATGTAATGGAATTCTTATTTGGTAGCAAGTCAACTTTTTCTTAATTTTTTAATATTTTATCTAATTTTTCTGCTTCTATATGTTTTTATACCTTTGTATTTTTTAAATTACATTTGCAGATGACATAAGAATAAGCCGTTAAACCATCATTTCGCATCAAAATGATATAAATTATATGAATGAAAAGTTTGTTTGAAATAAGCCTTCTTTTATGGGTTTTATGACCAATTTTTATATTAAAAGTTAAATTACCTATGTTTTGAGAACGGGGATTTTTATTTTTGAGATCCCATTCTCATGATTGATGATAGAGGGGCAGATCTTTGAAGGAGCAGGAGAGAACAGACTAGTAAATATTGAAAAACCCTTAAATTATTAGTAACTAAGATAAATTATATTAATTTAATATTGTTTAAAGTATTTAAATAATATCTACTAATAAGATATCTCAAAATTTGAGTCTGAAGGTTAGTTATCTTCTCATGATTGATGATAGTAAAGATGAAATTTTTATTGGTTTGATAGCAGATACACATATCCCTTCCCGATGTACAGAAATTCCTAAAGTAATTATTGATGATTTTTTAGATAAGGAGGTGGATTATGTATTTCATTTGGGTGACTTCACGGAGTATAGCGTGTATAAAGGCTTGCAAGATATATTTGGAAGGGATAAAGTTATTGGAATTAGGGGGAATATGGATGATTCGAAGATAAATTCGAAATTGCCTGAACGCATAGAATTAACTGCGTATGGATATAACATTTTATTATTACATGGTTGGGGTGGTCCTAATATGGTGATTCGACGTTTAAAGAAACATATTGATTTGGAAAAATATCACATTATATTATTTGGCCACATACACAAGCCATTAACCGAGAAGGTTGATAATCAATATTTTATTAATCCCGGAACCCCGACTGATAAGAGATTTACGGATATTAACTCATATGGGTTTTTAACTTTGTCAAAGGAGAAAATTAAGCCTGAAATTCGTTATTTATAATTTTAATTTTTTTAAATATCTCAAACTGAATTAATATTTAGATTTTTTCCAATAATCTATTATTTATTACTTTAATCTGTCGTTTGCCACTTCTGTACATTTTCCTATAGTAACGACCTCATCATCCTCGTAAAGATCCATTGCTTTAACTCCTTGTGTGACTCTGTGGCTAACTCTAATTGAATCACAATGGATTCTTACTACTTGTCCTTTTTTAGTTCCTATTAATAGATCTTGCCCCGCAGCCCGTTGTATAGCGATTACTTCATCATCATCTGATTTAAAATGAATATTTATAACTCCTTTTGCGTTTCTTGAGGTTTTTCTGTATTCTTTAATCGAACTACATTTTCCTAATCCTTTTTTAGTTAAAGTGAGAATTTTAGTTTTCTCATCCGTTAATAAAACACCGATTACCTCATCATTTTCACGTAATTTTATACCCCTCACGCCCATTGCTGTCCTTCCTAGATTTTTAAGTTGTTTAACGGCAAATCTAGAGGCATAACCATTTTTTGTTCCAATAAAAATATCTTTATTCTCATCTTCAAGTTTTAATACTGTTATCAACTCATCATCTGGTCTGATTTTGATTGCAATTATTCCACTTTTTGAAATTTTTGAGAAATATTTTAATAAAGTTTTCTTGACTAACCCATTTTTAGTTACAAAAATAAGTTTATCATCTTCTGAGAATTTGCTAATCGGAATCATATGGGCGATTTTTTCATTTTCTTTTAGGTTTAGTAATCTAATGATTGAGCGACCTTTAGATGTTCTTAATTGTTTTGGAAGGCTATAACACTTTAGGGAATAAATTCGTCCCTTACTAGTAAAAAATAAGATAGAATCATGTGTGACGCATGAGAAAATGTCTTGTATGAAATCTTCTTCATCCATTTTCATAATTTTTTTCCCTTTACCGCCCCGTAGCTGGCTTTGATAAACTTCTGTCGGAAGTCGTTTAATATATTGATTGCTAGTAAGTATAACAATATTTGATTTAATCTTGATTAAATCTTGTCGTTTAATCTCTTTTTGATGAGATAAATCTATGATCTGTGTTCTACGTTTATCACCGAACTTTTTGGATAATTCTATTAACTCATTTTTTATAATTTTATATCTTATTTTTTCATCTGCAATAATTTCTTCAAGTTCTTTTATTTTAATGATTAAATTTTTTTTATCATCTACCAGTTTTTGTCTTTCTAAGCTTGTTAATCTTGAAAGTCTCATAGCTAAAATTGCCTCAGATTGAATTTTGGTTAGATTATATTTTGTTATCAATTTTTTATTTGCTTCTGCTGTGTCTTTAGAACTTTTTATTATTTGAATGATGTTATCAATATCATCGAGAGCAATTAATAAACCTTCAATTTTATGTAATTTCTTTTTAGCCTCATCTCGGTTAAATACAGAACGTTTATATATAACTCTTTCTCTATGATTTAAATATTCTTTAATTAATTCAAGTAAATTTAGGATTTTGGGTTTTAATCCTTTATTTATTAGTGTTAAATTAATTATATTAAATGAGTCTTGGAGTTTTGTTTTTTTATAGAGAATATTTTCAACAAGTTTAGGTTCTCCATCCTTGGAGAGTTCAATAACTATTCTCATACCCTTTTGATCTGACTCATCCCTTAAGGCTTTAATATCTGGCATCTCTTTATTGCTAATGAGTTTTGCAATTGAATGCATAAGAGAAGTTTTATTTACTAAATAAGGAATTTCTGTTATTACAACTGCTGTCTTATCTTTCTTATTGGTTTCTACAGAAATTTTTCCTCTTACTATTAATTTTCCTCGACCCGTTTTATATGATTGTAATATGCTTTTGGGATTTATAATAATCCCTCCAGTTGGGAAGTCGGGACCTTTGATAATTTTTGAGAGTTCTGTAATTGAAATTTCTGGTTTTTCAATTTTCGCAATAATACCATTGCAAATTTCGGTTAAATTGTGCGGCGCCATATTAGTCGACATTCCAACCGCAATTCCACTCGTTCCATTTACTAATAAAGTTGGAAATTTTGAAGGTAAAACTTTTGGTTCTTTATTTGATCCATCAAAATTATCCACAAACTCTACTGTCTCTTTTGTGATATCTTCAAAAATTTCATTTGAAATTTGTGCTAACCTTGCTTCTGTATATCGCATCGCTGCGGGTAGATCACCATCAACAGAACCAAAATTACCATGACCTTGAATCAGAGGATATCTTATCGAAAAATCTTGAGCTAATCGAACCAATGAATTATAAATGGCTTGGTCTCCATGAGGATGAAAATCACCAAGCACATACCCAACTATTTTAGCACTTTTAACAAAGGGTCTATTATAAAGGAAATTGTCTCTATACATTGTATAGAGTATTCGTCTATGGACCGGCTTTAATCCATCTCTAACATCAGGAATAGCTCGCCCAACAATCACGGACATTGCATAATCAATGTATCTTTCCTCTAACTCAATTCCAATTTTTTTTTCGAAAATTTTTTCTGAACTCATAATTTCACTCTAATTTTTAGTGATAAAAAAAATAAAATTAAATATCCAAGACTTTTACATCCTTATATTTCTCTATAATAAATTTTTTTCTGGGTTGGACTTCATCCCCCATCAATTGACTAAATATTTGATCAGTTTCAATGAAATCTTCAATTTTAACTCTTAAAAGTGATCGATTATCCTTTTTCATCGTTGTTTCATATAACTCTGGAGGATTCATTTCTCCCAAACCTTTATACCGCTGTATTTTTATAGATCCCTTGTTTTCTATTTTTATTTTGTACTTTTCCATTAAATCCTTAACTGTATTATCCCTTTCTTTGTCATTGAATGCATATTTTTCAAAATTTTTATAATTAATTTTGTATAAAGGAGGTAAAGCAATGTAAAGATGTCCCTTTTCAATTAATGGGCGCATATATCTAAAGAAAAAAGTTAATAAAAGTGTTTCAATATGAGATCCATCGATGTCTGCATCACACATAATAATAATTTTGTGATAACGAAGTTTAGATAAATCGAAAGGTTCATCATCTATACCCTCAATTCCTGCGTCAATGGTTTTAATCATTGCTTGTATCTCGTTATTATTAAGAATTTTATGAATTCGGGATTTTTCAACATTTAGAATTTTCCCTCGTAAAGGTAAAATAGCTTGAAATTCTCTATCACGCCCTTGTTTGGCCGAACCACCAGCCGAGGATCCCTCTACAATAAAAAGTTCGCATTTTTCTGATTCACTTGAAGAGCAATCTGCAAGTTTACCGGGTAATCGAATTGAATCTAAAGCAGACTTCCTACGAATTAACGATCTCGCTTTTTGAGCAGCATCTCTTGCTTTTTTTGCTTCTAACGCTTTATAAATTATTGATTTTGCAGTCTCTGGATTTTCCTCCAAATATTTTTCTAATTCATTAGATACAATCTTACTAACTATTTGTCTTACTTCAGGATTTCCTAGTTTTATCTTTGTTTGGCTTTCAAATTGTGGATCAGGCAACATTACTGAGAGAATTGCTGTTAATCCTTCTTTAACATCTTCACCTGATAATATCACGTCTTTAAATTTCTTAAATTGTTCATTTTCAAGGTATGAATTCATAACCCTTGTTAATGCGCCTTTAAATCCGGTTAAGTGAGTACCCCCTTCTATAGTATTGATTGTATTTACAAAAGTTAAAATGGTTGTCCCATAACTTTGATTATATTGCATAGCTACTTCAACTAAAATTTCTTCCGGACCAGATTCTTTTTTTTTAACAAAAGCTTTTTTAAAATAAATTGGAGTTGGAATCAATAATTTCTTATTTATATTAAGAAAAGATACAAAATCTATCAAGCCCCCCTTAAAATAATATTCAATGGGTTCTTCAATATTTTCACTTAGGATTGAAAATTTTGTGTTGGGACTAAGAAAAGCTAATTCTCTCACGCGATTAGATATTTTACTAATATTCCATATATCATCTTCGGGATTAAAATCAAATATTTCATTATCTGGATAGAATGAGATTTTGGTTTCAGTTATATTTACTTCAGTTTCTGGTAAATTTATTATTTCAGGTTCGGAAACACTTAAGCCTTTAGAAAATATTTGTTTATAAAGTTTCCCCTCTCTTTTTATTTCAACAATCAATTTTTCAGTTAGTGCATTCACAACAGAAAGCCCCACTCCATGCAAGCCACCTGATATCCTATATGCTTTACTATCAAATTTACCTCCTGCATGTAAATGCTCAAGAATAACTTCTGGAGTGTATTTATCATATTCTGGGTGTTTTCCGATTGGAATTCCACGTCCATTGTCTATAATCTCAACAGAATTATCAGAATTGATAAAAATATCAATTTTATCGCAAAATCCTGCCAAACTTTCATCTATTGAATTATCAATGACTTCAAAAATAAGGTGGTGCAGTCCATTTTCCCCAGTATCGCCAATATACATGGCAGGTCTTTTTCTAACTCCTTCTAGTCCCTTTAAAACTTTAATACTTTCTGCATCATAAACGGAATTGTTTTGATTTTGGGGGTGTTTATTTGAATCCAAAAATTAATCCCTCCTACCTATTTTTTTCTAATTAAATTTGATTTAATATAGGTGAAAACGTATTCTTTATTTGTAGGTTTCTATATATATATAAGACAATTAACGATATAAACCTATGGGAGTTTTTTTTATCAATTTTGGGAAATAAATTATCAAAATCTATAATGAAAATTAGAAGTTATTATTGTTTTTCGAAATATGTTACACAATTTTATAAACAATTATTATTTAAATCCAATTTTTCCTATGCTCTCTCATTATTTTAGCCATTCTTATAAAATCACTGAAATTTTTCTCTACATCGTGAGTTCTTACTATATGTGCACCATTATAAACGGCAATAGCCGTAGAGGATAATGATCCAAAGTATCTATCTTTAGGATCGGGAATATCCAATGCATTTCCAATAAAAGATTTTCTAGATATCGCAACAAGTATTGGTTTCTTTAGAGATCTTAATTTATTAAGATTATTGATTATACCAATATCATATTGGAACGTTTTTTCCTTAATCCAGGCTCCAATTCCCGGATCTATTATAGTTTTATCACCTGCAAAACCCTCATTCTCTAAAGATCTTATCGATTCCTTTAATCTCTCCGTAATCTCCTCAATTGACAGAAGGTCTCCAGGTATTCTTTTTGATGCCATTAATATTACCGGGATTTCTTTTTCAATTATTAAATCTTTCAGAGTCGAATCTGTTTTAAGATTAGAAACATCATTAATAATCATATACTTATTGTGTTCCTGCGTTATTTCATAGCATTTTTCTGCAATCTTCCTGTATTGAGTATCAACGGAGATTATAATATCTTGTGGGATTAATTTGCATACCTTTTTTATTACAGGTATTATCCGTTTTAATTCTTCATCAATAGAAATTTTTGCAGACCATGGAGCTGTCGAACGTGCACCAACATCTATAATTTTAGCGCCATTCTGAATCATATTTTTAACAATGGAAGATAGATCATTCAAATTTTTTAAAACAGAACCTTTAAAAAAAGATTCTGGACTTAAATTTATAACTCCCATAATAACAATTGGATGTGAATCTCCTATCTCTAAGCAATCAAACAATTTAATGTTAATTAAACTCATATGAGCCCGCACATCTCTAAGAAATTCTTTATTATAAAATAATAAACATTATGAAATAATAATTATTTCATTTTATTATAATAAGAGGAATTATCTTGAGTCCATATTAGATGATTATATGATTGTTAATAGTGTGAAATTGCCAATTATTAAACCCAATGATGATTTATTTAAAATTATTTTAGATACATTCGAGGATAAAGGTATTATTCTTGGAGATAAGGATATTATAGTTATTTCTGAGAAAATTATTGCTACTGCGCAAGGAAGAGTAGTAGATCTTACAAGTATTAGAAACGTTTCAGATCAAGCAAAAGAGTTAGCATTAAAATATATAATGGATGAACGTATTGTAGAGTTGATATTAAGCGAAGCGGATATGGTATTAGGTGGCGTAGATACCGTAGTATTAGCAGAAATCAACGGTATGTTAATTGCAAATGCAGGAATTGATCATTCAAATTCAGGTGGTGAAAATTTTGTTGTTTTATTACCAAAAAACCCTCAAAAAACTGTTAATCACTATCGAAATTTTTTTTTAAAGGAATTCAATTTGAAACATTTAGGAGTAATAATTGCCGACTCAAGAGTTCAACCTTTAAAAAAAGGAACCATTGGAATAGCTATTGCAGTTTCGGGTTTTGAACCAATTGAAGATTGTCGAGGCCGTGCCGATTTATTTGGTAGACCACTTCAAATTACCCAACGAGCTGTAGCAGACGATTTAGTAAGTGCAGCTCAAATTTTACTCGGTGAAGCTGATGAGCAAACACCCATTGTTTTAATTAAAGGGGCACCAGTTACCTTTATTGATAAGCCGCCAAGTTCGATGCAAATGGACCCTGAAGAATGTTTATATATGAATATATTTGCACAATATCTACTGAAAAAAAACGATAAAAAGAAAGAATAAATTTAATTTTTATCCCAAATAAATTAACAAATAGTGTGATCTAATTTTGGAAATGAAGGAATCAAAATATATAACAATTGAAGAATCTCTGAAAAAGGGTTTTACTAATGTAAATTTGAGAGGTTGGGTACATAGAATAAGAAAATCGAACAAATTTGTATTCATTGTTTTAAGGGATGAATCTGACATAATACAATGTGTTATTTCCAAAGATAGAAATCCAGAACTCTTTGAAAAAGCTGAACAATTAACAACTGAATCTTCAATCAAAGTTTCGGGCGAATTAAAGAAGGATGAAAGAGCTCCCACAGGTTATGAAATTTCTGTAACTGATTTAGAAATTATCCAAATTTCCGAACCTTTTCCAATTACAGAATATCAATCACCCGAACTTTTATATGATAATAGGCATTTATGGTTAAGATCAAGGAAATTAAACGCAGTTTTAAAAATTCGACATACAATTGTTGGGGCTATTCATGAATTTTTTAGAAATCGGGGTTATTATGAATTTGACGCGCCAATTTTCCAACCTATCCAGTCCGAAGGTGGTGCTACATTATTTGAAGTTAAATATTTTGAAGATAAAATCTATCTAAGCCAAACATGGCAATTATATGCTGAGGCTGGGATTTTTACATTAGGGAAAATTTACAATATGGGACCAACATTTAGAGCAGAAAGATCAAAAACTTCAAGGCATTTAGCAGAATTTTGGATGGCTGAAATGGAAGCTGCGTGGATGAAACTTGATGAGGTCACTGAAGTCGCAAAAGATGAAATCAGATTCATTTTAGAAGAAGTTTTAAAACATAATAGGAAAGAACTTGAAATTTTAAAGAGAGATATTAAGTTTCTAGAGCATTACACGAAAGCAGAATATCCTACAATTAAGTATGCAGAAGCTTTAGATCTTCTTAATAAGAAATACCAAATGAATGTTCCTTGGGGTAAGGATTTAAGAACTATTGAAGAAGAAAAAATAGCAGAACATTTTAAGGTTCCTGTGGTTGTCACACATTATCCCACAGAAATTATGGGTTTTTATAAACCACCCAGTGAAGAAAATCCTAAAGAAGCATTATGTTTTGATATGTTAGCTCCAGAAGGATATTGTGAAATTATCGGTGGGTCAGAAAGAAATACATCCGTGAGTGATATGATTCAGAGATTAGAAGTAGATGGCGAAGATCCAAAAAATTATGACTGGTATTTTGATTTGAGACGATATGGCAGTGTTCCTCATTCAGGTTATGGTTTAGGTGTGGAAAGAGTCGTTTCTTGGATTTGTGGGTTGGATAATATTAAAGATGCCATTCCTTTCCCTAGAACTTTAACCAGAAAAGCACCTTAATGTAGCACTACAGTTAAATTTTTTAAAAATACACAATATGATCAAAAATAATTTAATTTAAGAGAAGTTTATTCTAAATTATTAAGAAGTTTGGTTTGTTATTAATGGAACTCTACAATTACATGGGATATGAATTAATCGAAAAGATAAAAAATAAAGAAATTACAGTTAGTGATTTAATTCAATCAACATTTGACAGAATTGAGGCAACTGATAATCTCCTTCATTCTTTTATCAATCTATCAAAAGATAAAGCACTCAAAAAAGCAAAAGAATATGATATAAAAATTCACAAAGGTAAAAAAGTTGGGAAACTTTGTGGACTACCTTTAGCAAATAAAGATTTAATCTGTCTAAAAGGTTTTCCTACTACTTGTTGTTCAAAAATATTAAAGGGATATCATCCTCCATACAATGCTTTCGTCATTGAACGTCTTGTAGAACAAGAGGGAGCAATTCATATTGGAAATACAAATATGGATGAATTTGCTATGGGAAGTTCTACAGAAAACAGCTGTTATGGACCTACATTCAATCCATGGGATATTTCAAGAGTTCCTGGAGGATCAAGTGGTGGTTCTGCGGCCAGTATCGCATCAGGACAGACAATATTAGCTTTAGGAAGTGATACAGGTGGAAGTATTCGATGTCCTGCTTCATTTTGCGGTGTTGTAGGATTAAAACCGACGTATGGAAGGATCTCAAGGTATGGTTTAGTGGCATTTGCTAACTCATTAGACCAAATTGGATCAATAACTAAATGTGTATACGATTCAGCATTATTACTTGAAATTATGGCTGGTAAAGATCCCTTGGATTCCACTTCAGTAAATATAAAAGTAGATAAATACACCGAAGACTTAAAAAAATCAATCGATAAAAAGATTTTAGGAGTACCCGAAGAATTTTTTGGAGAAGGGGTCAATAATGAAGTAAAAAGCTCAGTAAAAAACTCAATTAAAAAATTGGAAAGTTTAGGAGGAACTACAGTAGAGGTGACAATTCCACATCTTGAATATACTGTCGCTACGTATTATTTACTATGTATGAGTGAAGCAAGCTCGAATTTAGCGAGATATGATGGGCTAAGGTATGGAAAAATGAGTCAAAATTTAAAAGGCGATGTTTATGATGTTTTTAGCAGGACCAGAAATGAAGGTTTAGGAACTGAAGTAAAAAGAAGAATCTTTTTAGGCACTTATGCTTTATCTGCTGGATACTACGACATGTATTATATTAAGGCTCTGAAAGTGAGAACTTTAATCAAAAAAGATTTTCAAGAAGCCTATAAAAAATGTGATTTTATTATTTGTCCAACAATGCCCTCAACAGCGTTTAAAATTGGAGAGAAAGTAGATGATCCATTACAAATGTACATGGATGATGTGTTAACATGTCCCGTTAACCTTGCTGGTTTACCTGCAATAACAATCCCTTGTGGTTTTGATAGTAATGATTTGCCTATAGGATTTCAAATTATTGGCAATTATTTTGATGAAAAGGGTATTCTTAACATCGGATATCAATTAGAGCAAGAACTTAATATTTATCGAAAAACTGTGCCTGCAATAAAATGAGGGAAAAATCATGAGTATCCAAAATAATGAAATAATGATTGGATTAGAAATTCATATTCAATTAACAAATCTCAAAACCAAACTTTTTTGTAGCTGCAGTAATGATTATCGAGGCACAGATCCAAATACTCATGTTTGTCCTATTTGTATTGGCTTACCAGGTTCACTTCCTGTTGTTAACAAAAAAGTAATCGAACTTGCTATTAGATTAGCATTAGCTTTAGATTGTAAAATCAATAATCAATTTTGGTTCTTTCGAAAGAATTATTTTTATCCAGATCTCCCTAAAGGATTCCAGATTAGCCAGTATAATAAAGCAGGGGGCAAAGCTTTTGCAGATGGGGGAAAAACAACTATTAGATTAAATAATCATAAAAAAGATATAATTTTGAATAGAATTCATCTTGAAGAGGATCCTGCACGGTTAGTACATAAGGGAAGCATAGCAACTTCACCATTCACTTTAATAGATTATAACCGTTCTGGTGTTTGTTTAATTGAAATTGTTTCTGAACCCGTCATTAGTTCTCCAGAAGAAGCTAGAGAATTTCTCAAACAATTAAAATCAATCGTTCAATATACAGGAATTTCAAATCTCGAGCTTGAAGGTTCAGTTAGAGTTGATGCAAATATTTCGATAAAGGGCTACGATCGCAGTGAAGTTAAAAATATCAACAGTTTTAAAGAAGTTGAAAGAGCTTTAAGACACGAAATTATTAGGCAAAAAAACATACTTAAAAGAGGAAAAAAATTAATTCAAGAAACAAGACATTGGGATGATAAAAGAAGGATCACAATTCCATTACGAACTAAGGAATTGGAGGAGGATTATCGCTATTTTCCTGAACAAGATTTAGTTCCAATAGAAATTAATAGCGATTTTATTCAAAAAGTTAAAAGTGAATTACCAGAAATGCCAAATGAGAGATCAGTAAGGTTTCGAAAAGAATATAGATTGACTGAATTTGACTCATATAATTTAGTTCTGGATAAAAATTTCGCTGATTTTTATGAAGAAGGAGTAAAATCTGACCCATCTTTTGACTCTGAAGAATATAAATTATATTGTAATTGGTTAATGAATGATATTTCGAGATGGTTAAATAATAATAATAAGATAATACAAGAAACCAAAATAACACCAAAACATCTTGTAGATTTAATAAATGCTATTAAAGATGGTAAAATAACTGGAAAAATAGCCAAATCTTTTATTCCAGATCTTATGGTGGGATTTAATGTTAAAGCTTTAATTGAAAAAACAGGTAAGAGAAGAATTTCTGATAAAGAATATATTCTTAAAATTACAAAAGAAGTAATTACAGATAATCTAGATATAATAAGAGATTTTGAAAAGAATCCACGAGCTTTAGAAGCTTTAATTGGAAAGTGTATGAAAAAAACAAAGGGTCGATTAGACCCAGAATTAACTCGAGAAATCTTATTAGAGTTACTTTCTAATAAAATAAAAAAATATAAAAAGAGTTAATTTAACCAGTTAAAGCCTTCTTCGCAGCATCTAATTTTAATTTGATAATCCCCAGCTTAGCTTCGTTCGTTGCGACTACACATAAAATCTTACCAGCTACTTCAGAAAATAAAAGCTTTCCCATTGTATTTTCTAATGTGGCACTAATAAATGAACCTTGTTCTAATTCTTTTGTAGCTCTTTGGCCCACTTTAAGAATCAAATTAACCATGGCAGAGATTGCATCACTATCAATCCAGCCGGGAAGGGCTTCACCTACAATTCCTGCAAATTTCTCAATTAAAACTGCTCCATGAACGCCTTTAATCTCACGTAAAGATTCTAATATTCCTTGAATATTTTTTTCTCCCATAAAAATCACATTATATTCTAAGTAAAATAGGATTTTTAAATTATATTTATAAATATGTTAATAAAATTTAATTAAATTTAAAACTATTTTAATTTAACGAAAATCTCCGTATTTTTTACATGTTAATATTTTTGAAATAAAAAATTAAATTCCTATTAAATTATATTTTATTTATAAATGGAACTGATTAAATAGACCATGGTTAATATAACATATCGTCATTATAATGAGGGAGACGAGAAGCAACTTGCGCATTTATTTGTTGATGCATTCCAAATGACTGGTATTTCACGAATTGATACAGAAAGCAAATGGCATTGGCGTTATCCTTCTGATCCTGATTTTGAACCCGAGATGATTCAAATTGCTGAAGATTCAGAGAATGATAGACTCGTAGGCATGGTTATTGTTAATCGAGTTGAAAGGGTGCTTTTTAATAGTAATGAGTATCTAGTAGGTGATGTTAATGATGTTAGCACAGATCCTCGTTATACACGCCAGGGGATTGCAAAAAAATTAATGGAGATGGCATTTAGTTATATGCAATCAAGGGATTGTGATTACTCTATCCTTACAGCAGATCCTAAAGGTTTTCCACGAGAAAAAATTTACTTAAAGATGGGATATGAAGATGTTGAACATGGGTACGCGACCATCGGATTTCCATATTTTCTTAAGTTTATTAAAGATAATCCACTTCTTTCCCCAGCACTCCCTATATTTGTTACATTAAATTATGGCGGGAGATTTTTAAATCGATTAAGAATTAAATTAGACTCATCTTTTAGAAATTTTTCCTATGAAATCGTGCATAATAATAGACATTGGGAAGTTATGGATGTCATAAATCGAATTCTTTCCAAAAATTATACTGGTTTTTATCCATATGATCGAAAGATATATCGATGGATGCGAATCAACGTTCCCAATAAAGATTATGAGCCAACTTATGTTCTCATCAAAAAAAATGGTGTTACAATTGGAGGAGGTACTCTCACAAGTTCACTATTGTGCTTAAAAAAACTAAAATTCAAGTTTGGTTTCTCCCTTCTTCATGAAATTTATCTTGATAAATCCTATTTCATGAATAAAAGGGATTTGCATTTTGGGTATTTATATTTAATTGATAAAATTCTTAAAGCGACTGTTCAACGGAAAGAAGGAGTTTTTATATATCTAAGTACAAAATCTGATGTTGACTTAAGAAGAGCATTTACTAGTATAGGTCTTTTACAACATCCCATGGAAGTCATTATGTTAAAAGCTATGAAAAGCGGTTTATCAATCCCAAAATTTGAAAAACCTCTTTATTGTCCAACCTATTTATCAATGGGATTACCATAACTTTTTTTATATTTAATCTCAAATTATGTATAAAATTCCTTTATAGAAATGAATTCTGAACTTTTTGGAGATATTGCTTATGGAAATATTGCCCCAATAAAGGTTTTTATTGAAGGACATCTCAAAACAAGGGGAAATATGGCTGATTTACAGAAATTAGAAGTATTTATTTTTCTGCTTAAAATAATGTTCAAATCTTTACTATGTTGTTATTAATTTTTTCTGGAGATAATAGTGATATATGAGGATTTGCAAGAATCTGACTTTTTTCTTTTTTTACTTATCCCAAATTCGTGAAGTAGATAATTTCATAAAGTTGACCCGCAATTTTTAAAAGAACCACCTGAAGAAAGATATAATGATTATAGAAAAAATTTTAAATAATTTGAAAAACGAAACAAATTATTAAATAAATAGCTCACTTGATTTCACTCTTAAATTTCTTCAAAGATTTATTAAAGTATAATCTCCAGAAAGTATTCTTGTTTTAAGTTTGTTCTTTTCATGTTTGGTCATTTTTGAACTGGGAGAAGAAAAAACCTATATCGATATGTTTGTCGATATATTTAAATAAAACATAGACAAATTAGTATATGTTATGTCTACTAAAAAATTAACAGCATCAATTTTATTATTAGTAATTGGTGGTCTTTTAATACCAAGTGGATTTGTGATAAATGATTACCTTCGTAATGAGGTCTCTAAAGGCGTTCCTGAGGCACTTTTGGGTATTAAGGATCAAGTAGAACCTGAATTAGAAGAAAACGTTAAAGTTTTGGGAATTCCTACTGTGCTATCAGGTATCAGAGACGGAGCTCTCCCAGAAATTGAGAATATGGTGGAGTCTGAAGCAATTCTTGAAATTCTTAAGACAATAAAAGGGATGGGAATTACAGAATTTGAAAATTTTATAAAGCTTTATGGGTTACCTCAAGCTTTAAGAAATATTCGAGATACTGCAATTCCACTTATTGAACAACTAGCCAATTTTACAGCATATCTTAATACTCTTAATGAAACTAAAAATCAATTCATTCCAGAAATTGAAAATATGATTAATTTTACAGCTTATCTTGAGACTTTAAACGAAACTAAAAACAAGGCAATGGAAGCTTTACCTGATATAGTCAATGGTTCAACCGCAGCAAAACTAATTAATCAAACCATAGATTTTTTAGCTTACTATAATTTTTCATATGATTGGACTCTTGCCAAAGAACATTTTTTCAATAACAACACTATCCAGAAAAATACAACATGTCCAATTCAAGGTGTTTCGGAGTATATAACCTCTGGTATGGCTAATCTCACCTATACACCAGTTGGTCAAGACTATTTATTATATGGGAACCCAATTTATGGACTGCCAGGATTAATAACAGATACTAACTTAGGTGTAGGACTGTTAGAATTTATGGGATACTATGCGTTAGGAGCAGCTGGAAATCTCCCTATACAGGGCTTAATGGCCGCGGGCTATAATACAACTTGGGTCAAACTAGGTTATATAGCAGGATATATACAAAACTATTTGTGGACTGTTGAGGTTCCTTTTTATGTTCCATTGATGTATGGTGGTATGACTCCATCACAATTGGCAGTATTTATATTCTATGCACAATGGGCTAATGCCACGATTTCCGAAGGTGGACTTGACATGAGTCTTTTTATTGAAGGATATGATGATCCCCTCTATGGATTTGAAGCGGGTATTCCGATCAAAACTAATATTTCTTATATGACAGCTTTAGATCTTTGGGATCATATGAATTCCTCATCTTTTGTTAATGATACTGGACTTATGGTATGGCTTGGTGCACTAGCTGGGGATCCTGCTAGTTATATAGCCTTAAGGACAACTTTTGGTCTGAATGATACTCAAATGGGAATAGTGCTTGGTTGGTTATATAATTGGATGTTAAATGTTGCCCCAATTCTTTTTGAGACTGAAAAAGGGGTATCACTGGAGGCAGCTCCAGAAATTATATTCTATGAGCAATGGGCTAATGGTACAATTCTCGGTGAGGTTATGTTTCCACTAGGACTTAACTTTAATGAATTTCTTGGTCTCCCTGGTTTCCTCTATGGGTTTGAAGTGGGTATTTATCCATATGGATCTAATATTTCGCTTATGACGGCCATAGATCTCTGGAATTCGTCATACTCCTATTCACTTATCAATAATGCTGGACTTATGGTATGGCTCGGTGCATTAGCTGGGGATCCTGCTAGTTATACAGCCTTAAATACGACTCTTGGTTTGGGAAATGATAAAATGAATGCACTTCTTGGCTGGTTATATAGTTGGACACTCATTGTTGCACCAACTCTCTTTTATTATGAATATCTCATACCATTGGATGCTGCTCCTGAATATATGTTCTATGAACAATGGACTAATGGTACAATGCTCGGTGAAAATATGGGGGCACTTGACTTAGGTGGCGGAATTACTGGTTTTGAAGTAGGTATTCCAATTCCATCAAATATTTCTCTCACTTCAGCTATGGCTCTCTTTAATGAGTCAATTCCTAATGCACTTACCAATGATACTGCAATTGATAAATGGCTTAAAGCAACAGATCCATATACAAATCCTCTTGATTATGCTGAATTAAATATTACTTTTGGTCTAGATGATACTAAGATGGGAATGATCCTTAATTGGTTATTTGGATCTTTTATGAACTATGTCTTTCCACAACTTTTCTATGCTGATCAAGGAATTACAACAACATACTATGGAGAAATGTTATTATATGAACAATGGGCTAATGCAACTATTCAAGGTCAACCTCAATATCCAGATGGGATTGATCTACCAGTTCCAGGAGGGGAAGCACTTAAAGGGCTCTTTGAAGTAGGTGTTCCAACCTCCTCTGGTATTTCACTCACAGCATGTTTTGCACTTTGGGATGATACAAACCCTTCATCGTTTATTAATGATACTGGACTCGTAAAATGGCGTGATGGATCTACAAAAATTGACATTTGGTTAAATTTAAGTGGAACATTTGGTTTGGATATACCCCAAATGGGATTAATGCTCGACTGGTTAGAAGATATTATCGATATTTTCGTTCCAGCTCTTTTTGCTGATCCAACATTGGGAAGAGGAATGACAATACCATCATATGCAAAAACTCTTTTCTATGAACAATGGGCTAATGGAACAATTCTCGGTGAAGCCGTGTATCCACAAGGATTGGATCTAGGTGGTGGTCTTACTGGTTTCGAAGTAGGTATTCCAACAGAATCAAATATCTCTCTTGCTGTATGTGAACTTCTCTGGAATGAGGTAAATGGCTCAACATTTATTAATGATACTGGAATTAATAAATGGCTTGATGCAGCTACAGATACTACAGTTCAAACTGATTTACGCACAACCTTTGGTTTGGATACAACCCAAATGAGTTTAATCCTTGATTGGTTATGGGAGAATTCATTTAAAGACGATGTTGTCCCAATTCTCGCAGTAGAAGAGTTAGGAATGTCCTTATCGGATTATGCAGAAGATCTATTCTTTGAACAGTGGGCTAATTGTACGATTCTCGGTGAGAAAATGTTTCCAGAAGGAATTGTACTCCCATTTGATAATATTACAGGATTAGAAGTAGGTTGTCCGACGGCATCAAGTATTTCGTTATCAGTTGCTGAGATTCTTTTTGATAAAAGAAACTCCTCATCAATAGTTGACCCCAGTGGTCTTCAGAAATGGTATAAGGCAGCGGATTCAAGTTCTAATGAATATACTGAGCTAAAAGCAACTTTTGGTTTGAGTGATACCCAAATGGGGATGATGACCACATGGATAACAAACTTTAGAGACAGTGTTGTTCCTGTTCTTGCAAAAGAAGAAATGGGATTACCAGCAGATCCATATACACTAGGTAGTGGGATATTCATGGGAATGGCTATAGGAGGAGTTTGCTTGGCAGCTCTCGGTGTAGTTGTGTTAATATTATCTAGAAGAACATAAAGGAATCTGCGATATTACTAATATATAATATAAAAATTAATTTTTTTTTTTTTTTTAATCTTGTTCCTTGACAGATTTAATTATTTTTGGATTTTCAACTTTTTTTCAAAAAGAAATATAAAGAATAATGTATGTTAAATTTACCCAACTTAAAAATCTTCTTTGAAAATAGAGAAAAGGGAGGTAAAAAGAAATTACAAATTTCAATAGAATTACGTTAATCTTTTTAGAAATGTAAAGATTTTCAATTATGTATTTAATATCTTCTCTTAATAAACATTGTAATTACTTCTAATATACCCTCAATTATCATAAATAAAATTCCTAAAAATAAAAGTGGATTGTTATAACTAGTATATTGAAAAAGAAAATAAATATCAATAAAATACATAATCCAAATTATAGCTGTAATTATTGTAAAAATAACTAAAATTCCATAAATAATAAGTAATGTTCTCATCTTATTTTCAATTTTTTGTTTTGGACTTATTTTAATTTAAATAAGAGATTAATTAAAAAAATTTCCATGTTTTCCTTTCCCATCCAAAAATCCTTGAGATCCTTTTAAGTGTTCTTGACTTGTTAAAGTTTTAAGACCATGTTCAAATTCATTTGTTAATGCATCTTTTAAATTTAATCCAAATTGTTCATATACCGATAATCGATCCTCTCTAAGACATGTTTGTGGAAATGTAGCAATTTCTCTGACTAATTTTTCAGCCTCCTCTCTTGACTTATCAACATCAACAACCCGATTTGCAAGACCCATCCTAAATGCCTCTTCAGCAGTAATAGGTCGTCCAGTAAGTATCATATCCAATGCATTACTTAATCCAATAAGTCTTGGAAGGCGTATCGTGCCCCCATCGATAAGTGGAACTCCAAATCTGCGACAAAAGACTCCAAAAATAGCATTTTTTTCAACAACTCGCAAATCACACCATAAAGCAAGTTCTAATCCTCCAGCAACCGCATAACCTGCAACTGCAGCAATTACAGGTTTAGATAAGACTATCCTAGTTGATCCCATTGGTCCATCTCCTTTCTTCTCTATTCTATTTCCATTTCCCATTGCTATTGCCTTTAGATTTGCACCCGAACAAAATATTCCATTTGCACCCCAGAGAACCGCCACACGTGCATTCTCATCATGTTCAAACTCTCGAAACGCATTTGCAAGTGAAGCTGCATTTTTCCGATCAATTGCATTTTTAACTTCAGGATTATCAATAATTACTGTGGTTACAACTCCTTTTTTTTCTACTCTAATTCCCATTTCTTGAACCTTTTTTATTATTGAAGATTTAATTAATATATATTATATTTTTAAGAGTAAAATATATTTCAGAAAAATACTTTATATCTAAAATGTCTTAAATTTTTTAAGGGTAAATCAAATGAGATTAAAGGATAAAGTAGTAGTATTAACTGGTGCAGCTTCTGGCATTGGGAGGTCTACGGCAATTTTATTTGCTAAAGAGGGAGCGATTCAAATTATTTCAGATATTGATGAAGAGGGTTTAAAAGAAACATATGAAATGATAAAAGATGGAAAAGAAAATACAATATTTATGAAAGTGGATGTAACTAAACCTGCTGAAGTTAAAGACATGATTGATACTACGATAAAAAAATATGCAAAAATAGATATTTTGATATGTAATGCAGGCGTGGTAAGAGTAGGTCCCATTGAAGATTTTCCAGATGAAGACTATGATTTATTAATTGATGTTAATCTTAAGGGTACCTATTATACATGCAAATATGCTGTTCCATATTTTAAAAATCAAAAATTTGGTTCAATTATAACTTTAGCTTCAGTTGCCGCTCATATTGGACAAGTTAATCATGCAAATTATTGCTCTACTAAAGCAGGTGTATTTGGATTTACAAAAGCTCTAGCATTAGACTTAGCTCCTTATGGAATTCGGGTAAATAGTGTGAGTCCAGGAGCTACAGACACTCCAATGTTACAAAGTGATGTAGCTAAACAGGCAAAAGATAGAGGGGTTGATTATGAGGTAGTAAAAAAAGAATTTGAAGAAGAAGGAGTGTTGGGGAGATGGGCAAAACCAGAAGAAATCGCTACAGGAATTCTATTTTTAGCAACTGAAGAATCCTCTTACATGACGGGAGCGGATTTACGTTTGGATGGTGGTTGGACAACAAGATAATTTAAAAATAGAATTTATAATTTTTTCAGTTACCTTTAAAGCAGATTCAGATATTGAATTACAACTAACCTTAACTCCCTCTTTAGATAATAAAATGGGAGCATATTCTCCAATACCTGCTCCAGCTCAGGGAATAACCCTCACTTCATCTTTTAATTTCACTCTTATCGCTTTTAATTCAATTTTTAAAAAAAAAAAAAATAGATTAATAGGTTATTAAGTTTTCTCTACTGGTTTTAATGGTTTTTTATTTAAGGAATTAAAAAAATTATTTTATTTCTTTTTCTTTTATTGAATTTTTTTCCCACTCAAAATCAAGTTTAACAAATTTTCTAGAGTATAAATAGGCGACAATTAATATTAAAGAACATATTGGGCCCCAAATAACATATCCTATAGAAAAACTTGAAGTTCCTACGACAATTTTTGGTAAGTCTAATAAAAATCCTACCATTAATAAACCTAGAAATTGGAAGATGTTTAGAAAAATGCTAGGAAAACCTTTATAAATTCCTGATCTTAATTCACCTGTTGTTTTTTCATCATCTTCAGTAATATCTGAGAAAAAAACCGGAGGAAGTAAAAACCAACCACTTATACACCCTGTTAACCCAAGCATAAAAAGTAATCCAAATATTAAAGTTGAATCCATCGGGATCATGCCTAATAAAGAGAATGGAAGGATAATAACTGCTATTAGAAAAACATATAAAATACTTCTTTTTTTTCCCCATTTATGTACAAGCCTTCTCCATAAATATAAGAAAACAAGTATCCCTATAACGAAAATGGCTGAAGCTATAATATTAGTCATGAAATCAAAAAGTAAAACCACTACTATATAAGATAAAATAAGATTACCTACCGGTGTCCAAGCTAAACTAGCAATACCAATCATAAGAGTTACTAATATATAATTCTTGTTTTTTAATGTTATTTTTAAGTTCTGAAATATAGTTGATTCTATCATAAAATGAGGCTCTGTTGGCATTAAAAAGGTTGCCAGATAATATAATACAACGGGGATAATCCCAAATATTATCACACTATATAAAAACTCTGATGGAATATTATTTGGGTTTGCTTGGATATCCTCAATAGAAGCCGTTAAAACAACCATTGAAAAAACCGAAATTACTGCAGTTCCGATCATACCAAATAATTGTTCGTATTGAGACGCTTTTGGCCGATCATCAATTATAAATTGTTCGGTCATCCAAGATCCGTAGGGTGAAGTAACACCGTAACATACATTAAAAATTTGATACCATAGCAATAACCAAAGAAATAATGCTGTTATGTCAGTTATATCTATTAATAAACTTGGCAATAGCAAAAATATAAAAGATAATCCAAGTATTGGACTCAGAATAATTAAATAAGGTTTTCTTCTTCCAATTCGAGTATACTTAGCATCACTAATCCACCCAAAAAAGAATTGAGAGGCGGCAATCGTGAGTTTTCCTAAGCCTAAAGCAAAAGCAGTGGGAACTGGAGGCAATTGGTAAGCTAAAGTATATAGAGTTAATAACGCAAAGTCTGCAAATCCCATAATAAGAGATGTCCCAAATTTTGGTATTCCAAAAGTTAAAAACTTCCTTTTTTTACTTTTAGTCCATAAATCCTCTTTTTCTTGACTCATAAGAATTTCACTTTTTTTTAAAATATTTATTATACAAAATAATAAAACAACTTGTAAAAAAAATATTTAATATTGAAATAAAAACATTTTGAAAAATATAAGAATTAAATAAAAGAGAATTAAAATTCTTGATTTAATTTTGTTTTATTGATTTTTTTCCCACTCAAAATCAAGTTGTATAAATTTTCTCGTGTATAAATAAGTAATAATGAATATTAGCGAACAAATTGGCCCCCATAATATTAAACCTATAGAATATTGCAAAGTCCCAACAGTAATATCAGGTAATTCCAATATAATCCCCATAATGAATAGAGATAGAGCTTGAAAAAGATTTAGAATTATACTAGGAAAACCTATATATATTCCTGCTTTTAATTCTCCTGTTTTTATTTCATCATCTTGAGCAATATCTGCATACATAATAGCTGGAAATAAAGACCACCCACCTAAGCACCCTGCCAATCCAAGAATAAACAAAATACCAAATATAAAAGATGATTCCATGGGTAATAATCCTAATAAAGTTAATAGAGTGACAAAAACATTTGATAGAAAAATATATAGAAGACTTCGTTTTTTTCCTAATTTTTCTATCAACTTTCTCCAAATATATAAAAAACCTAATATACCAAAAATCATAATAGCTGCAGCGACATAATATTCAGTAGTATTAAAATCTAAAACTACTTCGATGAATAGTAACATTATCGCAGTAATCATCATAGTAGCAACGCTAGATATACCTTGCATAATTGTTACTAATACAAAATTCTTATTTTTTAGAATAGTCTTTAAATTTTGGAATAAATTTGATTCGATTTTGAATTTTGGCTCTATAGGTAATAAAAAGCTAACTAAATAAAATAATACTATAGGGATAATCCCAAATATTATCACACTATATAAAAACTCTGACGGAATACTCTCTGGGTCTTCTATTATTTTATCAATAAAAGATGTTAAAACAACCATTGAAAAGGCTGTAATTATTGCCATTCCAACCATTCCAAAAAATTGTTGGTATTGAGACGCTCTGGGTCTGTCTTCAACTCTAAATTGTTCAACCATCCAAGAATTGTATGGGGAAGTAACACCATAGCATATATTAAAAATTTGATACCATACAACTAACCAAATAAATATTATATTAAGATCATTGAGGTCTAATATCAGACTTGGAAGTAATAATAATATAAAAGATAATCCAAGTACTGGACTCATAATTATTAAATATGGCTTTCTTCTACCCAATCGAGTATATTTAGCATCACTAATCCACCCAAAAAAGAACTGAGACGAAGCAATCGTAAGTTTTCCCAATGCTAAAGCAACACCAACGAGAAATGGAGTTATTTGATAACCTAAAATATAAAGAGTAGCTAAAGCAAAATCCGCAAATCCCATGATAATAGATGTTCCCAATTTTGGTAAACCAAACATAACATTTCTATTCGTTGAACTTTTACCCCGAAATACTATTTCCATTTCATTCATAATTTTTTCACATATTATTCATAAAAATCTTTTTAATTAATTGTAGAATAAATAAACGAATAAAAATTCTGTAAATGAATATAAGAAATTTTTGATTAATTATATTTTCCGTTTATTCAAAAAAGGAAAAAAAATTTTAGATAAATGTTTTATTGAATTTTTTCTAATTCAATTAATCGTTTTTCATGAAGAACCTTTAGTTTTTCTTGTTGTTCGCAGAAATTTTTGTAGTTTATTGGGAAGAATTTAAAAGCTATTAAGGCACATAATCCTCCAAGAACAGGAACTAATGACATTAATAATGTTAAACCGAATAAAGCAGTGGGTGATTGAGTGTCTGATCCCGCTTCAAAGCCAGTAAGTATTTGAACAGTTGTTAGAGTTATAGCCGTAAACACAAGAGATAACCTTATTATAAATCCAAAAACTCCGTTATACGTTCCTTCACGTCTTTTTCCAGTTTTCAATTCATCATAATCAATCGCTGCGCTGACTGCTGGTTCAGTCATCAACATTCCACCTACTCCAAAACCTGGTATGATTGTTATAAGTATTAGCATGGTAAATTCAGTTACAAGAAAAATAGGCCAAATTGTTGCCGTAAATATTCCCAGTGATAGGAGTAATCCATATTTTGGTCCTTTATTTGCATACATCCATCTCCAAAATAGTATACTAATAAGAATTCCTAATGCGATTCCCAAGAGACCAACACCAACCAATCCTTCTTCCACCTCCAGAACAAATAAAGCATATAGAGGAAGAACCATCATGGTTAAGCCAAATACAGTGTCAGTAATTGCATATGTCAATGTAATAATTAAGAATGGTTTATTCTTAAGAGTCTCTTTAAATGCAGGAATTAATGATAAAGGTTTATCTATTTGATACTCTTTTCTTTCTTTAGTTCCGAGAAGTGATAAATACATAGAGATTGGTATTGTTAATCCAAAAATTATACCAGTCAGTGCCCAATTAGTAGCTGAAGCAACCATAGGAGCTATTATAACACCAACCATACCTGACATAAACGCAAAGGTATCTTTCATAGCTACCACTGTTGCTCTTTCTTCTTCATCTTCATACATTTCCGTGTACAATGCAGACCAAGCAGTCATTGCCAATGTGAAACCAAGGTCGAATAAAAATAGCATTAGTAAAGCATGAAAAAATATAGCTATCTGATCTGTCCATGGAACCCACCATAAAAGCATAAATCCAATAGTAAATGGTATAGTTCCAACGACAATATATGGAACTCGACGACCCCATTTAGTTACCTTTTTATCCATTAAATATCCAGCTAAAGGATCATTAATTGCATTCCAGATACCATAAATTACCCATAAAATACCAAATAGAAGAGGCTCAAGTCCAATTGTTACTTCATAAAACAATACAATAAAAGACCCTACTATTTGATATGGAAGTGATGAAGGAATAGCTCCCAGAGAATACAGAAGATGTCCGCTTAAAGAATGTACTTTATCTTTTACTTTTTTTTCTTTAATATTTTTTTCATTCATAGTAATCAAATTAAATTTAATTCTCTGAGTATATAAGAGTATATAAAGTTATTTCCAAATCAAATTAGGCAATATTTAAGTTTTTCTGGTTTTTTAAGGATTATTCTTTTGGGCATAGATTCAAAAAGTTATATCAAAATCTATTTATTTATCTTCTTCTATAACATCTAATCCAAGCAATTTAGCGCCAATTACAAATTTTTCTTTCCAGTCTCCAATAAAAGTTACTCTATGCCAGCCAAAGGTCTCCCAGTCATAATTTTCCAAAATCGCTTTCACATCACTTTCTACAAGCATCTTCGAGGTGCATCCTTTTTTATCTACGACGTTATCTATAATCTTTCCTTGACGGATGGCAATTTTTTTTTCAAATACACTGATTTTTATCGTTGTTGCAATCTCTCCTATTGGGAATTTAACGCGAGGAGTCGCTCCTAAAAATCTAGTTTCTCCGTGATATACAATATCATATTCGGCAGAAGGGCCATCGACACCATATAATTTATTTGGAGCAAGACAATGCATGTAAGTAACTTGACTATTAACTAAATCAAGAGTATGATTTGAAACATATCCCGGTCGTCCAGTTAAATATAAACCAAAAATATAACTTACAGCAGAATCCATATCGGATTCACAAATTCCATAAAGACCTTCATTACTTAATTCGAAAAAGGCCATGCAAGGATAAGCTGGAAAAATACCACTTATAAGTAAAGTTCCACAGTCAGGAGCAACAAAATCGTATTTCTTTTCTTTTAAGATATTTTTAAACGCCAGATATAATTTTGCAGAATTTAAAATGGTTTTTTCAGTAGGTTCAATCTCTCTTGCATTTTTAATCCATTTCTCTGCAATTTTGGTAGCTTTTTCTTCACTTATTTCATCATAATACTTTCTAATGTCTTCTGGATTTTCTCTTATCATCTCGATACCAAAAATCTTTTCAAGATTTTCTCTATATTTTTCCTCATCTCTTCTCCATTGATGTGCTTGGTCAAGTCCAACTAAATCGAGATACAATTCAGATTCTCCCTCTCTCATTTTTCCAATTTGTTCAATGAATTCTGGATGTTCTTTCAAAACTCTTTTCCTTTCTGGATCTACCAATCCCAAGAGTCCCTCCCAATTTATCTTTGTTGAATCGGTGGTATAAACTAAGACTTTCTTTCCTTTAATATTTAGGAGATTAATCATATTTTCAATTTGTTTATCAAAATCTTCAATATTTTGTGAAGATATAGGAATTACAGGTAAATTCTTATCTTTTATTAAGGTGTAAATTTTTGTAAATGTATGATCTCCCCCATAGATATAATTTGCTAAAATTGTAGGTTTCCCAATTTCGATAAATTCTATGCCTGCTTTTACTATTGCTGGCTCACCATAGTGACCAATTGTATAGATTAATATCCCATCTGCGTTAAAAATATCTTCTTTGATTTTCTTAACTAATTTCTCATCGTCAGTTGTAACCATTTCACTCTGGCTAAACTCAACTTTAGGATATTTCTTGTTTAGATGGTTGAGAATGGATGTTCTCAAAGGTTCGTTATCATATCCTAAATAAGGCCAGCCAGCCTCCCATTGAGGTTTACCAATAAATACGATTTGAATTTTCATACTTTTAACTCTTTATTTAAATTTAATTTAATAAATTCTTATTAATGATAATTTCACTTACGATAAAAATATATAATTTTTTTTTCTCATACCAATAAAATTTGAAAAACCGACAATTAGATTAGACCCCTAAAATTTTCCGTGCTTCCGATGGATCTGCAATTTCTCGTCCCATTTCTTTACACATTCTTACCATTCGAGCTACAAGTTCAACGTTATCTTTTGCAGGAATCCACTTCTTAATAAAAGGATAATCTTCAGTTCCTAATCGTATATTTCCACCATGTGCTATGGCTAGAGTTGCAATTTTTATCTGATTCTCTTTTTTTCACTTTTTTAATGAATATATAGTGTTTAGAACAACCAAGTAGCGCTTTCCCAAATATAAGTGTTTACTAGTAATTCTTTGGACTTATAATATTATAATATAATCAATTTTCTAATAAAATCAACACTTGAAATGAAGTAAAAAGAGAGTACCTTGCTTTATTTTTTAGAATCTTATTTTTCTTGCTTCATACAACTCAATATATTCATATAATAGTGCTTCTAAAAAAAAGCTAATTTCATCTTCACCGACAATATCACAATATTTCTCAGTGATGGTGGGATCATACATAGAATAGGTTTTAGTTTTAGAATCGAAATCAACATTAAAGAATTTTCCCTTAAGTATATCTAATTTTTTATTTAATTTATCAATAAGTTCTTTTCTTAAGGATTTTACTATAGTTTTTGAAATTTTTTTTCTAGAATTAGCATCTGCCTTAATTAAATTTAATTTTAATGGATTCCATTCATTTTTATTATTTATCATAAATTATTCACCATTATTTTTCTATCTAATATGGTGTCATTATTATTTATAAATATAATTTTTATTTTTCTAAGAAAAATTAAAGTTTATTCTTCTTTTTACTAAAAAAATTCTTTTGAGTTATCGAAGTTGATAATTCTAACTTCACGGTAAAAAAAATCAAGAACAAATAAATAAAATTATTTAATATATCCTTTTAAATTAAAAATTAAAATTTTCATATCTATAAATTATTGTGAAATTATTATGTCGAAAGAATCAATAGTATATTGGGCTCCCCCATATGAAGTCGCTGCATTAAAAAACACTGCTAAAAATATGGTAACAAATAATCTAGTAAAAACACGCCTAATTTTAGACAAAATATTGGATAACATCAATTCTGGAGATAAAGTTGGAGTAAAAGTTCATGTTGGAGAAGCCTATAATACACGCTATTTGCGCCATGATTATGTGCATGAGGTAGTTGATTTTATTAAATCAAAAGGAGGGATACCTACACTTATAGAAACCCAAGGTAATGGAATGAACGTCAATCACTTAAATATCTCTGAAAATTACTCGATTTGTCTTGGATGCAGAAAAACTGCAACTGAACATAAAAAAATTGCCAATCTTCATGGATATAATGAGTCTTTAATTGGCGCTCCGCTAAAATTTATTGATGGGGAAAATGGAATTGATGGAAAAATTATTGAAATAGATGGTATTCACTTTAAAGATGTATCTGTTGCTGCAGGGCTTTTTGATTTTGATAAACTTGTTATTGTCTCGCATTTTAAGGGACATCCCCAGGCAGGTTTTGGAGGTGCCTTGAAAAACCTTGGAATTGGCTGTACCACTAAGAGAAATAAGTTTCGAGCTCATTTTGATGGCGATCTAAAAGTTAATCCCAAGAAATGCGATATATCAAATTGCAATCAAGAATGTATTCAAGCCTGTCCGGTAGGCGCAATAAAGATAGTAAATAAAATTGCAGTTATCGATCCTTCTACTTGTATTGGTTGTTTTGGTTGTAAAGAAAAATGTCCAGTTAGAAAAGCAATAAAAGGAGCAGCTTACGCTAATTTAGATATATTCTGTGGCCGTGTAATTGATAATACTAAGGCTGTCTTAACATCCTTTGGTAAAGAAAATATTCGTTGTATTAATTTTGCTCTAGAAATTACTCTCATGTGTGATTGTGTAGTAAATCCGAGTGCTCCTATTGTGCCCGATCTTGGTATTTTCGGATCAGCTGACCCTCTTGCAATAGATAAAGCTTGTGTTGACGCAGAAATTAATGCCCCTGGAATTCCAATCTTAAATGGAAATGGGCAATGGACAAAACCTACTGCCCCTGGAATCGAAAAATTTAATGCATTAAATGAGATGGTAAATGCTTCTTGGCAATTAGACGCTGCAGTTAAAGATAGAATCGGTAATATCGAATATAAATTAATAAAAATCTAAAAATTACGTAGAGAAATTCTCATGAAAATAAAATTAAATTATTTCTCTATTAAATTAGGAATTAAAATCATACAAATACTACTTTTAAAAATTTAAACGCTTAAAGTTCTGAAAAAATATAAAAAGATTTGGATAGTTTCAATTATAACTTTTAAATTAACTTTAATTATTGAATTCAATTAACCTTAAAATGCTATAATTATGAAAGTTCCCCAATATCTGAATTTATATAAGCCTAAAATAAACAATTCAATTAAAAAAATTTACGAAAACAAATTAAATGAGGTCCAAAATCCTTTTTTAAGGGAATATTATAATGAATTAATGGATTATTTTTTGGTTGGGGGTAAAAGATTAAGACCATTGGTTTGTATAGCTACATATAATGCATTTAGCGCTGAAAGAGATGATAAGATAGTCTTTCCCAGTGTAGGAGTTGAATTTCTCCATAATGCTTCATTAATTCATGATGATATAATAGATAAGGATGATTTTAGGCGTAATAATCCTGCATTTCATTATAGATTCAAGCAGTATCATTCCAGATTTAATTTAAAAAAGATGAGTAAAGAAGATTTTGGTAATTCAATAGGAATTTTAGGTGGAGATTCAGCATTTTTTTTTGGATTAGAGGCTTTTTTCAGTAGTGAGTTTGATAATGACCAAAATCTTAAGGCAATCAAATACTATGAAACGACATTTAAAGAAATATGTAATGGAGTGCTTATCGAATTGGATATGGTAAACAAGCAATCCATACCGATGAAAGATTATGTTCAAATGATTTCATTAAAAACTGGTGCATTAATAGAAAAATCTATGCTGATTGGTGCAAATTATGCTAGAGTTGAGGATAAATATCTTCAAAATATCTCGAAATATGCTATTAATCTTGGAATTATCTTTCAAATGATAGATGATATATTAGGAACTTTTGGAGATGAAAAAATTACTGGAAAACCTACAAATGGAGATATAAGGGAAGGTAAGAAAACTTGTTTGTTAATAGATGCTCTTGAAAAATTAGATTACAATAAAAAAGAAAGGATCCTTGATTTAATTGGAAATCCTGATATAAAAGATGAGGAAATTCAAGAAGTCAAGGATTTATTTCTTGAAGCTGAGACTGTATATTCTTGTAAGAACCTAGTAAATGATTATGCTAAAATTGCTAGGATTCAGCTTGATGAGTTAATTCCTAATATTAATCAATCTGAGGCAGAATTTTTTGAAAATTTACTAAAATATGTCATTGAGCGTAAGTTTTAAACAGAATTATTGATTTAACCACTCATATAATATACCAAGAATAACTCTTTTATTAGAACTATTCTTTAATTCATTTATATTCTTTAAATTCATTAACCATAGACAAGAGCGTATCTCATGCTTTAAGGTTCTAATTTCCTTTATGGTATTGCTAATAGTATTATTTTTATAATCTTTCCAAGCAGATACTAGGAAATTATAAGCAAATCCGCCAATATCAGCACCTAAAATAATGGATTTAGCAATATCAACTCCATTTCTAAGTCCACCGGTCGCAATAATAAATTTATTTGAAACTTTCCTTACATTAATTACACTTACAGGAGTTGGTATTCCCCAATCTTTAAAAAGATCTGCTGGGTTACGTGAATATTTTTCAACGACATAATTTTTTCGCTTTGATTCAATTGCAGCAAAACTTGTTCCACCTGAACCCCCTACATCAAATCCATCAAATCCGAGATTTTCAAGTGTTAAAGCCATTTCTTTACTAATTCCAGTTCCAACTTCTTTTGCTATTATTGGAATCTTAATATTTTCTCTTATTTTTTGAAAATTTGAACGGAAAAGATTATATGAGATATTCCCATTATCCTGAACTAATTCATGTAAAGCATTGAAATGTATTGCCATTACGTTAGCGTTAATCATATCAATGCATTTTTTAAAATTTTCAATTTTGAAATTTTTCTCACTTATTTGCCCTATACCAATATTTCCAATTAGTGGAATATTAGGCGCAACTTCTCGAACCACTTTAAAGGAGTTCTCTGTTGATAGATCTTCTAATCCAGCACGTTGACTACCCACTCCCATTATGATTTTCTCTGACTCTGCGGCTGTAGCAAGAATCCTATTGATTTCTTTAGAAATTTCATGTCCGCCAGTTATAGCCGCAATACAAATAGGTGCCGATATTTGTTTATCAAAAAATTTTGTAGTTAAATCGATATCTTCAAAATTTACCTCAGGGAGAGAATGATGCATTAATTTAATATATTTGAAGTAATTTTCAGAATGTTGAACATCCTCCTCAATTGGGATTTTTAGATGATCCAGTTTTCTCTTATTTATATCATTTTCATTCATAATTCTTTGCTCATTTTATTTTGGTTGAAATAATATTTTGATTTTTTAATGCTTTAAGTATAAATTCATCTTTTAAACCATTTATTATTTGAACGGGAATATTTTGTTGACAAATTTGTTTGATTTTATTAATTTTACCTTTAATTCCGCCTGTTACATCAATTTTACTTTCTAAATCAGCGATTTCAATTATATCTAAATCTTCGAATTTTAATTCTCTCGCCAGTTTTATATTCAATTTGCTATTAACTCTTTCTTTAATGAATAATCCATCTTTTTCAATAGCGAAAATAACTTTAAAGATATTATACTTTTTAATTTTTTCACATAATTCAACGATGATTTGGTCCCCAGAAATAATTGAGAATGACCCCTTTGAATCAAGGATTATATCTCCATACAAAATAGGTAAAATATCAAGATCTAAGGCGGTTTCAATAACATTAATCGATTGAGTTGAGATATTTTGAGAATCTTTGATGAAAATGCTGGAAGCTTGAATTGATAATACAGGATATTTTTTTTCTAAAAATTGATTAATTAAATAGGAATTGAATTTGTTCATTGATTGGTGAGTTTCAGTAAGTCCAAGAATTTGATTTTGAATCGATGCATCTATTCCTTTTGAAAGGTTGTATTTTTTTGCAAGAGGATGACCAAACGAACCTCCTCCATGAATTAATATTAATTTTTCATTAGCATCTATAATTTGTTGAACTGCGCTTTTAACAACATTTTTTCTAATAGAAAAGGGTTTATTTTTATCAGTTAATAAACTTCCACCTAACTTCAATAGATAAATTTCATTATTGTTATTCAATTTAAATCAATCTCATCCAATTATGGTTTTCCAGGCATCATAACCCTCTTTTTCGATAGCCTTGGCTATTTTTTCTTGTATTTCTTTATTTTCAGCTAAAGCAATTACTAAACCACCACGCCCGGTTCCTGTCATTTTAGCACCAATCGCTCCATTTTTTAACGCTATTTGAACTAATTTATCATTTATTTCTCCTGAAACCGTAATTTCTTGGAGTAATTTGTGGTTTTGATTCATTAAATTACCTAAAGAAATAATATTTCCTTCAAGTAAGGCCATTTTTGCTTTATCTGCTATTTCTTTATATTCCTTAAAAATTTTCTCAAATTTATTAGGATTTTTATCTTTCAAACGCCGAACATCAGCAACTACTTCTATCGTAGAAGCAGTTATTCCTGAATTAGCGATTATTAATGGCATTTTTATTGGTGATTGCAAGAGGTCCATAGTATTTTTCCCACCATTCAAGTTTTTCACAAACCAAATCAATCCTCCATAAGTTGAAGCTGTGTTGTCAATACCAGATGGGGTTCCGTGATATGCTTTCTCTCCTTCATACGCAGCTTCATTTATCTTTTCATCGTCTAAATTTAGATTAAAGCTGTCGTTTAAAGCCCGAGCTAGTGATGTACATTGAGCCGCTGAAGCACCAACTCCACTCGCAGCAATTAAATCTCCAGCAAAAGTTATTTCAAGTTTTTGACTCTCTGTATCTATTTTTAAATGCTTGATTACATTTTTAATTGATTGCATTCCTTCATCATATTTCTTTTTTTTATAGCCGGTCGTAGCGGGTCTCTGATCGACAACAGTCCACCCTTGTCCCTCAACAACTTTAACTTCTGCGATTGTATTAGCGCCTAACGCCGATGCGATTGCGGGAAGACCATAAACCACAAAATGATTGCGTTTATCCCCGAAGTGGGAAAAAAATTTCGCCAAAAAGGATGGTCTTTCCATATCCTTTTCCAGTTCCCGTTTATTTCACCTCCACAGTACCTTCGGAACCATTAACAATAACTTTTTGTCCGGTTTTAATATTATTAATATTAATTTTATCTACACAAGGAATTTCACTAATTATGCAACCTACTGCTACGATTGTATCTATTTGTTTGTTTACGATTGCTACTGGTGCCGTATTTTTTTTTTTCATTCTATACATTGTGTATGACCCTACAGTTGAACCCTTACCAGTAGGAAAGACTAAAACTTTTCCTGTTATGGATTGACCTTCAAGTTCATGTCCAACCTCGACAACTTTACCAGTATCAGGGTCAACGCCACCATAAAATGAAATACCATCTTTTGTTACAATTGCTTCTGCCTCAGCAGTTCCTTTATAAATTTTTCTTCCTTCTAACTTCATTTTACCGCCTCCTCAACACATTTTTCGATTGAGCCAATTTTTACTTTAAATTTATTCTTTGCACGGCCATAATAACACGCTTTAGCTGAATCTACCATAATTCCTTTAAAGCGACCTTTAATAGGAGCTACAACACAACATGTATCTGAAGCGAATTTGGCCCCAGCATCCTCAATAATTTTAGAATAGCCAGCTTCATCTGCAATTCTTTTTGTAGGTCGAGCAGTAGTAATCCAAAATTCTTTATTTACTTTATTACCTTTCAATAAACTTGCAATTGTTGCTATTTCGTGAATTGAAGCGTGAGGACACCCAATACTAACGAAATCAATTTCAATATCATCATCAATAAGATCAGACCGAGTTTTATTAAGGTTATCCTGATTAATTTCAAAAATATCATCTTTTGGCTTAGGATACATATTATATTCTGGGGTTATGCCTTCCATATGAAATAATGCTGTACCTCCATAAGTAGCCACTGAAGCGCAAAATGACTTAAGTTCCTCAACTGTTGCTGAAGAAATTCCAGTAATATAAGGTATTTTCTTTCCTAATTCAACCAATTTATCCCCAATTATTTTTCCTAACACGCCAAATTCATCTGTACCTTTCACTGGAACCTTAACTTCAAATAAGACCTGTCCATGACGATTTTTGTCTAGATGATAACCATATTTTGGTGTTTTTCCAGTTAAAGCAGCAGCTAGCGCACTCGGACCACCTTCACGATTTGTTCGAGCACCAATGACAGAATTTGAATAGCAGACAGCACTACTCTCAGCCCAAGCAATATGCTGACCAAAGTGAGGTACATTTCCTATTAAATATGGTGTACAAGAACATGTTGTAATTATACCCATTTTTGCAAAAGCATCTATAGCACGGTTTTGATTAATAGCAAATTCTTCTTCAATTCCTAAAGCTTGCCAATTTTCTCGGTCCATTCCAGCTGGATTTAAAGTTGTTAAAACCCTAACCTTTCCATCTTCTGCCATCTCATTTAAAAATTCTAGACCTGCTTCCCCTAAATTTGCATAGGAAACTCCTGCTATTTGCACGCTATAAACCTCAATCATACATTCTGCATCAAATATTTCACCTAATGTGGTTAATATCTCCATGGATTTTTGAGCAGATCTTCCTTGCTTACCTTCCAACATCTCTTTTTCTTCTGATGTTAATTTCAATCTCATCGACTCCTCTATATTAAAAATATTTGTTCAAGTCTACTTTTGGGAAATCCGCTATATCAAAGCTCTTTCCTTTAACTACAAGTGGTTTTGTTAAATCAAATCCAATTTTAGTTGTCATTTTTGTACCTGGCTCTGCGCTAGGATCTAAACTACTTCCTGGTTCTTTATCTTTAATAATCATTTTAATATCACCTTGAAAGCGAGTTGCCATTGCCCATTCCACAGATAATGGATTATAAATATCAATATCTTTATCTACAATAAACACGTGTTTACAACTAGTATGGCCAGTAAAAGCACCATTAATAGCTTTTTTTCCATCTTCTTCTGATTTTTTATCAATTTGCACAATTGCATGTAACCAGGAGCATCCCCCAGGATTTATATTAACATCTAAGCATTTAACTCCTGTTTCATTCACTTTATTAAAAATCGTTGGTTCTCTTGGCATACCCATTAATATTTTATGTTCAAGCGCCCCCGGTAATAAGGCTTGCCAAATCGCATCTTTTCTATGTGTGATTTTTTTAACTTCAAAAATAGGTTCTTCTCTTATAACATCATAGGTTTCTGTCAAATCGACAAAGGGACCCTCAGCATGGTTTTCTTCCATATAGACCCTTCCTTCTAAAACAAATTCAGCTTCTGCAGGAATTAAAAGATCAACTGAATTTGCTTTAACAACTTTTATTGATTCTAATGCATTTGCAATATGCAATTCATCAACTCCAATATCCACAGAAGTTGCTCCTGCAATAAGAATGTTAGGGCTATTTCCAATACAAAAAGCGACTTCTAGTTCACCATTTTTTTCTAAAAATTTATGAAAATGACGACCTCTAACTATTCGAGTAGCAAATTTATCTTTGGAAAACTGCATGGCTCTATGAAAGTCCAGGTTTTGTCCATAATCAGGATCTCTAGTGATAACAACTGCGGAACTAATGTAATTTCCGCCGTCCTTTTCGCAATGGAATAAAATTGGTAATTTATCTAAATCTACGCTTGATTCTATTATCTCTTGACAAGGGGCGTTTGACACGATCTCTGGTTCTGAGCGTTCAGTTATCGCTTTAGAAAGCATTGGTATGAGATCTGCCGGAGATACGTCGAAATATGAAGCAATTACATTCTTAGTACAGAATAAATTTCCAATCACGCGAAATTCCGATCCTTTAATATTATTAAACATTACTGGGGTTGGTTCAATCTCTTTTAAAATTCCAGAGATCTCTAATTTCTTAGATACTTCAATGTCCACCTTTCGAAGAAGGCCTTTCTCATCAATTTGATTTATATATTCTCTAAATCCCATAAATTTCAATCATCTAAGACTTATTTTTAATAATACAATTATTTACATTATTATCTTTTTTTAGAAAAGTTAAATTAACAAATTTTAAAAACTAAAGGTTTTCACCATCAATTATTTTTTGCAATATTTCTTTCGCATAATCAACTCTAATTTTTTTATCTTCCACTAACTTTTGTGCAACTTTTTCTATTAATTCTTCAGGTACACCCGCCAGTTTTGCAATATTTCTCGAATGTAGGGACATATGTCCTTTCTGAATTCCCTCTGAAGCCAAAGCCCTTAGAGCAGCTACATTTTGAGCCAAGCCAAGAGCCGCAGCTACTTGAGAAAGCTCATTAGCACTTTTAATATCCAAAATCTTTAACGCTAACCGCGCCATTGGATGTATTTTAGTCATACCCCCTATAATGCCAAGAGCAAGAGGTAATTCTATTTCTCCAACTAAGTTTCCATCTGAATCAACTTGAAATTTTGTCAAAGGAGAATAATTTCCACTTAATGCCGCAAATGCATGAGCCCCAGCTTCAATAGCGCGTGTATCATTTCCTGTAGCCATTGTTAAAGCTATAATTCCGTTCATTATACCTTTATTATGCGTTGTTGCTCTGAAAGGATCAGCGAGTGCAAATTCATAAGCATTTATTATTCCCTCAACTACCTTATCTCCACCTAATAACTCTTTATCAAAAACAGCTCTACACCTTGCAAGACGATGTATCGCTAAGTTAGATAAAATTCGTAAATAAATATGACCATTACAAATATCTTCTAAATATGGAGCCACCGCTTCTGCCATGGTATTTACGACATTTGCGCCCATTGCATCCAAAACGTTAACTAATAAATGGATAATTAACATGGGTCCTTTTCTTGTTGATATTTCCCGAATTTCAAGATCAATTGCTCCACCATTTAAACTTACTAACAAGGGATCCTGTTCATTTGCAATTTTTAGGATAGTTTCCTTATTTTTTTGAATATTGTCTTTTGCAGTTTTAATATCTTTTATATTCGTGATTTGTATCTGAGAAAACATAATTGACTTGACTTTTTCAGAATAGAAACCACCTAATTTTCTCGCAATTTTTGCAGCGTTTGAAGCTGCAGCCACAACAGATGGTTCTTCAATAACCATTGGTATTATGTAATCTTTATTATTAATTTTAAAATTACAGGCAATACCAAGTGGTAAGTGAAAGCTTCCTATAACGTTTTCTATTAATGTATCTAGTTGAGAAGGAGAAATATATCCATAATTTTTTAACAACTTAATATCTTCTGTATTAAGATTAACAAGTTTAGTTATTACTTGTTGACGTTCATCAATTGATAATTTATAAAATCCAGGAATATTAGAGTTGATATCATTCATTATTTTACATATATAATTTAAGAAATATTAAATTTATTTATATCTTCTTTTAGCAGTTGAGCATTGGGAGAATTAGCATGAATTAACTTACTTGCTCCTCCAATTTGTCCCTCAATAATGTCAAAATTTGGATTTAAATCTTTTAAATTATTAATTAAACTATTTTTTTCATTTTTATATGTTAATAATACCACTGAAGGACCCGTATCGATTGAAAAATATACATTATAACCGGATGCACGTAGTTCTTGAACTCGAAGCATAATCGCTAGAGTATCTGGTTTCCAAGCAATAATATTTTGTTTTTGTTGGGCAGTCATTGTTATTAAATGCAAACACATTGTATCATATTCCGCTAATTCTCCAATTTTATTCAAATCACAATTATCTAATGCGTAAAAGAAATCAAAAACCTTTCTTTTCCGTTCTTTTAACCAAGAAGGAAAAAAAGGCGATTTTGGGGCAATCTTATGAACCTGTTCGGTTTTTAAATCAGAATTGATTGGAATAGTTATAAGGGAAATTTTATTAACAAATTTTTTGTGTTCTTCTCTATCAAGGCGGATTGCAAAACAGTCAAATGGATCTATTGTAGGATGACTCAACCAAAGTGCGAATCCTCCTGCGGCACTACGTGTTCCAGATCCAGCTAAATATCTAGAAAATAAGCTAATTAATCGATTATTTTCAATATATTCTGATTCATTGTTATATAATACCGAAATTGCAGCTAAAGCAAGAGCTGCAGATCCAGAAGCAGATGTTCCTAATCCTTTACCAGTTAACAATTTATGCGAAGAATTTAAAAAATTACCTGAAATTAATAAAGCTTTTACCTTAATTTTTGAATATTCTCTAATTAGATCTAAAGAAATTACAATTCTCTTTAAATTATCGTTCGATAATTTTTCTCCATTTAAAATTGCAATATCTTCTTTTAATTGCTTATCAAATTTTAAATAAGTGACTGTAAAACCTGCATTATTATTAAAAGAAACACTGGGAAAATAAGAGATTCGGTGTTCTTTACTTACTAACCCATGATATTTAAGCACTCCTTGAATAGGATATGCCAGTGTATATGCTTCTCCCTCTTTAGATATTGCCTTTCTGTTTGTAGGGAGAGAATGAATATTATAATTCCTTTTAATTAGATAGTTTAAAATCTCATTATGGTCGTTTTTTAATTGATTTGCAATAGATTTGGGAACATTTTTAAACATCATTGACCCTAAGGCTGAATGTAATGATAAACTGATTTATCTAAAGGAATATAAGTAGGGGTCCAGTTTAACAATCCACTACTTAATGATTGATCTTCAAATGTACTTTCAACACGGCGCATCTCACATTCTAAAAGATTTCCGATTTTTGGGTAACCTTGAATTCTTACTAAATCCTCTTTTAGAAACCTAAGGTTATTTCCATTTGCATCTATCGGATCAGAAATTAACACCGCAAATAGTGGGAAAAACTTCGTATAAAAACCAGAATGCCCTTTAGGACAATAATTCAATCCCTCCATGTGTGGAATTATACATCCTTCATCACAAAAATGCAGTGTAAAACCTTTTGCTTTATTTTTTTGATATTCCTCTATATGTCCCAAGCTAATACGTGGAGTTAATAGACCTTGCTTTATTTGCTCGTATTCTTCAGCACTTTTAAGTTCCTTTATCTTAAAATAATCATTTATTTGTGGTTTTCTTTTAACAACACTATGAAATCTTGGTTGAACTTTTAACAAACCAGTAATACAAGTTGCTCCTGAACCATAGGATCCAAAATAAATTGTATCATTCACACGAGAAAAATTCTCAAAAATATATAATATTTGAGCCCATACTGAGGCACTATACATATTCCCAAAATGTTGAGGAACCCTTAATTGAGGTATTACTCTATTTTTGATATTTGCAAGCACCCAATTTTTGAGATGGTCTAACTGGGTTAATGCAAAACCTTTATCTTTCAATTTAACGGAAATAAATTCAGGAATAATGCTTATATTTTGGAAAAAGTCATTAATTTTTCGAGCTATTGAAGCTCTTATATGATTAGGTTCAACTTTTAATACATCACGTATTTTCGCAGTCCACCGCTTAAGAATTATTTGTTGCATACATTTTAATGCGAGTTTCGAATAAGGAGCGTGAAATACATAATAGTCCGCATAAAATTCACCAATATTCTTGGTTAAATCATCAAATGCTCCCAATTGAAAATTAAGATAAGAATCAACAGAATATCGTCCAAATACAGTTGGAACTTCTTTATTAACAGGTCTATAAAAATCATTAACATTTCCTGAAATTTTTCCAAATTTCTTACTAAAGGTCGCAATTCGTGGATTTTTGGATAAAACTAAAGCAACTGCACCTGCTCCTTGTGTGGGCTCTCCAGGACTACCTAAATTGTAGGAAGACACATCGGCTCCAATTACTAATGCTCTTTTAATTACATCTTTTTCGATTAAAGCAATTGCATTAAGTATAGCAAGTGTAGCTGCAGCACAAGCATTATATACATCTTGAGTTAAAGAATTTATTGAAATCCCTAATAATTGAGCAAGTATATTTGAAACTGATTTAACAGCATAAGTTATTGTTTCAGTTCCAACAAATACGGCATCAATATTTTTTGGCTCAATACGACCCCTAATTAAAGCATTATGAGCGGCTTTTAAACCCATTGATACAATATCTTCACCAATTTCAGGGAATCTCATCTCTTTTAAAAGCAATCCCTTTTTATATTTATTTGGATCAACTTTCCGTAAAATTGCAAGATCTTTTAAATCTAAGCAAAATCTTGGTGCATAAAAACCAATAGAGTCGATTCCTATATCGCTAAACTGAATTTTACCATTCTTCATAGAAATCTTCTCACTTCTTTATTGTTTAATTTCTTTTTTTCTTCGAAAAAAAATGTGAAATATATAAACAATTATTTATTAAAATAAAACATGATTTTAATAATTGTTTTTCTTAAGGATAACATCTATTTTAAAAATTCTCTTAATTTTAATAATTTAAACTGTTCATATTATTAATAATGTTAAAAAGTTAAATTTTAAATCAAAATTCGATTAATTGATTACTGTATCCATTTAGAAAAGATATTAAAATTTTTTAGTATAATTTATTTATTATATCTTGGTGGCAAACAGCTTGGAAAAATTGAAAAAAGAAGCAAAGGGCAAATTACCCAGACATATTGGACTTATTCTCGATGGAAATCGCCGATGGGCAAAAAAGAGAAATCTTAATGTTAATTTGGGACACTTAGCAGGGTATGAAACTTTAAGGAAAATACTATTTAGCTTGTTAGATCTGGGTATTAAATATTTAAGCATCTTTGCGTTATCAAATGAAAACGTTAAAAAAAGAAGTCCCCAAGAACTTCAGTATATTTATGGTTTGATTATTAATGTAATTGATGTTATCAGCAACGATCCGGTTATAAAAGAAGAGAAAGTTCGAATTAATGTAATCGGTAGATTATCACTATTGCCACTTGATGTAAGAAAAAAAATTAATGAACTTATTGAAAAGACAAAAGACCACGACCAAAAATTTTTGAATATATGCATAATGTATGATGGGAGATTAGAGATAATCGACGCAGTAAAATCAATCTTGGAGGATAAAATAGACCCAAAGGATGTAAATATTGATTTAATCAAAAATTATTTATACACTAAAGATTTTCCCGAATTAGATTACATTATCCGGACAGGAATGAAAGATGGTAAAAGAATTTCAGGATTTTTATTGTGGGATGCTTCATACGCAGAGTTTAGATTTCGCGACGATTTTTGGCCTGATTATAATGAGGAAATGCTGATAAAAGATATTAGAGAATACCTAAGAAGAACTCGCCGATTGGGGAAATAGAAAAAATAAAAAGAATTTTTTTATTCAGGCTTTTTTTATGATTTTGATTGTATGAATACCCTCAGTTTTGAATTTTAGAAATATTAATTTCTCGTACTCTCTTTTTTCAATTTCACCCTCAGAAATAATTATCTCAAAACCTTTTGGATACTGGGTTTTTTGGATCTTTAATTTTTAACTTCAAGGTAATTCAGAATTTGTTTTTAATAAAAATTTATTTACAACATTAAATATATTGTTAATTTAAATATAATTTAATTTAAAAAATATAATTATATCCATTAAATTGATGAAAAATTATGACTTATAAAGAAGTACAAATATACTTAATGCGTTGGACTATTCTGTTATTATTTATGTTCTCAAACATAGTAATTCAAATTCTCTGGATAAGTTTTGCAGCTGTAACCTCTTCTGCAATGACATTTTATGGCGTCGATGAATTATCAATTTATTTATTGTCAATGACATTTATGGTTGTCTATATCCCAGTTACATTTCTCGCATCATGGGTGATTGATAAATTTGGCTTTAAAATCGGAGCTGGATTTGGAGCATTACTTGCAGCAATCTTTGGGTTTTTACGTATCTTTGCAATGGGTGATTTTATGCTTGTTTTAATATTTCAAATAGGAATTGCAATTGGTCAGCCTTTCATGTTAAATAGTGTTACCAAATTATCTGCAAACTGGTTTCCAGAATCAGAACGCACAACTGCAACTGGGATTTCATTAATTTCACAGTTCCTTGGCATCGCTTTAGGCTTTTTTATAACACCATTTATTGTCGAAGGCATTAGTTTCCAAGCCATGCTATCGATTTATGGGGTAGTAGCCTTAATATCAGGTTTACTTTTCATAATTTTTGTGAAAGATAAACCTCCTAGTCCACCTTCAAAAGAAATTTCAGAAGAAAAGGTATTTATTTTTGCAGGTCTTAAAAAACTATTTACAAATAAAAAATTTCTAATATTAGTTATCGTTTTTCTCATTGGACTTGGCGTCTCTCATACAATAACGATATATATAGAAAAAATTTTTGTACCTAGAGGTTATGATGCCATATTTACAGGTATATTTAGAAGTATAATTTTAATAGGTGGCATCATTGGATGTTTAGTAATGTCTATTTTATCAGATAAATTCAAAAAACGAGAAATTCTAATAATTTTATCGTGTGTAATTGCAACTATTTCTCTATTCATTATTTTATTTGCATATGATGAAAATTTATTATATCTCTTCGGTTTTCTTTTTGGATTCGGTTTAATCTCCGCTGCACCAGTTGCTTTAGAATACGCTATAGATATTACAAGCCCCGTTTCAGAAGCAAGTTCAAACGGATTTTTATTGATGTTTGGACAAATAGGAGGAGTTATTTTTATCCTCGGTTTCGAAGGTTTGAAAATGCTCAACGGTGATTATTTTCTTGTTTTGATAATACAATCCATATTGCTCATTGTTATATCCATTCTAGCATTCTTCTTAAAAGAGAAAAAAATTACTTAAATATTATTTATTTTTTCTATTTTTTCGTTTCTGGATCTTATATAGTCTCTTTTTTTAGCAAATATTTATATTGATATTAATCAAAGAGTTAAAATATAATTAATTTTTAAAATTTAATCATTATGATTCAAAATATTTATAAAAAAAAAGGTTAAAAAAATGAACGAAATGAACTCTAAGAACGAAGTGAAACCTCGAAAAGATTCTCGTATGAAATTGGCTTACTCTCTTGCTGAAGTTGGAGATAATGTTGCCTACCAGAGTTTTTCATTTTTGATTTTTCTTTTCTATTTCACTGTGATTGGATTGCCAGTTCTATGGATTAGTCTAGCTTTTATCCTTTGGAGTATATGGAATAGTATTAATGATCCGCTCATTGGTTATCTTTCTGATCGGACACAATCTAAGTGGGGACGCAGAACTCCATGGATGGTCGGTGCTATTATTCCACTAGCGATTATAATGATTTTACTTTTTACACCCCCTATCTATGCTAACTCCGATGTAGTCAATCTTATTTATTTATTGATTATACTTATTATATTTGACTCGGTTTACACGGCATTTAATTTAAATTATAATGCAATTTTTTCGGAAATGTTCGTTTCTATGAAAGAAAGGAGTGAAGTAGGGCGAACCCGTGTAATGTTCGTTCTTATTGCATTAATCTTTGCTTTTGTTATGCCTACACTTATTATTGAAGATATGGCAAATAAATTGGGTCTTCCTGATACATTGGGTCAATATCAACTTACAGGAATCATTATTGCAATTATAGTTGTTCTTTTTCTTTCCATCGCAGTGAAATGGGGTCTTCGAGAACCTAAAATATTTGTAAAAGATGCTGAAACCGCACCGTCTTTTATAAACACAATGAAATTTACATTTAAAAATAAGTCATTTCTAGTATTTCTCATCCCTGGACTTACTTATTGGATCTGTGTTAATCTATTACCTACATTAATTCCTCTATTTGAGACACACGTACATGGAGTTGAAGATTCAGAACTAATAGGATTAGTTTTGCTTGCGGCTTTTATAGTAGCTTTTTTTAGTATTCCTTTTTGGGAAAAATTGCGTAAAAAAAAAGGCGCTCGCATAGTTGGAATGATAGGAATGATAGTTTGGGGATTGTGTATGTTGATTTACATGTTAACACCAGATTATGTTGTGGGTCTCATTGTGATGATATTCACCGGTGTCGGATTGGGTGCAACTATTTATTTCTATGACCAATGTCTTGCGGAGATCATTGATGAAGATGAAATCAAGCATGGAACACGACGAGCTGGTATTTATTATGGAATCATCAATTTCCTTATACGGTTATCGGCGGTCATTAATTTTGCAGTAATTGGCTTGGTTTTTTCTGGCACTGAATGGTCAACTTACACACCGAACCCAGGAGCTGATGTAATAACAGGTCTTCGATTTTTAATAGGAATTTTTCCATGTATTGTTCTATTGATCGGTGCCATTGGATTATATTTCTATCCCATCAAAGGAAAACAATTAGCAGAAAATCGAATAAAATTGACAAAATTGCATGAAGAAAAACTTAAAAATTTATAATTTCTATATTTTTATTTTTTAGATTTTTTTAAAAACTCCGGAAGAAGTTTATCAATTCCAAGAGTTTTCAAAATCGAATCTCTAACCTCAACCTTAACTTTCATTTCAGACATATCTCTCAGCGCATCTTTTAATGCTTTTGAAAAGTTTTCACTCATCTCTTTAATTGTATCAGAAGTTATTTTCATTGCTTCCCTTATTGTTAAATTCATTTCATGAAGTTCTGAGGATACTCTGTCCATACTCTGCGATGTTTTATCACTAAGATATATTATGTTTTCGCTCATCTTAGAAATTTCTGAACTGATTTTAGTCATCTCATTTTTCATTGCAGATAAATCACTTTTCAAATTTTTTATTCCTAACAGATCTTTCATTTTATATCAAAAATTTAAATTAATTAAAATCCTTTTAATTCTTAGTATCATTATAACTAAAAAAATCTTAATGAAATATACTTTCAAAATCTTTTTATATTTTTAAATCATCTTATTACAATAAATTTAATTGAAATTCAAAATTAAAAAAAAAATACAAAATTGAAGTGAGTTAAAAAATGTTCATGGGTTATGATCCAACTGGTGCCTTTATGGCTGTGCTGATGATGTTGTTGATCCCCCTCGTTATATTTTGTTGTATTATTCCAATTATTTTATGTGTCTGGGTATATAAAGATGCACAAAAAAGAGATATGGAGGCAGCAATTTGGCTTTTAATTGTCTTATTTGTCCCTTTTTGTATAGGTTGCCTGATTTACTTAATAGTAAGAAAGCCAATTGGAGGAGAAGAAAGAGTTTCTCCTAGTTATACCGCTCCAGCCACTGCTCGAGCAACAACTCCGTATGAGGAGAGAGCACCCGCACTACCTGAAACTGAAAGACTAATAGAAAAGGGCAAGAAATTCTGTCCTACTTGCGGCGCTTCCATTCCAGCGCAAGCTACATTCTGTCCCCATTGTGGAAGTAAATTATAAGGCGTCAAAACTGCTCAAAATAAAAAAATTAAAAAAAACTTACTATTTCTCTCTTTTTTTGAAATAATCTCTTTTTTATTCACGAGAATCGATTTTATCTACATAATTTTGATAAAATACTAGATACTACTAAACTGAATAAGCTATATCAATCTTATAAATTTAGATTCAAAATTATATTAAAAGTTATTAATAGATCAAAACCTTTATATAAATCTTTAATAAAACTTTGAATAAATTAATAAAAAAAAGGTGATATAAAATGATAAATCCAATAGACTGGATTATCGGCCTAGGTATAATAGGAATTCTAGTTCTAATATTCGGAACAATAATTCTCGCTTTGGTACTAGGAGCTATATTTCTAAAAATTGCCTTAAGTTTCTTTGATTCTAGAAATGATGAATTTGGTTCAGTATTTGTTACAGCATTAATTATGGCCTTAGTAGGATGGATTCCATGCATAGGCTGTATATTATCCTGGGTTATAATAAATTCTCGCCATAAAACTGGATTTGGAACTGCAATTGTAGTTTGGCTTCTGTCGGGTTTGCTTGCAATCATTGTAGCATTCTTAATTGTTATCTTCCTAATTTTCCCTCTACTCGGACTTGCTTCAATAATCCCTCCTTAATAAATTAAATCGCTTTTTTTTTTTTTTTAAAAAAATTGATTTCATAATGATTAAAATAATTTTGAGCAATCGCGTATATATGAATTTTATTTACTATTGTCAAAATAAATTAATTTTTTTAACATTAATTAAATCTAAAGATAAGAATGAATAGAATTAAAAAAAAAATTAAACGCTTAAAGTTGTTAATTACTGACGTAAAACCTATGATTTTGTCTCACCATCCTAATTGTGAGCATTTCTCTGATCATGTGTATCATATTGGAAAATATAGATTTTGTATAGGGTGCTTCACATATTATCCTACAATTATTCTTACGATTATCTTTTCAATTCTTTTTATAGATTTGAGTTTACAAAATCTTTTAATTTTATATTTTATCTCCTATCTATTCTTTTTAGCAATTTTATTGAATATCTTCAATCTTACAAATTATAAAATTCTAAAAATTCTTTCAAAAGTTTCAATAGGAATTGGAACGGGATTCTATATTGTAGCCGTAATATATCTTCCGATATTTCTCATATTAAAAATATTATCGTTATTTCTTGTAAATTTTTATACTGGAGTAATAGCTTACGTTAGAGCCATTCATATTAATAAAGAGTGTGAACAGTGTGAATATAAGGGGAATTGGGAAGTTTGTCCAACGATGAAACCGATAATTGAAAATTTAATCGAACATGGTTTTAAAAAAAGGAAAATAGAAGTTTAAGAAAATTGAAGTTATTTCCATAATATTAAATAATTGCCAGAAAAATTAAAATTAGAGGATTTAAATTAATTATATCTTTAAATTCTTGGCTAATATGAATAAATAACCTAATATAAGCATTCTTTAAAAAAGAAAATAAAAAAAAAAATTATTATTAAGGCATTATACCTGGTAGAATCACTTTTGAAAGGGGAACAGCCAAACCACCAAGCAAAGATCCGATCGAGGTTATTTTCTTAAGATTATCCTTAAAATTTTTAACAACTTTCACAGACCTTGTCTTTCCTTCGATGATTGTTCCATCTATAGATTCTAAAAAGATCTGAATAGTCTGCTCACCAACTTCTCTCGGTTCCAATGTTATCCAGGTGGTATCGCCGTTTTCTAACATCACAGATAATACTCCACAAATATCCGTTTCGTCCATTGCTGTTAATGGAATTGGTTTTTCAGGGATCTTAAAGGTCCCTCGTCCTTCAACTTCAATATCTAAAACGAGTTCCTTCGGATCAAAGCCTGGGGCGATTACCCTCACTGAATATTTTTTTCCTGTTGATGTATTGTTAAATAGATAAATCATAATGTTAAGTTCATCATTTACATAGACAATTTCTTGGGATGAGGAGTCCATGTATATTGGATCCTTGGAAAGTCGCTCGATATTATCTGCTAATTCTAACTGTAGTCGGTCTATTATATTGAAAAAACCAGGATTATATCTCTTGATGAATTTAAATATTTTATAGATATCATTTTTGGAGAAATACCAATTATTTTCCATTAACAACCCCTTTTCAATATTAAAGACTTTATCGTCAATGTTGATTACTTCTTTCAGTTCTTGAGCTATTAATTCATCAGATAATACATTTTGATATTTCAAATAAAATAGAAAGAGCATTTTTTCTATCGCAAACGTTATTGGCATCTCATCTGGCTCTTGCTCTTTAATTTTTTGGACGAAATTGGGATTCAAAATCTTTTGGAGCCCTAACATATAATCATCCCATTTAAGAAATGTTACAGGGTCCAAATGATTTGAAAAGATTTCTGCGAAAAAGTTATCTAAAAAGATTTGATGTGTTGTTGGTTTGTAAAAATCTTGGAGGCCATTTACCTCTGAAACCTTTAAATTCAAACTTCTGATTATTAAAGCTAAACCCAACCCCACCAAAGTAAAACCAATCGCTGCATAACCTAATTCGACTGTATTATATGCCAACATAATGATAAATAATGTTAAAGACACAATACACACAAGAGCAATAATTTTGAGTAAATTTATCACCCGCTGGACTTTAGAAGAGAGCAAATCAAATCCATCAAGAGAATCGATGGGTCGACCACGCCTTCTTTCAAACTTTAATCTGGATTGAAATGATTTCTTTGTTAAACTTGCGCCATAGAATAAGATCAATGAATTTATTCCGTAAATTAACAAAACTACATAGAAGATAGCATACATTGAGATTTGAAAGAGTGTTAGTATTGTAATTACCACAAGTACCAGTGGAAGAATATAAAGTAGCAATTTTCCTACTTTACTTACATATGCTGTCAACATTCCTTGGCGTTTTTCCAGCTTCTGTATTTTTCTCAATTCTTTTTGGGTTATATTTTCCATTTTTTCTTTACCTTTTTGTGAAATTCATGTTATTATAGAATTTGACTATAAATAATTAGAATAAACAGATCTTATTATTTGTATTTAAAAACGAAATTTTTTCAGAGAAATAAGATAATAACCAATAAGGAAATTATTACAACTATCTCAACTATTATACCTTTATGGTTGTAGGTAAGATCTGGGAGCCACATGAAGAATTTACTTCTTATTTTATCGATTATTGGATGTAAAAAATATTTTTTTCCCCAGTTTGGATCTTTTTTAATATGACGTTGAATTGCCCTTAGAGTATACCAGTCCCAAATATCGAATAAGATCGATGCAATCATAGCCAGCCAATACGGATTAAAAAAAATTATGAAAACCAGAAAGCTCGCCACATAAATAATAATATGCCAGGATAGCCAGATTTTATCTCCTTTTTGTGGGTCGGGTGTATGAAATGTGAATCTTGCAAGGCAATCAACGAGAATATGCGACAAAAACGCTAATATTAATATTAATATAATATCAAAGGGAAACGGAATTATTCCAAAAAGATATTTCTGTATGATAATTCCGACCAAAAAGTGAGTAACCATCTGCAATTGTAAAAATCAACTTTATTTTTCTTTTTTAAATATAAATGAAAAATTGAATATTAATTTTGATTTTTTCTTTCTTTCAATTGATTATTTGAACAAATTATTGGATTTTGTAAAATATAATAAATGAGTTTTACAATTACAATCACTACTTCCAAAGTTTGGAATAAAATTATCTGCCAATTGTAAAAAATTTCTTGCAAACTCACATTCTAATTTGATTTTACAAGGAATAACAATAATTTTGGTTAAAAGAGCATTCTTATTTTCTAAAAGATAATCTATATGCCAAAATCTTTTCTTTTCATTAGAATTCTTTAGATGACGCTTAACACGATTAAGTAAAGCAGAGGAACCATGAGGACCCATTGCTGATCCGATATAGTAATAGAAACCTTTTTTAAAATGAATTAAACCTAAACTTCCAACTGATAATTCGATATCATTTTGAAGGCTGATTTCTAAAATGTAGGTTCCTTTCATTTTAGATGTTTTATAATGGCATTACTTTTATGATTTTAGGTATAATTTGCATAATTGTTTTAGGAGATGTATTTTTTAATTAATTAAAAATTTAATATTTAAAATTAACTCATAATATAAAATAGTATGAAAAACAAATTAGTGATGATTAGATGAACGAATTATTTTTTTCAGAGAAACACTACGCATTACGGGAAGATGTAAGAAAGTTTTTATTAACAGAATTAGAACCGATAAAGAATGAAATTAATCAGAATAAAAAAATTCCTCCTTCTTTGATTAAAGAAATTGGAAAAAAGGGATTAATTGGACCTTTAATTCCAAAAAGATACAATGGTTCGGAGCTTGGAATGATTGCTCATTGTATGATAACTGAAGAAATTTCGAGACTTAATGCCTCAATCAGTGTTACTCGAACGCCTTGTATTTTAGATGGATTCCTTCTTAATACATTTGGAAATGAAGTTCAAAAAGAAAATTACCTGAAAAAAATTGCTACCGGAGAAAAATTATGCAGTATTTGTGTTACAGAAAAAGATGCAGGTTCTAATGTGGCGGGAATAAAAACTGTAGCAGAAAAAAGGGGAGACATTTATCTCCTAAATGGTTCTAAAAGATTTATTGTTAATGTGGGAATAGCAGATTATTATTTTATTTGGTGCATTACAAATAAGAATGTTGATCCCCGAAATGGAATGAGCGTATTCTTAGTGGAAAAAGATACTCCCGGCTTAACAATTGAAAATCCTTATGGTTTAATGGGAATAAATGGAATATATAATGGGATTCTTCAGTTTAAAAATATAGAAGTTTCAGAAGAAAATCTTATCGGCGAAGAGGGAAGTGGATTTCAAAGTTTGATGGCTACTTTTAATATAGAAAGGTTGACCTTGAGTTCCGAGAGTAATGGTATATCTCTGGCGGCTTTAGAGGATTCCAAATATTATGCAAAAAATCGAATTCAATTTAATAAACCAATCTCATCATTTCAACTTATTAAATTAAAAATTGCAGAAATGGCTACAAAGTTACAGGCTGCTCGACTATTAACTTATAGTGCTGCAAAATTAAATGAAATAAACATGAATATAACCAAGGAAGCTTCAATGGCAAAAGTTTTCTCAAGTAAAACTGCTGTAGAAATCACATCAGAAGCAGTTCAGATTCACGGTGGAGATGGATATACAGACGATTATTCTGTTGAAAGATATATGAGAGATGCTAAATTCTTTATGATCGGAGGTGGAACTTCCGAGATACAGAACTTAATCATTGCACGGGAAGAGTTAAAATAAAAAATAAAAGAAAAAAATTAAGGTAATGATTTAAGCTAAAAGTTAATATTCATAAAAGCCTTTTTTAGATTTTCTTCCCAATAAATTGTTATCAACCATTTCTTTTAGAATAGGGCACGGTTTATACTTATCTCCGAATTCCTTTTCTAAATATTCTCCTATATGCAAATAAATATCATTCCCTACGAGATCACTTAGTTCTAAAGGACCCATGGGAAAATTGAACGCCAATTTACAAGCAATATCAATATCTTCTGTGCTGGCGATTCCTTCCATTTTCATGTTTGCAGCTTCATTACATAATACATAAATGAGCCGAGTTGTTACGAAGCCAGGAGCATCATTTACGGTCACTACAGTTTTATTTAAGCTCTCAGAGAACTTTTTTGACGTTTTTAAGACTTCATCAGATGTATTCTTCCCTTTTATTAATTCTATTAATCTCATAACTGGAGCCGGGTTGAAGAAATGAATCCCTACGATCCTGTCTGGATTTTTAGATTTTATAGCAATATCTGTAATACTCAATGAAGATGTATTAGACGCAAGAATTACATCTTTATCGCATATAGCATCCAGCTCAGAGAATAATTGCTGCTTTAAAGTCATATCTTCAAACACAGCCTCAATTACCATTTGTACGTCTTTAACTGCATCATCCCTATTAACATTTAGACTAATCCTATCTAGAATTTTTTCAGCCTCTTCAGCAGTAATCTTATTTTTTGCTACAAAAAATCTGTTAAGACTCTTTTCAATAGATGCTTTGGCTTTATTTAAAACTTCATAATTTACATCTACAAGGTTTACATCATAACCATGAGTTGCAACTAATTGCGCAATCCCATGACCCATAATACCTGCTCCAATTACACAAATTTTTTTAATATCCATAGCCCTCACTATTTTCTGAATTTATTAAAATCAGGTTTGCGTTTTTCTAAAAATGCATTCTTTCCTTCCACAGCCTCCTCGGTGCCATAGTAAAGACCTAGTCCCCCAACTCCTAACTGTGTGATACCTGTTACTCCATCAGTTTCGGCCAAGAAAGCATATTTGAGCATTCTCAGCGCTGTTGGGCTCTTTTCTAACAGTTCTTGACACCATTTATCCACTTCCTCGTCCAATTTTTCATACGGTACAACAGCATTCACAAGTCCCATTTCCAATGCTTGTTGTGCTGTATATCGACGACATAGAAACCAAATTTCTTTAGCACGTTTCATGCCCACGGCGCGCATTAAGTCACCAGTTCCATACCCTGGATCAAAAGAACCTACGCGAGGACCTGCTTGCCCAAGCTGCGCATGTTTTGCTGCAATGCTGAGATCACAATTAACATGCCATACATGACCTCCTCCGATCGCGTACCCGTTCACTCGAGCGATGACCGGTTTGGGTAGAGTGCGGATCAGAAGCGTCACGCGTTGCCAGCCCACCTCCAACGGTAACATATACTCCCCCTTGTATCCGCCCTTCTCGCGGGTCGTTTGATCCCCACCGGTACAAAACGCCTTCTCCCCTGCACCGGTGAATACCACGACGCCAATTTCATTATCCATACACCTATTGAAAGCGTCGATCAATTCATGAACAGTGTGCTGTGTACATGCGTTATAGCGCTGAGGTCGATTGATAGTTATGCGAGCAACCCCCTCCTTTTTTTCATAAATTATATCTTCATAACTCATTTTTTTCAACTCTATAATATTTCAAAAATTTCATTTTTTAAGGTTTATCACTTAAAATTAACTTAATATATTTAAAAAATCTCTCTTTATGATAAAAATACAAAAGTGATTCAACAAGTTGTTAGAACTATATCTCAAGACCTTAATCGATTCTTCTTTCAAATTATCAAACATATCGTCAATTAAGTATAGCAAACGTTGTATTAATCTTTTTATAGGAATTCTCTTATAATAAAACACTTAAATTTCGTGGAATAAGCTCAAAATAATCAAGCAAATCATGCTCTTCTATTTTCTTTCTCGTCTCTTCGGACAGTTGATCTACATTTTTTCCACTTAAGATCAATTTTGTCTCCTCTTCACTGAATGTTGGTCCAGGTTCGATCCAACTTATAACTTTCTTATTTGCAGGACACACTTTCTGACAATGAAGGCAACCAACTAAACAATTATGCCATGTAGGATCAATCCAATCTGGAAAGGAGATATCTCCTGGTTGTTCATTATGATATGTAAGACACTTCTCAACACGTAATAGAAAGCGATCCGTTGGGATTGCTCCGGTGGGACACTTTCGAACACAGGCAGAACACTCCTTACACATATCCATGATTCGTAATTCTTGCCAATTATTTTGTTCGACAAGAAAGTCCGAATAAAATGCTGTTAAGTAATGAAAACTACCCATTCCCGGCACATAAGTGATATTATTTCTCCCATATTCGGCTAATCCGCTACGTACTGCTAAGGTTTTTTCAGGAAGGTTGGCATATGCGAAATTATACCCATCCGGCTTGAATATCTCGGTTAGGAGTTCCTTCACTTTGTTTATTATCTCAAGATTATGTAAATATGTAGGGGGTATAAGTAAAGAAATCTTTTTTTTATTCCAATGGAAAATAACCTTAAATTGAGGCACGGGAACCGCGATTATGAAAAGAGAATTTATCTGAGCGAAATCCACATCTGGTTCAAACTCAAAATATGCTTTATATTCTTTATATAACTCTGGATAAATAAGATTTTGTTCATAATGCTTTCGAATGTCGTTCCGCAAGTCTGGAATATATTTTGCAGAAATAATTTGCCCTCTATAACCATTTATTTCTAAGGTTTTATAAAAATTTTGTAGTATCGTATTTTCTTTCATAATGATTTTTACTTGTGCTAATGAATTTTTTCCTTTATATTTCTAACCATAGTATCACTTTTTGCGTTTATTTCTTGGATAATCTCACGTAAAATAGTGGTACTATCAATACTATTAATCTCGCATGAAATATGGAGGAGCGAAATAACTTGTTTAGCTAATTGTCGTAATTTTCGTGTATCATTAATATGGATCCTTATACCCAATGCTTTTAAGTCGTAATTAGAGGATCGATCTTGTTGTTTTATACCAATCAGAAAATCATTTACAGTTGATTTCCATTCATCCTTAATAAACCTGAAAAATAATTTATATCTTTTAGTGCTAGTTCCAATTCCTTCAATAGGTTCAAAATCTTTTAGAAGGCTTGATTTTGCAATCGCCTTTAAACCAAATGAGCCCTTAGTCTTAGAAATCGTATCAAGATTATTTTTTATTAATCCAACATTATCGGTTATTTTTTCCACTTCTACAAATAATTGTCCAAGTTTATTGTAAAGATCATCAATTCTATCATCCATACAAAGCTTTGTGATCTACCGAGAATTTAAATATTAAATATGTAAATAAATAGTGAATTAATAAAATTTGATTAATCTTGTATTATCGCTTCTTCATGCTTATGGGTAAAAATTGTATGTGTCCCAAGAAAGAGCGTACAAGCTAGGAAGATTAATAATACCGCTCCCTCTAGGTCTACGTTCTCGGCAATATTAACTCCTGGTAAGTCTGGATAAATGTAGGAAATTTGAACTATTAACTTCATGATTATAACAAATAAAGAAATCGTGTCAGCTGAAAATACTTTTATTTTCTCTTTTAGATAGTCAACTCTGCTGAAAATTGAACCAAGGATATAAAAAAATAGTAATAAATCAATAATAAAAGAAAACCAAACAAAATATAAAGCATTTATTAAAATTTCTTCAATTATGAAACTGAGAATATTATAAAAAAGATAGAAATAGGCAAGTATTAAAAATAGAGTAATATATGCTGCGAATTTCCTTTTAAATAATAAACGCAAAATCACTAATCCAACTAACACTATATAAAAAATAGAAATAATATCTAAAATGGTTTTAATTCCCCCAATCTCATTACTTAAAAAATCAGTGGCAATATTAATAATCCATAAATCAAGAAGACCGAATAATAGAAATTCTAACGTTCGGGTGATTATTTTAGATTTCTTTTTTTTATATAAGTAATCATCCAGTTGAGTAGAAGTATCACGACACACTAAAAAGGCAAAGAAAGAAGTAAAAAATGTATTAGCAAAAAAACAAATACCATAAAAAAGCCACACAAATATACTAAAAAATAATAAAACAGGTAATCCAATTAAAAATGCAATTATTAATAATTTTACACTCATTTCATTAATTGGTTTTTTAAGAGAAAACACAAGTAAAACTAAAATAAATCCAATGAAAATCTGGATGAAAAAATAAACAAAATTTTTAAAATCTATAACTTCAGGAAATATAGTGTATCCGATCAAACTTAAAAACCAAACTAAGAGAAAGGTTGTTATGATTATCGCATATAATGGATTTCTAAATAATTCTTTTATACCTGAAATGAAACGCATAGATTTCTCCAGATGATTATTTTCCAGTTTTTCCCTCTTTATGAGCAAAAATCGAATAAATTCCAATTAGCAAATTAAAGGCAATAAATACAAATAGCACCATCAATTCTTCAATGACATTTGGTGTAGCCCCTAAATTCAATATTTCATTACTTTTTATGAGGAGCTTAATTATTATGACGAATAAAGCAATTGTATCTGCTCTAAATATTATGAGTTTTTCTTTTAAGTAATCAACTCTGTCGTAAATCGCCCCAATAATATATAAAAATAGAACCAAATCAATTAAGAACGAAATCCAATTATAAGTTCCAAGACCGGTAAAAAGTATTTCAGCAAATATATCAATAATTATATAAATAATATAAAATAATGATAATAGAAAAAATAAGGTGATATATGCAGCGAATTTTTTTGTAAATAAAAGTCTTAATATTACAAATCCTATTAATATTAAATTAACATAGAAAATGATTTGGAATATGATAAAGCTTGCTGGGTTTATACTCCTAAAAAAAATAGCTGTGAGTATTAATAACCATAAATCAAGAATTCCAAAAATTAAAAATTCTATTATTCGCGTTACTTTTCTGGAGCCTTTCTTTTTATATAAATAATCATCTACTTTTGTAGCGGAGTCTATTGAACCTTTAAAGTAGAAAAATGATGTTAAAATAAGATTGGCGAAGAAGCAAAATTTAAAAAATATTAGTACGATTCCGGAAAAAATAAATAATAAGGGTAATGAAATTATAAATGCAATTATTATTAGAGCTGTTCCCATTTTATCAACAGATTTAAAAAACGAAAAGATAAATAAAACTATATTAAATCCAATTAAAATGGCAATAAACCATAATGCAAAAATTTGAAAATTAGCGGAAGGAATGAAAGTTATTCCGAATAAGATTAAAAACCAAGCTAGAATAAACGATAATAAGATAAAAGCAAAAATACCTTTCTTAAATAATTCTTTTAATCCAGAAATAAATCCCATAATTATCAGTTTAAAAATTTATTTTATTAAACTTAATCTTGAATATAATACCAGAATTTAAATAATTTTTTAATAATAAAAAATTAAATCAAAACTCTTACTCTTAATAAAACTTTAAAATATTAAAAATTCTTAAGATATAGAAAAAATTATTGAAAATAAATGGTTTTAATACATCTAATGAATAACAATATCTTATAATTCATTTATTCATTATTATGAGAATATTACAATGGGTATTATAGATTCATTAAAATTTAAAACTTTAGAACATAATGAAAAATTTGAATTAAAGGATTTATTATGGGAACTTTTTGAAGAATATTACACCGATCCAGTTGCAGTTAAGATACCCCAAAAGCTATATTTCAAACAACTGAAAAATCCGAAATATTATGTTAATGTAATTCATTTTAATGATAAAAATTATAAGAAAGATATTATTGGTATTTGTGAATATGCTGTTATAAACGAATTTAACCCGATATTTCCTAAATCTGTAAATATGGGAGTGATTATTAAAGAAAAATATAGAAAAAAAGGAATCGGTTCGCATTTTTTTTCAGAAACTATAAAACAAATAGAAGAAAAAGGTTTTGAGTGGGTTACTTGTAATACTTTATCAATAAATTTAAATATGAAATATCTTCTCAATAAACTAAATTTTAAATTTAGATGTGTTTTAAAAGATTTTGTAACGGTCAGTAATAAATTAGAAGATTTGGAATATTATGATTTAGATTTAAGAGAGAATATTCCAGAGGGATTAGGAAAGGAGATCTTCTTTGAAAAAGGAAAGGTAGAAAAATCCTTGAGAAAAGATCAACAAATAAAAACAGGATTTGTTTCTCCAAAAAGTGAAGAAGACATCAGAAAAAGGATAATAAAAAATATTGTGGAAAAAAGATATTTTAAACAAAGTGAATTAAAGGAGGTCAAATTAAAGATTTTTCTTAGACAATATGAATATTACAAACTTATAGAGCAGACTATTAGAAATCAAAATAATACAATGTTAAACGATAATGATATTGAAAGATGGGACCGCCAAATTTCACATCCTCTGATTAATCAGAAAAAAATTCGAGATGCAAGAGTTGTTGTTTTTGGTGTTGGTGGGATTGGAACTAACATTTTACTAGGATTAATTTATAGTGGTGTTCATAATTTCATTTTAGTAGATCATGACAAGATTGAATTATCTAATTTAAATCGACAAACATTATATACACCAGAAGATATTGGAAAAATAAAAGTTAAGAAAGCTAAAGAAAGATTATTAAAAATAAACCCGAATGCTAATATCGAAATTCATAATATTAATATAAATTATCCTAAAGAAATAAATATATTAGAAATCAATGAGGCTGAATATCCAAGGGATATTGATGAAATTAATAAAATTATAAAGATGAGTGATTATATTATAAATGCTCTTGATTTATTTGGAGCACCCTATTTAATTAATGATCTATGTATAAAAAATAAGAAACCATTTTATTGGGGAGTAGTAAATCAAACTACTGGAGATTTATTCAACTATTACCCAGAGGAAACTGCTTGTCTAAGGTGCATTTTTGGAGATAAATATTTGCGGTTTAGGACAAATAAACAATCTATATTTAATTCTCTTGGAAAAACAGGAAATATTGGAGATGTTGTAATAGCTACAGGCTCAATAATTTCGCAGAACATTATCAATGATATATGTGGTTATATAAATTCATCTCAAGGTCATTTTATCATTGTAGATTTATTTAATTATGAAATAATAAAAATTCCTGTAATCCCACATAAACAATGTCAATGTCGTGAATATTTCAAAAAATAAAGATTTTGAAAATAAATCTTAAAAATTAAAATAGATCTAATATTATAAAGAGAATTTAGAGAAAAATAACTATTGCAATATGTTAGAAGAATATTTTGAAGCTCAAATTACTCAAGAAAATATCAATTATTGGTTTAATTATCTTTTGTGTGAAATTGGAAGCCACATAGAAAGAGATTCATTACGCCAGCCTTATAAAATTGAACTAATAAAAGATAATACTTCCATAAAATTTGAAGATATTTCGATTGATTTTGGAGTCAAGAGAATTCATGAGGAAGAAAGATATATTTTGGAAATAGATTTTAATTTAAAAAATATTATTAAATTTATACTTTTACGTGAGATTTTTTATTGTTTTATTCCTGAATCGTTGGAAAATTATTCTACTTTAAAAATAATAATTTTATTAATTACTTCAGAAATCTTAAGGAAACTTCCAAATTTTGATATATGGGAAGAGAAATTTAAAAAAAATCTATTATACGCTCGATATAGATTTAGAATTGGGAATATAATAATAAAAAATATAAAATTTCTATTTGATTATATCCATAAATATTCATTTTTATTTATAAATCTTGATGAGGAATATGATGTTTTTGCTGATATTCATAAATATAACGTAATGGAAGGTCATTTTGAGAATGAAGATGAGTTAGAATTTTTTTACCTCATTTTTGAGATTTTTCAAATTAAAAAACGGTATATAAGAAGAAAAGATTTTAAAGATATTTTTAAGAGATTAACATTAGAGAATAAAATTCAAACTACCTTCACTCCAAAGAAATTTAACAAGTATTTTAAGGACTTTTTACCGCTTTCAATGATATCTCCGAATTATCAAGTAAATTCTGATTATTATTTTTTAAATACGATTTATTGTTATTTGTATTTTAACCCTCAACTAGGAAATTATAGGATACAAAAAATATTAGAGCATTTACCGTTTTATTGGGTAAATAGATCCCAAGAATCGAAATTTGGAATTGAACTTACAGGAATTTTTGTTATACCTAAGAAATACAATGATGATTTAAAGAAATATTTTAGAACGTTAAAAAATTTTGGGATTATCAAGAAATTTTTTCTACTAAAATTTGATTTTCATGAAAACTATCTTAATTTAAATTATTTTAAAAAGAAATTTATGAATAAAAAACTATTACTTAGAGATGATAAAGATTTTAATGAGCATCTAATATTTTCTCCTTCTCTAAAATATGCTTCTAAAGAAGAAAAGAAATTGGATCTATTAGATATTATACTCCTTGATAGAATTAGATGGTTCTCCGCCACTGGTTTTAGTTTTGAGGAAAAATGGAAACAATTAAAGAAAGTAAAAAGTGATCTATTTAGTTATTTATTAACTCAGAGAAATAATATTAAGGATCTAAAAGAGATTATAAATATTTTTTATGCGAATCCGGAATTAAAACAAATTTGTCTCAATGTTATTAATTTAAATAAATCATTCGGATTTTTTTATATCAAAGAACAAATTTCTACCATTTTAAAGTTAATAATTCACGTAGAAAATCTTCTACAAATCCACCCAGAACTAAAAAATGAATATATGCTATTTGATTTTATTGAACAAAACGGGATTGGCCCCAAATTCAAAGAAAATATTGAATATCATTTCTTTAAGCTTAAAAAAGACGTGTTTAATTTATTTGTTGTTTATTTTAATAAATATTCTGATTATGGCAAGAAAAAAGAAAATTATCAAAATACCCTACGCTTACTAAAGGTTTTTGAAAAGCTTAAAATTTTCAATCTAAACACGATTGGAGTAATTTTAACAAAGAAGGAATTAGCGGAAAATTTATATTCTTCAAAAATTCAGAAAATAAAAAAAATTTTAAAGGAATATCGAATAAAGAAAATTACATTTGAAGATATAGATACAAGATTAACTCAAACTGTTCAAGCTGATCCCCCAGGAGCAGTTCCATTTTTAATTACCTCTATTTCTGCCAGAAAAATTTGCCCAATTTTTTATTCTTTAATAATAAAGGATTCTATTGCTGCAGATAAAAAGATTTATGCTCTCAAACAAATATTTCCTAGAATAAATATTAATAGAAGTATTGACATAATCACTGGCAAAAAATATATCTATTTACATTTATATAGTGTTGAGCTAAATGACAAAGAAAAATTAAACTTGCTAGGTTTTATTTATAATTTATTTAAGAGTGATTTAATTCTTTTAAAAGAATTCCTCACTTCGTACCTAATATCGATTTTTAGCCTTGAGGATTTTTTTGATGTCGAAAATAATGATTTTTTTTATACTCCAGATTTTTTTGATGAGCTATCTAAATATAGTATTGCTCTTGTTAAAGACCAAAAGCTTTTTTCAAATCATAGAGAAAGTAAGATCGAATCTATTAAATTAAACGAAAATTTATTTAAAAAAATATCTTTTGAACAATTTGCCGAAAATCTAAAATCAAAAAAGAGTGAATTAGCTAGTTTAGAAACTTTTAAAGATATTGGAGATTTACACAATAATCTTGAAGATATACTTACTCAGAATAAAGATCTTTCAACTATTATCAAATATTCTAGATATATTAAAAATATTGATTTTTTTATAAATTTTTCAACATTTGGTTTAGAAAATTACTATTTATACTTAAAACCAAGTGAAGGTAATGAAATTGACTGGAAAATGTTATTTCCATTAGGTTTTAAAAATCTTAAATATACAGCTTCATTAGAAAATTCAAATTCATACCTTTTTCAATACATTTTCCCCTCAAGAAATCCCAATTTCTCATATCTGAACTGGGTTTTAAAAAGTAAAAGAGAAATTGATGAATATTTATCATTTTCAGTTAAAAAAATCTTTCCAATATTGAATTTTAATTTTAATATTGGCCCTGATGGTTTTTATTTTGGATACCAGACTTTTGAAATATTTGTTCAAAAAATACTATTTGATAAGAATTTTAACCCTTCAATTGATTTAAAAGTTTTTAATGTATCTAAAAGAGAAGATAAAAATATTAAAGGAAAAATCAACCAAGATTTCCAGAATATCATAGATTTTAATGGTCAAAATTTTTTAGATATGATAAAATTAAGACACAAATCAAGGTTGAACAACATTAAAGATTTGATTAATAAAAAATTAATTTTTCCCCAAATAAAACTTAGAGAAAATACAGGTCTTAAATTTAAATTTTATGCAATTATACCGAATTTGACACGAGAACAAATCGAAATAATTACTAAGATTTTTAATTTCCTTAATTATGGATTCATTTATGAAATAGAGGGGGAATATTGTTTTAAAGAAGATGATAAAATAATTAAATTTGAAAATGGATTATTTTTGAAATTTTATTTACCAGATTCCGCCTTTAATCATTTCAAGAAAATTATTACTCAATTATTCAATTATTTTGGAATAGAACATTATCTTTTATTTTTTGATTTAGTTAAAGGAGATCTTTTTGTTAATAATTTATTTGATAAATTCAAACATCCGAATCCATTTGATTGTCATCTCTGGGATAAAAATATAAAAAAATGGCTTAATCATAAATCTCTCACTAATAAATTCGAGTTTATTTATCCCGAAAATCAAGGTGCTTACAATTATTAGATTTAAATGTAAATTTTTAAAAATATTATTTACTATTTAGGAATAATAAAATGGTTAGACTCTCTTGGACTAATAAAAAAGATTTAGACGTTAATAAATTAAAGGATAATAGCATAAATTTTGAGAGAGTAAAGTTAATTAGACCAATTAATTCTTCCGGTGAAATGATTAATGTCTGGTCTAATAAACTTTTTTGGGGGGATAATAAGCATGTAATTTTCTATTTACTCTCAAAATTTAAAGACAAAATTAATTTAATTTATATTGATCCTCCCTTTGCAACGGGTTCCAATTATATTTTAAAAATTCGGTTAGATGGAAATATAATTAAGGAATTTGGGTATAAAGATAATTGGGGAAAGAATATTGATTCATATCTCCAAATGATGTATGAACGTTTAATTTTAATGAAAAAACTTTTAGCAAGTAATGGTCTTATTATTATACATTTAGATTGGCACGTTTCACATTATATAAGGGCAATATTGGATGAAATATTCGGAAAGGAGCGATTTGTTAATGAAATTATATGGTATTACTACAATAAATATTCAGCTGGAAAGAATAATCTTCCAAGAGCTCATGATAATATTTTAATTTATTCTAAAGGAAGATCTTATACTTTTAATGAGCTCCGCCTTAAAAGAGATAAACCAATCAAGCAATTAATGCGAGAATCGGTAAATGGTGTCTTAAAGAATGTAAAGGATGAAAATGGTCATGTAAAATACAGAATTGTTCATGATAAAAAAGCCGATGATGTTTGGAAAATTCCCTGTATTCAACCAGCTTCTTCAGAATGGACCGGATATCCTACTCAAAAACATCCGATGTTATTAGAACGATTAATCCAGATAGGAAGTAATGAGGGAGATTTAATTGCTGATTTTTTTTGTGGTTCTGGAACAACTTTGCAAGTGGCACAGAGATTAAATCGCAAATGGATTGGGTGTGATATTTCAAAATATGCTATCTCAATTGCCATACAAAAATTTTTAAAACAAAGAGTTAGAAATTCCAGAGACATTAATTTTTATCCAATACAATTATTGGCTGTAAAAAATGAAAAAACTTTAAAAGTTATTAAATCGGGATTCTTTAATAAAACGATTGAAATTTTAAGAGGAAAATGAAATATAGTCAAATTTAGATTTTAAAAAAATTTAACATTTAATAAAGTAATTTTAAATATATGAAAAACGCAATATAAAGCGATATTATACTATATTTCAATGGTTATTAATTTGGTTAATAAAATTATAATTAGATTAGTAAATTCGAGTATATTTTTTATCTTAACAATCTCCTCAATTTTACTTTTAACATGTTTTATACATAGTTATTATAATCCCATTAATCCTATATTCTTAAATAACCCTACTTACGTTATTGAATGGAATAAAGAGTGGCCTGGAAATTATTCTGATAACCCTTATGATGTTGAAATAGATTCTGAAGATAATATTTTTATTGTAGGTAACACGCGAAGTTATGGTGCAGGTAGTTATGATATTATTCTAGTTAAGTATAACAGTAAAGGATATCAAATTTGGAATCAGACATGGGGTGGTACAAATTATGAGTTTCCAGCAGAAATGCAAATAGATTCAAATGGAAATATTTATGTTGTGGGGAGTACCGAACCCACTAATCAAAAATATGATATTTTTTTATTAAAGTTTAATAATCAGGGAGTTTTTGAGTGGTCTAAAACATGGACTTCAATGTATGATGATTATGGAAGAGGTATTGCTATAGATTCATTAAATAATGTCTATGTCTTAGGCGAATTAAATGGAGAGTTGACGATAATATATCTCAACAGTTCGGGATCTCAAAAATGGTTGAAGAAATGGTCAATTGAAGAATATAGAAGTCCTGAGGGGATTGTTTTAGATAAAGATAACAACTTTTACGTCGTAACAAATCGTAATAATGACATATTTTTAACAAAATTCAATAGTACTGGTGATATGAAATGGAACACTCAGTGGCATGCTAATAAACATGGATGGGGAAGAAATATTGCTATTGATTCACTTAACAATCTTTATATTGTTGGATATAACCAGAGCGAAAGTAATAAGAACGATTTATTACTTATTAAATTTGATAATGATGGTCAGCAAGTTTGGAATAAAACTTGGGGTGGAACTGAATCAGAAGATGGGTTTGATTTACAATTGGACTTGCTAAATAATATTCATATTACAGGAAGTACCTCTAGTTATGGTAGCTTTGAGAAAAATCTAATCTATTTATCAATTAGTGATTCTGGTAATTTGATTACTAATGTTATATGGGGGTTAGATGAGAGAAATGAGGGAAGAGGAATTGCCTTTGATTCTTTAAACAATACATATATTGTCGCTAAAACAAACAACGGGGGTTATGATATGAATATTCTAAAATATCAGATAGATTCAGATGGAGATTCTATTGCAGATATTCTAGAAAAAGAAAATTTTACTACAAATCCGAATGACTCTGACACAGATGGCGATGGATTATCGGATTGGGAGGAGATTAACACATATTTTACAGATCCAAATCAAAAAGATACCGATTTGGACGGGATTAATGATATATTGGAAATTTCATGGATTTCAAATCCAAGAAATGCTTTTTTAAATCCATTTATAACTCTAGTGATAACCTTAATTGTTATAAGTTTAATTTTTGCTATTTTTGTTGGAGATCTAATAAAAACCCTAAAATTGGAAAAAAAAAAAGGTGTAATTGAATTTAATAAAATTGAGAATTTAGAAGGTCTTATTAAAGATGATCTTTCTTATTTGTCAGAAAAAATTAAACAAGAATTCAAATCTGAAATGGTGAAATATGAAAATTCTCGCTATCCTCGTGATTATGATTATCATAGGTATGACTATTATGACATTAAAAAATTTGAGAAGTATCCTATTAAAACCTACGATAAAAGATTTAAAAGTCAAATTAACGATTTTAAAAAAACGCTGCAGAAACTTGGATTTAATTTTAATAATTACCTTAATTATCAAATAAAGAAAGCTTATTTAGACGTATTAGAATCCAGTAGATTAAAAAATGATTTGATAAAATTTTTTAAAAGTGAATTATGTAATGCCGGTTTTTCTAATTTCAATAAGAAACGATATTCTTACGCTGCTAAATATTTCGAAATTGCTCTTCAGATAGATTCATCCGATATAGCTATTTTAAATGATGTTGGAATCTGTTACCACAAAAATAACCTTTTTAGTAAGGCTATTAAGAATTTCAAAAAAGCCCTTAAAAATAATCCAAATAACCAATTAGCAATGATTAATTTAGCAGTAGTATATTTTAAAAAAGAGAAGAAAAAAATTGGATTTGAGTACTATAAAAAAGCATTAGAATTGAACCCAAAAATTAATCAAAGTGAGTTTGATTCCGAACTCATTTCTTCTCTAAAGGACGATTATAATGGCTCAATTGAATATTATCATCAACAATTTGAATCAAAATCAATTAAAAAATCAAAAATAAGCAAAGAAGAAAAAGTTGCCGATAAATATATCACATTTTATAATAAATTGAATCTTTTTTTAGAATCTTTAATAAGAAAGACTTCATCTATAAACAAGAAAATTACCAGACTAAATAAGTTAAAATTAAACCATTTGATAAAATATTGTTTTTATAATTTAGATGGTTTTGAAATCAAGAATACTTTCAATAAATTGAGATTTACAATTGATACAGAAATTAAATTAAAGAGATTAATAGTAAATGAGGTGCTGAATGTTTATAAAGATGTAAAAGTAAAAATCAAGGAAAGAAATCAAAAAGAGATTGAAAAATTTATAGATAAAACATATCAAAATGGGTGCTTTAAACTCTATACATATTTAAAAAATAGTGTAATTAATAATATTGGTGATGGGTTTAATCTCAGAAAGTCCTTTGCTGTTGATTTAAAAAAAATTAAAGAACATATACCTCCTCTGTCAAATAATGATCTTGAAATAATAATTAACAGCGATTTATTTAACGAGAAGGTCTTCATCCAATATATAGCACCAGAAACATTTTTGGAACCTGATCCAGAAAAAATTGTTAATTTAAAATATTTATTAAAGTTTGTTAAAGACTCTATAAAAAAAAAACCAGATGGAACCGATATTCAATATAAAGTGATTGGTACAATTCTTAATTTTAAACATATAAATTCTCCTGATAAAAATAAACAATTCAAAGCGATAAACAAAGTTAAACGGTTAATTCAACAAATAGACAATCAGCATCTTTTAAATAAGCATATTTTTTTTGTTAATAAAGATAGTTTCACAGTTGGAAAAGTAAAAATGTTAAGGAATATACTCATTAAATCAATAACATTTCTGAGTAGTGGGTTTATTAAACTTCTTTTCTGGATTTTACTCGGAGCTACTGGATTATTTACAGTTTTCTGGGTATTTGAATATTTTTTCTAATAAAAATGGGATAAATTTATAATAAACTATTACTCTTTTGTGTGATAATCGATTTCCCATCCTAAATATGTGGTTATTGCTTCATATATTATATCTCCAACTCTATTTAGGGTAACTGCAACATGATGGGCAAATCCACTCGTGCAAATTTTTTTTAATAATTTCTGTAAATGTGGAATTTGAAGAACACCATATCCCCCGAAAGTTTGTAAAGGATCTTCAGTATATTTTCCTTCACCTAATATACATTTAATTTTTCCATTGATATCATCGGTTTCAATTCTAAGAAATGTGCAAGATTCAGCAGGAATTCTACCTTGTATAGCGCCGAATGATTTTTCTGCTCCTTTTCCATCAGAAATAATTGGATGAGTTGTAATCTGTGCTCCTTTTAAAAATGATCTCGGTAGATTTGAACAATGAAATGTTACCATTTTATCTTCTTCATACTTATAATTATTATTCCAATCCAGTATTGCTGAAGGGTTATTCGAAGCTAATTGCAATATTAACATTCCTATTAAACCAGAAATGTCTACTTCACATGCTCCTGGTATTAATCCTTCACTAAACATACTTAATACTGCACAAGGCACAATCCCGAAATTATCTTGAATGCTAGGCCAACATTGAAATGCAAAACCATCTAAATCATTCTCCTTTACCCAATTTTTTATAACTACTGTTAATTTGGCTAATTTTATTATACCTTCTTCAGGGTATATCTTAGTTTCTGTATAGTTTTTTATATATTCCACTGTCTCTTTTACATCTAAATCATCATTGCTTAAGTTATTTATTGCAGCCAGAATTTCTGATAAATCTATTGGTTCTATAGAAATTCCATTTTTTTCCAAGATCTTTTCACTATATCGAACCGTATTGAAAGCCGCCGGTCTTGTTCCAATTTGTCCCAATCTTGCATTTCTCACTTTATGAACGATTCTACAGATTGCTTCAAACTTTACGATATCATTCTTGAATTCTTTTGAAGTAATCGGACATGTATGGGATTTTGTTAAGGTAAAGGGAATTCCATGTTGATATAGATTATTGCACACTGAGATTTTCCCACAAAAAGCATCTCTTCTAAATTTTCGATCCATTTTGTTTATATCATCAGAAGATGCTTGAATTAAGATCGGAACATTTAGATTTGATAATTTCAAAGTATCTACGATTCCTTTCTCATCAGAAAAATTTGGCATCACAACAATAATACCTATTATTGAATCTCTATGCTTTTTAAATAACTCAGCACATTTATTTGCATCTTTATAAGTTTCTACAACTCCGAATTTAGTATTTTGTTCATTCAAAATAATATACTTATATCCCAAATTTTCTAAAACACCAATGATTTCTTTTCGTCCTTCTTCTGCAAGATAATCAGAAAAAACATCTCTATTTCCAACAATTACTCCAAAAATAGTTTCTATTACTTTAGATTTGATAAACGACATTTTGAAATTCCCTATAATTAATTAAGATATGAAATTTAATATTTAATTTATATTTGAGGATTATTGAAATTATTAGGAACTCTTCTTTCTTGAATGCCGATTACTTTTGGAATGGTAAATTTCCCGGTTGATTTCGAAGGAATTATTGTGAAAAACAATTCAATAATTCAATTAAGTCCTTTAATTTAAATATTAAATTTGCTAATAACTAAATAAATATAAATAAATGATCAAATATGGCAAAAAAACAAAAAGATAGAGATACTTGTAGATATAAGTTAAAAAAAGGGAATCAAATAGTGTATATTGGTATAACAGATGACCCAAAAAGAAGAGAATCTGAACATAAAAGCGAAGGAAAACAATTCTCTAAAATGGAAAAAGTTGGAACTGCAGTCACCAGAGAGTCTGCCCTTAAATGGGAAAGTGAAAGTATCAAAAAATACAAAAAAAATCATGGTGGAAAAAGTCCAAAATACAATGATTAGGACGTATCTCTTAATTTTTCTAGTTATAGTTATCTCTTTCCTCTGTGTTAACCCCTCCTAAAAAAGCAGGGTTTCAAATTAGTCATAAGAATAATCCAGTTCTTTCATGAAATTCGATGAGCAGGCTAATTTTTGAATTATTTTTTAATTGAGCTCTTTTTTTTATCCTTTCTCTCTCTGGTGTCCCGACGTAGTGCCCTCCTAATTAACTTTAATCTTTATATTAGAATATCATTAATACTATTATTAATTTCTGAGATGAAGTGTTTAATTTCATCAATAGTTTCTTTGAAATTATATAAATTTATTTTTATTAAATCTCCTGAAGGAGTTTTTCCATTTTTATGAACTATTGCGTGGCGTGCTTTAACCGCTTCTCTAATAATTTCAATATCTTCTGGAAAAGATATCTCAAGAATTTTTTCATATAAATCTTGGGCAACTTTTAAATTATGAAAGGATATAGTAGATAATACACTTTGTATTTTTCCTTGCTTATTTTTTAACCATTCATATGCTTCCCCAATTTTGTAATTCTTTTCGTTAAATAAACTGGATTTTTTTAGGAGCTTTAATATTAAATCTTCTTTTCTTAATATAATGTTGATGAACATATCAGAAAGATAAGATTCCATAGAAGTAATAATATTAGCAAATAAAAGATTATAAAATCTATCTTTCATATTCGAGTCTGAAAAATTAACAGAATTTAAGAAATTTTCGATTGTTTCAATACTTCTTAAAAACTCATCATAAATCCCCTCATCTTCGAAAATCTCCTCCTCATATATCTTTGGAAAGATTTCTTCGTAAAAATAATTAGCGAAATTATTATTCAGTTCTATTTTCGGGAAATTCTGTGTAGTTCCAAAATCATTACGATTTGTTGCTACTATTATTTGATTTAAATTAGATAAAGCTTCAATAATAGATATGAATTGTTCTCTTTGACTTTCTGAAAAAATGCTTACAATGTCATCTAAGAGTATTAAATGATGATTAATTCTTTTTATATCTGACTTTAATAAGTTTAATCTAGCTTCTGATAAACTAGGACATTTTTTATCTCCCAAAAAATAAGTTATGGGGATTGTATAGATTGCATTTTGATCCCAGTGATAAATATTCAATTTTCTCTTAATTTTATTGAGTATCTCTACATACATTGTTTCTGGAGCATCAGTTATAAGAGTAATTTCATTTGATTGATTGATGAATAAATAATCAGTTTCAATTTCGAAATATTCAGGATTTAATTCATAGATTACATCTCCATCTAATACAGTAAGATTATTTACTTCTCTAATCTTATAGATATTCTCTTTTAATTCACTAAGTAGATTTAGCAGAGAAGTTTTACCACTTTCATTATGACCATAGATAAGATTTATTGGATTGGAAAAATCAAACTCAACTATATTGTGAAATTTTATTTTTTTTAAAATAATCAAATATTTCACCTCTATCTTAAATACTTTTTAATATCCTATTAATTCTTGAATAAAACTATCATTCCACATACTTACACCACTAGTTCGGTATTGTTTTCCATCTAAGACTCCTTGAGCAAAATCCCGCAACTGATTTGCACCATTGGAATTCCAACCATTTTGAAGAGCCCAGATTTTCATATTATTAGGATTTAATTGAATTCCATTTCGTTGTAATATTCGTAAAAGTTGAATAGCACTTTCTCTATCAGATGAATGGGTTAAACCTGTAGATAAGTTGATTCTGCTTGTCAATGCAACCAGAGCCCTTTCTAATCTAGGATCAAGCTCTAATGAACCCATATTTTCTTGAGCACCTCCTATTATTTCTGGATTCCAAGTTTTTATCCATTCATCTCTTTCTCTGTCTATCCAAGGAACAACAACAATCGCTTTTGCTCTCTTTAAATTATTAAGATTATCAATCATTCTTGAAGTGGGATATAGTGATAATACGATATCCTCTGTCCTATCACTAATTTCAAGACGCTCAGTGTTTAAGGTAAAAGTAATACTATTCCAACTGCTATAATTATCTTTATTCAGCTTTCTAATCGTAGTTTGCCCTAATAAATTACTTAATTGGCTTAAATGATTTTTTGTAGGAAGATGAAGTATTACAGTATTATGCAAAAGAGAAGCACATAATTCTAGGACTTTTTGAAAACCATCAGCGAGAGCATTCCTATCCGAACTTGCTGAATTAGTTATATATTTTTCTGGCATTTAAATCAATTTTTTTAATAATTAATATTAATCTTTTTATCTTACCCAATAATAAATGCAAAAGAAATAAATATTTTTCCCCATTTTCCCTGATAATTGTTGTCTCTTTCCGTGTTGCCCCTCCTTATTACTCGAGGAAAATTAATTCAAAATTTATTTTATATAAAATGGAAAACCTATCAATAAGATAAGTAATTAATTGATATGTATCAGCCTTTTAATAAATCAATAATCGCTTACAGAATTTTTGTTTATATAGATATAATCGCTAAAATAATTAGTTCAATATGTTAAATGCTAATTTACCACTTGTTAATTTGGAAGGTTACACTTTCAGTTGTCTCCGTTGTGGGAAATGCTGTAAAGTTTTGGTAAAGACTGAGTTTAGTAAGAAGGAATTAATTTATCGGTATAATTATCAGGGAAAACTGTCTAAGTCTCCATTTACCACCACTTCAGTGTATTATAACGAAATAAAAAAGATCACTAAGCATATTGATAAAAATATAGAGATGTCTGATGAATTTTTCGTTCCGTTTGAATCACTTTTTCTAAAAGATTATCCAATTGAATTTGTATATTCTTATCAAGTAAAAACAAACGGGAAATGGTGTATATTTTATGATATAGATAAAAGATCTTGTAATATTTATCCTATGAGACCTTTAGTGTGTAAAATTTATCCTCTTTATATTGATAGAGCTATCTTTGGTGGGACTTTTGTTGAACAACCAAATATTTCGAAATGCACTTCGGTGGATGGGGAAATTAAAAAGAGATATCCCCATATTCAAAATATAATGAATGTAAGATTTGACCCAAAATATTCTACTTATGAAAAACATTTTCCAAAGCAATCTGAACACTTCAAGATGGGGGTGTATATGGAAAGGAAATTTAAAACCTTTTTGGAAGTTTGGATCAATTTATTTATAAATCCGATTGAAATGAAACCAAATATGGTTAGGAGATATGATCGGCTTGATATGTCACAATTTTGGTATTGGTTAAGTGAGAACAAAGAAAAATTAGATAGAAATAAGATATTACAAACAATACAAAATTATAAACGAAAAATTGATGAATTAAATAAACTATTTAACCTCAATATCAATGATTTTTTATAAAATTGAAAAGTATGATTATGAATTGAAAAGAATTTAGACCTAACATCCCTATTTCCTAAGATAACTCCTAAAACTGTTTTTGTTTTTTCTCTTCTGATTAACATTTTAATAACCCTTAAGAAATTGAACTATTAGTATTAATTGTTGTTAAATATTTATCTTTTTTCTATTGAGAAAAAGAGAATTAAAATTTGTGAAAATGAGATATAGTATTATTGCGATTAGTCTGATTTTTCAATGAAATCTTTTTCCCAAGGACGATCTTCTGCTTTATAATTTATAATTTCATAAAGGCTATTATTAAAATAATAAAATTGTTCTTTTTTAATAAGAAAAATTGCTTTAGAAATTAAAATATAAAAACTAGAAAAATCAGAAAAAATTCAAATCAAAAAATATTTTATTAATCAACTCGAAAATCTACTTGTCTTAAGAAAGTAACAAAATCAATACATTCAACCCCTAATAACCTACAAGCAGCTGGTATTTTATTTGTTGTAGCTCTTGGACTCTCATATGTAACTACTGTTAAATCAAAGGTTTTTGCTAACGCAACAACAAAAGGATCAGCATGATTTCCTAATCTGACTGTCCATTTAGAAAAATCTGGATTATTTATTAGTATTTCAACAATTTTCTGCTCCTTAATTGTTGGTTCAAGGAATAAAAATGGGAACTGATTTACAAATTCCAATAATTCATCTTTCTGATTTTCTAATTCAACCTTTACTAAATATGATGCAATAATTTTTTTTTCTTTTATTAGTTTTTCAAGTAGATTCCATATAGGAGGAAAAAGATCTATTGGGTAATGTCGCCTCCAAGGTTCTATAAATGCGCTAGTATCAAAACAATAAAATGCATTTGGATATAACTGCTTTGAGAATAGAGTTGTTTGGTGAGAATGTGAAATTTTTTATCCCTCTAAACATTGTTCCAAATTATTAAGATGTTTTAATTTCATTTCAAGATAGTTTGATACATCTACTAGAGTTATATTATTCTCATACATAGCATTTAAAACAATTTTAATAAAATTTTTTGGATGAGTTCGTAATACTTTTTGAAAGGGCTTTTCCGGACCTCCTTTAGAAAGTATAGGCAATTTATTCCAATATAGTCTCATTTTTTGATAATATTCAATGGTAGTTTTATTAATTATTAGTAATCTACGTAATATAACTTCATGACTAGCCCAAAATATTTTTTTTAAATAATTTAACTCATCATACTCCCATTCCTTACTTTTATCTTGATTTTTAATTATTTTAATATTTTTTAATAAAAATCCTGGTATTAATACTGCTCCCGCAACCGCATTACAAAATCTTTCAATTTCAAAATGCCTTTCATCTTTACTACTTAAAGTACATAATCCCCCTTTATCTAATAATATGTGGCAAAATTCATGTATAAGTGTGAAAATTCTTCCTAAGGGGCTATCACTGCGGTTTAATGCAATTATTGGGTAAGGAATCTCAGAAATTGAAAATCCTCTCATTTCTTTTATATCTATTCGAGATACTTGAAAAATAAATATACCTATTCTTTCAAATGCATCTTTCCAAGCGTTCAATGCATCATACTCATTTTTCCATTTTTTTCTTTCTGATATATCAACATTTAGTAAATCAAGTATCTTATTTGCTGCATTTTCGGGATTTTCATTAATGTTTATTAATTTAATATAAGAATAATCATAAATTTTATCATACTTTTGGAATTCTACTGCTAAATCCTTTTTTTCTTTAACATTTATAATATGCTCTCTCAGAATTGGACTTAATTTGAATTTCTCAGACTTTATTGTTCTAAAATCTTCAATTAAATATTCTTTTGGAGGATTTTTAAGGTAGAAAAAGGCAGGAGATCTTCTATATCTTTTGGAAATTATTAATAATTGTCTAAAAGTAAGAAATTCTCTACCTTCTTCTGCTTTTTTTAACTTTTCTGGATTAAAATAATTTTTAGCAGCTTCCTCATGAGTAAATCCACATTGTTCTCTTGCCCATTTTAATAATTCAGGATTTATTTTCGCTTTGGATTTCTGAATCATAATTTAGATTTTTAAAAATGATTTTATTTATATAAATTTTAAAATTGTATTTTCTTATAATTAAAATTAATATATTAATTAATTTTTAACTTTGACTAGATTAAAATTTGTTTTCCTTATTTAAAAGGGTTAAGGAAACAAGAATTTCTAATATCTCATAAAATTAATTATAAAATTCAAATTTAAGTGTTTAGAACCTTTTATTAAGACTAATAAATTTAACATCTAAGATAGAATACTACAATTTAAATCACTATTAGCTTTAAATAAATCTGCACATTTTTTTGCATCTGAAAGGGTTTCTACAACTCCAAATCTAGTATCATTTTCATTTAAAATGAAATAATCGCACCCTAATTCTTTTAAAACTTCAATAATTTCTACTCTACCGGATTTTGCAAGTTGGTCTGGAAAAACATCTCTATTTCCAACTATTATTCCAAAAGTAACTTTTATTAATTGTCTTTTTTTCTCGATCAACGACATAATTTAACTTTTATCGTTTAAATATTAAAAAATTTTGGTAAGATTTTTTTAAAAAATTATTTTCTATTATCTTAATGGATTTTAAATCTTTTCTATTAAACAAAAAGAATAACTTCAAAGAATTTTGGAATGAAAAATTATTTAAAATCGCATTTTTTATACATTTATTTTATTTTGCTCTTTCTCTAATATTATTTTTTACAATTTTACATAATCAAAACGATTTCTTAACGTATTATAACGTAGGAAAACAGGTGATCACTAACCTCCCAGACTTATATAATGAAGCAAATTATGATTGGCCATTCAGATATTTTCCACTCTCCGCATTTATTTTTGTCCCATTTTATTTGTTGGGTTATGATTTAGGTTTTATTGGATTCCAATTATTGAATTTAATTACTACCTATTCGATTTGTGTATTAATGGTTAAATGCATTTCAGTAAATTCCAATGTTGAAGACTTGGATAAGAAAAGAGTAATTCTTTATATTAGCATTTTTCTCTTAATTATTCCGCATTCAATTAATTATATTCTTGGACAAATCAACCTTTTTGTTACTTTTTTTCTATTAATTTCGATTTATTTTTTTAAAACAAAAAAATCGCTTTTTATGGAAATTCTTGGAGGTATTTGTTTAGGAATAAGTATAATTATAAAACCAATAACAGTTTTCATAGTTCCTTTTTTATTATTAATAAAAATTGACTTAAAAAATAAAAAAATTAATATTGATTTCTTTAGAAGCATACTGAGATTGGTTGGTGTTATATTCCCATTAAGTTTCAATATTTTATTTTTCATATTTATTCCAAGTTTATGGAATGGCTTTTTAGAAGTAAATTTTTTAGGTTCAACACCAGAAATTGTAAATCATTCATTTAGTATTACGCGATTGGTCTTAAATGCACTTAATTTAAGTGGAATTTCTGGCAGTTCTTTTATAGTTTTTTTTGTAATTTTTATGTTAATTGGCATATTTGGTATTTTCATATATTTTGTAAAGGTTAATCCACAATTTGATATAACTCATGCTTTTAGTTTTGGATTAGTAATTATGCTATTAGTTTATTTTGATAGTTGGGACCATCACCTTGTAATTTTGGTGCCAATTTTATCAATCACATTCTTTTATTCCTCAAATAGCCCTTTAATCTTTAAAAAATATGTAAAACCCGGTTTCTTTGGATTGAGTTTTTTTAGTATGCTTTTTACTGGTCTCTGGTATCTGATTCACGACCTATTTCCTTATAATTTTATTCCAACTATATTCTTACTATTATGTTTCTGTGGATTAATTAAATTTGCATTAAAGAAAAATGGAAGAAATCAGTTATAATTATCACAAAAAATTTTATTAAGAGATTCTTCGATCATAAAGGCAATTAGATAAAATAATAATAATAAATAAACAGATCTTAATATTAAATATAAAATTTAAAATAAGGAAGATACAAATCTATATATTAAATATTAACTTAACATTTCTTTTCAGGGGAATCCAAGATTCTTGAACAACTGCTTGTATTATGGCCAGCTTTTGTCATAGGCTTATTACATACAATTATGCCGTGTGAAGATAAAGCAATTTTTTGTTTTTGGTCATTTGGTATAAGTAAGGATTGGAAAAGTAGTATGATAACTTTAATAATATATGGTGCTGGACTAATGACAGCTAATGTGCTTATTGGCACACTTACTTCATTATTTAGTTTAATTTTTACATTGATTCCTACAGAAAATTATGTTAATAATTTTTTCGGGGCATTAATAAGCTGTGTAGTATCAGTTTATATGTTGATTTATATTATTACTCACCATTATGCCCCTCATTCTAGATATGCTGATGAATTAAAGATGGATATTGATTGGAACAGAAAAAGAACACCTTATATCATTGGAATTTTAGCTGGTATTCCCCCATGTATATTTGAAATAATAATTTATACTCAATGTTTTACTTGGACATTAAGCTACGGCTTAATAAGTGGATTGTTAACAATCTTATCCTTTTCTTTAGGCACATTTCTTGGATTGTTCCCTTTAGCAATTATAAGCGAATTTGGTTCAAGAAGAAGAAGAGAGATAGAAACTCAAAGATCCAGTAAAGTTTCTCTAATAATGATTATTTTGATAATTTTTTTTAATATTGTGATATTATTCCTTTCAATAATTCGAATTGATATTTTTCCTATCATTTAGGAGTATAAATTACCAACTTCTTTTTTTCCATATTGTAGGTTAAATTTCTAAATAATAATTATTGGACTATAAAAATTTTTAATAATGCAATATATATCTTTACTAAAAGAAGAATAGTTTTTAAAAAATGAAATGCGAATTTTGTGAAGATGAAAACGTAGTATTTACTTGTGAGAAGTGTGGAGCTTCCTTTTGCATAAACCATGTAATTAGTACAGAGAAATGGTATTGTAAAGATCATAATTTATATTATTCACGAGTTAATGCTAAAGATCTAAGATATCGCTGTTCCATAATAGAAAGAAGTTCATGTCCTGAATGTAAATCGTTACTACAGTTAGATAGATTATCATCTGGTCAATTCTATTTAAAATGCACTGATAAAAAATGTGGATGGAATTCGTATTTAAAATCTCCTGGAATATTTTATCCTTATAAAGAAAGAGTTCTTAGAGATGCAAAAAGACTTGGTATAATAAAATTTGATGAAGTATGCAATAAAAAATTAAGAAAATTCGAAGGTAAGGAAGTATGCCCCCAATGTCTTTTAGCAGTATTAAAAAGTGCCTCAATTACTAATTTTACTACGTTATCAACAATGTTTAACGTCAGTTCAGACGAGATTGTTGGAATTATTAAAAATTTTATTAATGAAAATAAAGTTTATGGAATTACCGATAATATTCATAATTTATTTTATTATATCTCATCAGAAATCAAACAAAAAATTGTTTCAAAAATTGAAGAAGATGGAATTATTGAGAATCAAAATCTATCTTCAATGTTAGATATGAGTTCTGATAATATAATAAAATTAATCTTAAAGTTGATTAAGGAATATAAAATCAAAGGTTCTTTTACGATAAGCAAGCAGAAATATTATACTAAACAATATATCTTCGATAAAATAATTGATATTATTAATTTAAAGGGCAGAATTTCAATAATAAAACTTAGTGAAGAATTAGATTTACCTCAAGAAAATATTAAAAATTTTTGCGTAAATCTAATGAAATTAGAGAAGTTATTTGCTTTTTTTGCAGATAAAGGAAAAGAAATAATCACCCAAAATCAATTAAATATTGAAATAAAGGAATATGCAAAAGATAAAGGAATTTTTAAACTTAATAAAATTTCAGAAGATCTTAAAATCGCTGTGGAATTAAATCGGAGAACTTTATTTAATCTTATACAAAGTGGAGAACTTAAGGGTGTATTTACTCAGAGAAGAGAATTTATGACTCAAAAACACTTAGAAATCAAAATAAAAGAAGTAACTAAAGTTTATAGGAAAATTTCATTAACAGAATTAGCGAGACGTTTAGGAATAACTGAGTCAAATATTGAGGAAAAATTAGCAATTCTGATATCACGGGGCTCCATTGAAGGATATATTGATTCTTTAAATAAAATGTTCATTCTTGAAAAAGTAACTCCCATCCCATCTCAATATTCAATAAAATTAGATGAGATTCCAACTGATGACTTAAAGTTATCTGATAAGGTTGAAGTTCTTAGAGAATATGATTTTCAAGGAGGTCAATTACACTTTAAAATAGTAGTTCGAAATCATAATGATGTGGCAATTCACTCTATTAAGATTATACTTGATGCCCCTTCTAGTTATAATATAAAAAATGAAATAATTTCAATTCCTGTAATTGAACCTAATAACTCAAGAGGAGTTGATTTTTACCTAGAACCCCGTGAATGTGGAATATCTTCAATCGGTGGAACAGTTATCTATAAGTCTCCAAAAGGTGAAAAAAAAACCATATATCTCAAGAAAAAAAATGTGCAAATAAAATGTCCATTAGTCATCGCTACTCTCGACAATGTGGAAGATTGTCAATTAGCGATCCAAGACCTACCGAGTGATGCAAGAGCATTTATGATTGCCGATCTCGATCCTCGGTTGGCTTTCAGAGCTGCCCAAAGAACTCTAAAAAGTTTTGAAACTACCATTGTTACTTCTCATGAAGACGGGCATGATGATAATTACCAAGCTGAAGCATGGTATTGTGCTGAAGCAAAAGTAACCGGTGGGAGAATAATTACTAGAATATTTATTAATGCTAAAAATCAATCACTAGAATTAAGAGTTTGGTGCGGTAATCCCGGACAATTAACTGGTTGGTTAGCAAAAATTATTGAAATCTTATTTGAGCAAATAAATATTATTAGAAAAATAAAATCTGAAGAACGTGAAAAAACACTTGACATAATGGTCATTACTCAAAATTTAATGGAAATTTCTGATTATTGTATGTTAAAATGGCGTGCAAATAATATCCGTATTAAGCTTCAAGATACATTTGTGAGAATAAGAAAAATTTTAGGAGAGAGTCACCCCGTTTTAGATAGAATTGAGTTTTGGTTAACGGCTTTAAATAAATACAGTAAAGAAGATAATATTAATGATGATGATGCGGAAAAATTAGCCGATGACATAGAAAATTTTAAAAATGTTATAGGAAGGGCAATGAAACTCTAAATTTCTTCTTTTAGATTAACTAATAATTATGTATCTAAAATTCTTTAAATTTTCAATAGCATTTAATTCTGAAATAAAACTATGAAAACTATCTACCTCACCTTCAAAAACAAATAATATTGTTTTATATTTAGAGTATAAGAATTGAGATTTACCTACGATAGATTCTTTAAAATCAGTTTCTAGCTTGGAAATTTTTTTAATTGTTAGATCATCATCATTTTCTATCACTATCATTGCGTTTCCAACTATATCCTTTTGTATCTTTTCTATTACTACATCTCTATCGATTTCTGAAATTTCCATTGTTGACATAAGCCTTAATAGTGCGTCTCTTATAACTTTTGACTGATTTGGATAATATTTTTTAGTAACTAATTTATTTAAAAATTTTTTCAAATGATCATTAACTGAAAAACTAATAATTGGCATTTTAATAATTTTTTTAATATTTTTTGGTATTCTTATACTTAATTAGTGATTATACTATTTTAATGTATTTGTCGATATTTAATATTAATCTCTATCAAATCAAAAAAATAGCTCCGGGCGGACTCGAACCGCCGTCCCAGGATTCAGAGCCCCAGATGCTTGGCCACTACACTACGGAGCTAATTATCTACGTTAAATATTATCTAACATGAAATTAAAATTTTATCGAACTTTTATTTTTCATATTTTTGTATTTAATTATAAATAATTATAGTTAAAATCTCATTAATTTTTTTTTTAACCCATTCTGTCATTTCTTTAAAATATCCATCACTCATTCCTGCAATATAATCTCTAACAATCCAACCTAATTTATCTTCTATTTTATATTTTTCCCTACTTTTTAATTAAATTATTTTAAAGTAATGCAGACCGTAATCTGGGCCACATACTATCAAAAGAATACCCGCAAAGATAAGAAATTTTGCACCATTATTTATAAACCATTTTTTGAAGATTTTGAGCGTTATAAAAATTGTGATCCAAATGTGAATTTACCTGAATTTTGGTATTGGTATGAAGAAAAGTACTTAAATGAAGAATTATTAAAATAAATTTAATATTATTAATAATTTTACAAATTTTTTATGGATATTGATAGATTCAATCTATTTAAGGCTCGTTTATCTAAAGATAATTCGGTTGGTCCACTTGGTATTCTAGATTCTATGGCCTCAAGATATTATGAAGAAAAAGATCAGGATTTAGATATCAGACCTCCTTTTTTTAGAGACGTAGATAGAATAGGACACAGCCTTTCCTTCAGCCGATATATAGATAAATCGCAAGTATTCTTTGAAGTAAATAATGCTAATATTACTCACCGTTCGCTACATGTTACCTTAGTTTCTAGAGTTGCTCGTCAAGTTGGTAGGATTTTAACATTAAATACAGACTTGATTGAAGCCATTGCTCTAGGGCACGATATTGGTCATACTCCTTATGGACATCTAGGTGAAGAAATTCTAAATGAAATAACTGAAAAATACGGTTTAGGCACTTTTATACATAATGCTCAAGGAGTTCGATGGTTATTTTATCTAGAAAAGAGGTTTCCAACAAAACCTGCAGAAGGATTAAATTTAACATTACAAGTTCTAGATGGTATATTATGTCATGATGGTGAAGTTAATGAAAAACGGCTAAAACCCGTGGAAATAAATGGAAAGACTTGGGATGATCATTTTAAAGAATATAATGATTGTTTTCACGAAAATAAAACAAAAAGGATACCAATGTCTTATGAAGGTATTGTTGTTAGATTTTGTGATACAATTTCCTATATAGGGAAAGATATTGAGGATGCCATTCTTTTAAAATTTATTAATCGTTCTGAAATCCCCGAGAATTGTAGAGAAGTTCTTGGGGACACTAATCGTAAAATAATGAATATTTTAATAAAAGACCTAATAGACTTTAGTTTTGAGAATAAGGAGGGGTATATTGGTTATTCTGACGAAATATTTAAAGCACTTAAAGAGTTAAAACAATTTAACTACGACTATATTTATTCAAGAAGGGATTTATCTATCAAAGATAATTCTGGTAAGACTTTTATAGAAAAGTTAAGAGACAAGTTCAATTTGATTTTTGAATCCTCTTTAAAAGATTTAAAAATGGAGAATCATGAATCACCCATTTTTAAAGACCATATAGAATATATAGACGATAGAGATTTTTCAAAATATTATAAGAAGTATAAGGAACAAGATAGGCTTGGCTGGATCGTGAGGGATTATATCGCAGGTATGAGTGATGGTTACTTCAAGGAAATTTCTGAACGTGTGAAAAAGTAAAAAATACTAATTAAAAAATTAACCAAATTTTAATTTTAAAGCATTAAAAGGACACTTCTCAACACATTTCAAACATAATATACATTCCCCTCCCCCGGTAAAGCCTTCAAATTTTTCATCTAAAATTCTAATCTGCATTGGACATACTTTTTCGCAAATCCCACACTCTTTTCGTCCCGCGCATTTTACCGGATTACGTGCTAATTTCAAAAAAGAATATTCACTAAATAGTGAACTTAAAGCCGCATATGGGCATATATATCTGCAATACATTCTGGGATAATACACTGCAAATATTAGAATTATAATATAAAAGAAAAATATGAAAAAAGTCACAAAATCATTAAATAAAATTAAGATATCACCAGAATTAATTATATCTTGAATTATTTCCGGGAGGAAAACAAATAAATATTCAGATAAAGAAAAATAACCTAGCGGTTTATCCGCAAAATCTCCTAAATTATTTTTATAATCGATATAAAAAATTGGGCTTATCACTTTCGCAATACCTAAAGCCATTATCGCAATAATTATGATTAATAATATAACTAACTTAATATGAGTCAAAAATTTATGAGTCTTTCTTGAGAATTGTTTTTTCTTTGAACGAAATATTGATAAAAAATCTTGAATTGAACCAACTGGACAAATAAATCCACAAAATAAACGGGAACTTAATAAAGATATTAATATCAGTACTCCAATTATTAAAAATGGAAATTCTGCTTGACCAATCATGTATACAATAACTTCCACAAATCCAGCTCCATTCGAAATTGGATTTCGAGGGGAATTTAAAATGGGGAGGATTTTAATTAATCCTTCAAACAAATCCATATCAATTTGAAAAATTAATTCAATTATTATGTAATTAATCAAAAAAAAGCTTAAAATCTGAATAGTAACACGAAGTATTGAAATATATCTTGGTCTCTTTTTATGTTCTTTATCAACTGGCGTCAAAAGATAATTCACAAAAAATTACATATTTTATTGAGGATATTAATAAATTAAAAATAGATTTATTATAATTTTTATGAAAAAATATTTTACACTTAACGCTTAGAAATGATTATTTTAGACGAAGTGTTTCCATATTAGCTGGGCTTTTAGTCGTTCGCTTTAGCTTCTTATGTAGCAATGATGAAAGACTCACCGTTTTTGATTCTTCTCCGTGATTTACAATAATTAGACGGGGAGATGGGTTGATCTTGCGTATATATTGAGAGATTTGCGATCTTGAACTGTGACCACTGAATCCCTCTATTGTATAAAGACTTAAATTTATTTTAACGAGTTGGGTTCGTCCTCTTGTATCTTCGTATTGAAATTCTTTAAAACCTTTTTGAATCCTGCGACCTAATGTTCCTTCAACTTGATATGATACAAATATCAATCCATTTTTCGGATCGTTAGCTAATTCTTTTAAATATATTAATGAAGGTCCCCCAATCAACATTCCAGATGTAGCTAAAATAATGCACGGACCTCCTTTAAGTACATCCTTTCGTTCATCTTTTGAATTTATAGTTGTGAAATATTCACTTAAAAAAGGATTTTTCCCTTGATGAAGGATTTTTTCTCTTAAATCGCTACTTAAAAAGTCTGGATTAGCAGTATGTATAGCTGTCGCTTCACTGATTAATCCGTCTAAAAAAATAGGAACCTTATCAATTAATCCATGAGAAATAAATTCTTCAAGAATAATGATTAATTCTTGTGCTCGTCCCACTGCTAAAACAGGAATTAATATTTTTCCACCTTTCCTGATATGAGCGTTAACTACATTTCTAAGTTCCTTTTCAGATTCATGACGGCTTGGAATTCGATCTTGTGCTCCACCGTAAGTAGATTCAGTCAAAAGACATTCAACTCGGGGAAAGTTCACAGACGCGGGTTCTAATAATCTTGTTTTCTGAAATTTAAAATCTCCAGTATAAACAAAATTATACCCACCATCTCCAAAATGTAAATGAATAACTGATCCACCAAGAATATGTCCTGAATTATGCAATGTTAATTTAACATCTGGAGCGATGTCTGTAACTTTCCCATATGATAATGGAATTGTATGTAGTACAGTGGTTTTTACATCCCTTTTTGAATAGGGAGGTGGTCGTGCTTCTCTCTCAGCGATTTGAATGTAATCTAATTGAAGCATTGTTGATAAATTACGTGTTGGAAGAGTACAATAAAGTGGACCACGATAACCATATTTATAAAGGAATGGAATAAACCCTGAATGGTCTAAATGGGCATGGCTTAAAATAACTGCATCTAAATCTTTTATTGTAAATTGTGGGACCTCAAAAAAGGGAAATTGATTATTACTATTTCCAACATTTATTCCGCAATCTAATAATATATTACTATCATTTGTTTGGATTAAAATACATGATCTCCCAACTTCTCTGAAACCTCCTAAAGCAGTCATTCGTATTCTTAAATCGTTAAATAGAGTGGGTCGATGTATTCTTTTTCCAATTTTAAGAAGAATTTGCTTTTGTTTAGAGCGTTCAGTCTTTAACATACCTCTAATTAACTTAATCGTTTTAGAATCTATAGGTGGAGATCTTATCGTTAATGGTTGCCAAAATGTATTTTTTCTTATCTCTGTTAAGTTATTTCCTTTTTTGCCAATAACCAATCCTGGTTTTACAGATTCAATAATTACTTCTCCTTTATTCTCATCAAATTCGATATTTGAAATTTCTGCATCTTCTCCAACTAAATTTTTAATGTATTCCTCGGTTTCTCCCATATCTCTACGTTTTTCAACATTCCATCTAACCACAATCCTTTTACGCATCTTTTTTGCTAATTCTTTTAAAATATTAGCTTCTTCTATTAAAATTTTAGGATTTTCAGAATAAACCGCTATATCAGGACCCTCAAATTCGATCTTTTTTATATTTATTTCTTCTGGAAGATTTTTTTTAATTACAGTTTTTATTCTGTTTAATTCACGTTCGCAACTCATTTTACTCAGTATTTAAAGAATCAGTTTCTTATTTATTAAATAATTTATATGATTTGCAATTTATGATAATAAAACATTAAAATATATACATATCAAATAAAGATATAATTAATCAGATTAATATGAGATTATTTATTACGAGAGATTAAATCTCTTTTATTTGTATTTCATTAATAAAATTGCTATAAAATTTTCATTAAAGAGCTTATTCCAAATAAACTATATTAGCATAATTATAAAAAGTTTATTATAATAATAAATAATTTTAAAATTCTAAAAATTAATAATTCGATTAACCATGACACTTGTAAAAATTGGAGCTATAGCTTCAGGGTCGGGATCTAATTTCGAAGCAATTATTAAAGCAACGGAAGAGGGCATCCTAAAAAATAAAGCAAAAGTTGTTGTACTCATTTGTAATAAACCGGGGGCTCTATGTATGAAACGTGCTAAGAACTTTAATATCCCTTACTATTTAATTGAATCGGATAAACATAAAGGAACAAGAGAGGAATTTGATAAAAAATTAGTAAAGATTCTAAAAGAATACTCTTGCGACTTAATTGTCTTAGTGGGGTACATGAGGTTAGTAAGCCAATATTTTCTTGACCAATTTAAAGGAAATGTCATGAATATACACCCAGCCCTTCTCCCTTCATTCAAGGGTATGCATGCCCAGCGAGATGCAGTAGAATACGGAGTAAAAGTATCAGGTTGTACTGTTCATTTTGTAGATCATCATTCTGATCATGGACCTATAATTATTCAAAAATGTGTTCCTGCATATGATACCGACACCGAAGACACACTTGGAGCAAGAAATTTAAAGTGGGAGCATAAAATTTTTCCAAAAGCAATTGAATTATATTGCGATGGCCGATTGAAAGTAGAAGGTCGGATTGTGAGAATTAATGGGGAAGTTCATTTGGATTAAAATCAATTATTAATCTCATTAAAAAGAATTTATAAAATAAAGGAATCTCATCATTACAACTTAATTATCTAGATATTTATAAACACATGCTACTTTTTTGTTTAAAGGATATCTTTAAGAAAGATAATCAAGAATTTTTAACACCTATTTCATCAATTTTAAAGGGAATTCGATTTTATAATTATCGAAATATTTACTTGTTATTCAAAAAAAACCTTAAATAATAAATATAAGAACTTGGATATATTTTTTGATTAATTCTAATTTAAATTTTTATTGGGTGTAGTATAAAGTGATAAAAAAAAAAATAATACTTATTTCAATTTGCTTTTTAATATATCTGAATTTTATGCCTACTGTTTTAGCTATCACTATTAACGATGTTTGGTGGGAAAATGGAGAGGAAAATGTTGTACTCTGGAAAAGCAAGATTAATGAATATGGAATAGATCAGTTGGGAGACTCTTTTAATACTCCTATACGAACATCACATATTCGATTCAAGGCAGAATCTGTAGAAATAGGAAATTATCCATTTTTTGGAAATGCAGTGAATATAACAGGTGCGTATTACGAGAGAGATGGTGATATGACGCCAGCACCAGACTATCAAAATGGTCCTGGGTTTTCGGCTTGGGGAGGTAACTCAAGTTATTATATAAACGATACTATCTTAACACATTATCAAGGATTTTGGAATGCAAAGGATGTTTCTCTGGCTAGCCTTGATAATGAATATGTTCCCTTAGTATTTGTTAATTCTCCAATTATGCTTGTTGCTATCTTTTTTTGGGTTTTCGGAAATTTATTGTCAATTGATAAACAAACGGGTGATATTGAAACCTCTTCTAATAGCACTGAAGTTATCTCAAAAACCGCACGTAGTATAAATTATGTAATAACACTGGGTGTCCAAATCGAATTGCTTGGTTCATATCCTACAGAATCAAATGCTTGGACCAATTCAACATTAATAATGACAGGAGAAGTGTTTTATGGCGCAAATACTAATGTACTTCGCTTGGCTACATTAGATATGAACATGACATTGTCTGAATTTAATAATAATACCAAGGAACAGGATATAACTAGTAATACATATCTACATACCCTAAATGCAATATATCCAAGCGAGGTTTATCAAGATATTTCAACGTCAGAGATCCCCGGATTTCCATTTGGAATTATTGGTATTGTTTCATTGATATCAATACTTTATTTAGGGCTTAAAATGAAAAAAAAATCTTTTATAAAGTAGATTTAATTAATTCTTTTTTTTTTAATTCTTTTTCTTTGTTTTTGGGTGGTTGCAAAATCCAGTGATGGGGTTTAAAACGCTAAGTAACATTCTAATCTTTTTTGGTGGGAACTACTCTATAAAGAAAATTTTCAAAAACGATTTTATTATATTAATTATAGTCAAAAAATGAAAATTAGAAATAAGACTATTATAAATATAAAGATAGAACAAATAATAAAATATGCTAAAATTTGAGTCTTCTGATTAATAATTTCAGGTAATATGTTTTCAAGATTTTTAAAATTACCTTCTTTAATAGCGGTTTCCATATTTTTAAATTCTATCTCCAATTGAGTCTCTAATTTTGTTATGCCGATTATATTGTTTGAAGCCTGAACTGCTTCTTTAAGGAAATTTAATGCCTCTTCATATTTTTTTTTGTCTAATTCTTCACGAGCTTTGTTTCTAAAAGAAACTGCTTTTTTTTTATTAAATAAATAACGATTAAACGTATAATATAGCCATAATACAAACATCATTCGAATAATTGAAGAGAATATAAGTTCATTAGGAGTATAAGAATTAAAAATTTCTAAATATAATAAAAGCATATAATAGAAAACCAAAAACCAATACAAATTAATTTGCAATAAACCATCGTTTTTATTTGAAAATTCGGATTTTACATAAGTATAAGTGGACCAATAAAACAAAATACTAAATGATATTATAAAAATAAATAAATTTATGAAACTTAGACCAAAATAAATAAAATAAAAAACCAGAATTAAAAAATATAGGCCAGATTTTGCATTTTCTTTTTGAAATCCTCCTTTAACATAATATACAAAAAGAATTAAAAATTCTCCCGCCAATAATGTAATAAATATGAAAAACGATATGAACTCCAATTGAACGTTCAATATAAAAATTTGGAGCATGCTATGGATCAAATAGAGAATTAATTATTTAAATATTCTATTTCCTAACTTGGATAAAGAGACTGGTTTTGGCGAATTCAATTTAATCATACTTTACAATAATGTCAGTGAATTTAGAGAATCCCTTGATAAAAAGATTAAAATTTATAAACCATTGTGGGCAATATTTCTCCTTCATGGAAGGCATATTTAAATTCATCTTCAGAACAAATAGAACATTATTTTTCTTATTATAATTTTTATTGGATTAATTTAAAATTTCCTTAATCGTTTGTTCGAGATCTAATTTTCAATTGAATTCACCTGTCAGTCATCACTGAATTTTGTACACAACCTTGTTTTTTTCTTTAAATATACTTATTTCTTTGTTAATTTAATACAAAAAAGCGATGTTAAAATTGATTGAAAATAAAATAGAAAAAACCCAAAAAAAAATTTATCAGCAACAATATTCTAAAAGCTGTTTATTCTGTAAATTCGCAAAACGTCCTAAAGAAGATCTGCCGCTTCTTTGTTTGAAATTCAACGCAATTGGATTTGCAAAACCTTGGGATATGCCAATTTTAAATTGCGAATATTTTATTAAAAGGAAAGAATGAATGGAATTACTCTATTTCCAAAATATAGTGCCCACGACGATACATTTCATAAATAATAGCGGCTTCATGGATACAATCATCATATGCTCGATGTCTTTCTCTGTAGGGAATATTTGGAAAATAATATTGCCAACATTCCTCGACTTTTGGCCATTTATATTCGCCTAATTCAGGATTTAATTGTGATAATTTTAGAATATTAGTAGATTCAAGCATTGGGTCGGGAAGTTCTTTTACTGTATATACCCCACGATGCTTTAACCAAGTGAAATCAAAAAGCTTACTATATGCAGTAACTGGAAATCTTTTAAAAATCTCAATAATTTTAGGCTGTATTTCTACCCACTCAGGGGCGTTTAGAACATCTTCAATAGTAAGTGATGAATTATCAAAGATCCATGCATTATAATTCTTAAAATTAGGTTCCCTTACGATAGTATCAAGAAGTTTTATAAATTTTTTATTCTCTAAATCTACACAACAAATCCCAACTTCTACTATTGTTCCCTCGGTCGAATTAGTATGAGTAGTTTCAATATCAACAACAGCAAATTTCGTGATCATCATGATTCTATATTCCTATTATTATTAAACTAAACTTATCTTTAAAAATAACTTGTTAAATTTTTAACAATTCTCAATTTACTCAATAAAGCGAATTCTTATATATGTATATTTAATAATTAAAATAGGGAAATGATTTAATGAGCAATCTGACCCAGCTGAGAATTAAATTGGTGAAATTTCTAAAAATTTCCGTAAATTATAATTTCTATGACGAAGATCTTGAGTTGCTAAAATCATTTCCCCCCAAGTTAGAACAATAAGATATTAAACTGATTATTTATTTCTTTATATACTAACTAATCTTAAATCGTTGATTTGAAATTTGCCTCGTAGATCTAAGGAAATCATAGAGATTTTAAAACTTATGCATAAAGTTGAAAAAATTCGAAATATTGGTCTTGTTGGCCATATTGACCATGGTAAGACAACATTATCTGATTCACTTTTGAGTGAAGCTGGATTACTCTCACCTGATCTTGCGGGAGAAGCGAGAGTTTTAGATTACTTAGAAGAAGAACAAAGGCGTGGTATCACTATGAAATCAACTAATATCTCTTTATATTATGAGAAAGTATTAGGTAGAAACGAGGAATTTTTAATAAATTTAGTTGATACTCCAGGACATTTAGATTTTAGCGGTAAAGTTACAAGAGCTCTAAGATTGATTGATGGAGTTATTGTTATAGTTGATGCAGTGGAGGAAATTATAACACAATCAGAAACGGTGATTAAACAAGCATTACAAGAAGGTGTAAAGCCGGTTCTATTCATTAATAAGTTAGATCGATTATTTAGAGAATTAAAATTAAAGCCTAATCAAATTAGGAAAAAAATTTCTCGAATAATAAATGATTTTAATAAATTAATTGAAAGATACGCAGATTCGGAATTTAAAGATGAATGGAAAGTGTCTCCTGCAGCTGGAACAGTTGCATTTGGTTCGGCTCTGCATAAATGGGGCTTTACATTATCTATATTCGAGAAAAATAAAATATCTTTTGAAGACCTACGAAATAAATATCTTAATAATGGTTTTGAATCACTAGCTGTCTTAAATCCAATCCATGAAGCAATATTAGAAATGGTTGTAGATCACATTCCAAATCCTAAAGAAGCTCAAAAGTATCGAATCAAAAAAATTTGGGAAGGAGATATCACCTCAGAGATCGGAAAGGCTATGATAGAATGTGATCCAAATGGGCCATTAATAATTTGCCTTAGTAAAGTTATAAATGATAAAGGTAGATTAATTGGAACTGGAAGAATATTTTCTGGTGTATTAAGAATAAAAAATCCAACATTTCTTTTAAGAGAAAATAATGAACAGATTATCCAATCTGTTGCAATATTTATGGGTGCAAGAAGAGACCTAGTAGAAGAGATACCTGCTGGAAATATTGCTGCAATTGGAGGTTTAAAGAATATAAAAAGTGGGGAAACACTAATCGAGACAAAATTCTCTGATCAAATGATTGCATTTGAAAATGTGAAATACATTACTACACCAGTTATTACTGTATCAGTGGAACCCGAATACCTGAAGGATTTGGATCCATTAAAAGATCATATCGAAGATTTACTTATTGAAGATCCAAATTTGCAATATACTGAAAGTCCAGAAACTGGTGAATTATTGCTCTCTGGAATGGGACCATTGCATTTAGAGGTTAGTGTTAATGAAATTAAAAAAAGAGGTATTGGAGTTGATATGTCTAAGCCTCGAAGCGTTTTTAAGGAATCCTGTATGACCAAATCATCATCAATTTCATCCATTTCACCAAATGGGAAAAATTCAATTCAAATCAAAATCAAACGCTTAGATCACAAAACACTTCAATTCTTTAGATCTGGCGAACATAAAATTATTAAGCCATTAAATAAATTAAAAGAATTTTTAAAAGAAAAAACTAATCTTCCATCAAAAGAAATTGAAGGATTTCTTAATTGTGATGATAATTTAAATGTATTAATCAATACTCCGTTGGATATTAAGGATGTCAAACTAAATGACAAAGATAAGAACAAAATCATTGACATCATTAATAAAATTTGTTTGAATGGCCCCCTCTGTGGTGAGGTCCTTACAGAAATAAAAATTATAATAGAAGCTATTAACATTTCATCCAAAGAAGAAGAGAGTTCAATGTCAGAATTAACTACTATGATATATGATGCCATTAAAAAAGGTTTAAATGAGGCTCAATTGGTTTTACTTGAACCGATTTATCAAACCACAATCCAACTTCCTCCTGAATTGATAAAAAAAGCATTAAATCTATTGGCTAAATACCAATTAAAAGTTAATAAAATGTTTCAAGATAATGAATATCAAACATTAATTGATTTTTTTATGCCAGTTAGATACGCCATGGATTTTGCCGAAGATATAAGAAATAAAACCTCAGGTAGAGCATTTTGGCAAAATATCTTTCATTCATTTCAACCCGTTCCGAAAGATTTAAAGGACTCAATTATTTCAGATATAAAGTTCAGAAAAGGAATATCTTGGTAATGCTTAAATCTCGCTAATAGAGTAATATAGCGAAGTTGAAACAATTTATCGTAGCGATTTTTTCTTAAAAAACGATGAAACAATAATTATTTAGCTATATACTTCTTTCAAAAATAAAAAAAAAAGAATTTGGAATTATTTTTTATTTAATGGCTGAATATTGCAAGCATATTTAATCCAAGAAAAAAAGGTGACGCTGTGCCAATAACAAGTACAAATATAGTTGTATTTACTATTAGAGCTGCAACTATATTTCCTGTTTTTTGATAAAGAAAAGTGGAAACAAAGCTTGTCAGCATAAGCAATGGAATGGCTATGAATATAAAGAGCATGAAAAAAGTAGAACGCATTAGAAGGCTCAATAGCAAAATATAGACTATAAAATAAACAAATCTAAAACCGAATATTAATAACGATACTTTATATGTGTTTTTGAGGTCGGTTTCAAACTTTACTTGAATTATAGATTGAAATAACACGCCTGATATTAGAAAAATAATGAAAAAAACAGCCCAATACGGCGGAATCCATAAAATTTTAATGAAATATGGTGCCATAGAAAAATAATTTAAACCAATCGAAAGATATATTATTATGTACAACCCTGCTGCTAATATTACCCCTAATACGATTTCTCTCATTAATTTCCCTTGAGGTCGTTTAAATACCCCTTTTATCATTTCTTTTACCGATATACCTGCTTTTTTACCTGTTCTCCATAGCATAATAAATAGTGCAAACTCAGAGCCGAAATTAAACATTGCCATCATCCCTAACACAGATAAGGGAAGGAAGAGGAAAAATGGCATTAATATAATCATTCCTATTATACCGAGACCCAATGAATAATAAATTGTTTTAATTGAAAGACTTTTTATTGTCTCATCATGTAATTCTATTTTATATCTATCTTCTTCCTTTGCTTTCACAATTAAATTAGAAAGTGGCTCTAAGATTAGAAAGAAAAATCCAAGTCCTCCAATACACTGGAGAATCAAGATGAGACCTCTAACATTGGCATAAAAGTTTTCATCAACGGGTCTTATCCAAGAAAACGTATTAATTACCCAATTACGTGCCTCTCTTATGAAATCTTGATCCCAAGCTAATAGCAAGTGATCAGTATTATCATCGTAAAAAATCTTTGTGGCATTTCCATCAGTAAAACTCCCATACAACTTATTAGCATCAACATCAGTGGCATCCAATCCTATTCTTAAACCTATTCCTTCTTTTGTGCCCGATAATTGAAAAGCCTCATCAAATTTTGCCTGAATAATTAATACATTAAGTGGGTCTGTACTATTTCCCAATCTTATATCCGAAGCGTTAGTAGCTAATGAGGCTCCAACTCCAATAAAACATTTGAAATCTGGGTCTATTTTAATAATTATATTCCCAGGAAAGCCTCCCATACTATATGCAATGTAACCAAGATTATGTATGTCCACATCGCTCCGTGTACTTAAGTAGCCTTTTATTGCTATAACATCTTCAAGTATTTTAGTCGTATCGAGAATTCCTGAACTTTGAGAATGACCACGGAAATCAAATGGTATAGCTAAGAAGCCCGCAGCAGCTAACTCCACTGCGTATCCATTCATTATTTCTTTACTTGCCATAATTCCATGAGCAATTATTACAGCTGGTTTTTTTTCGGTTTCTCTACCTACTGGTTCAAATACATTAAACGAAATAGTCTCACCATCTGAAGTTGTAACTGCATCTCCACGTGTCACCTTTATCGAAGTTGGCGTAATGAACATGAAAATTGTCGCAATAATAAATAATGAGAGAAAGAGACAAACTAAGATTATTCTATTTTTAAATTTAGTATCACGATTCATATAAAATTCACTTCTAATTTTTTATCGTTAGATTTTGTATTAATTTATTCAATCTCTTTTAATAAATCTTTACTTTAATTTTTCTTATACTTTAAGTTCAAATTCGTAAGGAATTATCAAAAAATTAAATATTGCCAATTATTCAAACAGGGTATGAATTTATTTAAAATAAGCGAAAAGTGTTCAATTCTAGATTACGTTGAAAAATGAGGTATTGAGGGCTATTGTCAATGTGGTGGATCGTCTTTTGATAAGATTAAAAGATTTTCTATTCCAATGAGAAAAAAAAAATTATCAAGGATTTTCTTAAACAGCAAGGGCTTAGAACAGATAAATTGACTAAATCTTTCAGATATAGGATTTAGGAAAGGAGAATGGGAAAACTATTTTAGATATAAGGTTTAAATAAGGAATTTCTTCGTAAAGAACAAGTTTAAATAAAATCTCCTTTTATTATAATCGCTATTTATTTTATTTCAATATTGAGGTATTTAAGATGTCAAGAATAAAGAAAGAGCTTTTAGCTCCTTGTGGTTTATATTGTGGTGTATGTTCCATTTATATTGCTCATAAAGACAATAATCAAAAGTTCAAACAAGTACTTTTAAAAGCATATGGCCCATTTGCAAAAAAAGTGGAAGATCTTCAATGTACAGGGTGCCTTTCAGACGGTATTGTGTTTAAATTCTGTCAAACATGCCCCATCAAAAGTTGTGTAAAGGAGAAAGAGATTGAAGGGTGCTATCAGTGTGAAGAATTTCCATGTGAGATGATAGAGAGATTCCCTATTCCTGTTGGTAAAAAAGTTATACTTCAAGATATCCCAGCATGGAGGAAACTCGGTACCGAAAAATGGGTTGAGGAGGTAGAAAAAAGATACCATTGCCCCGAATGTGGGAACCCACTATTTAGGGGCGCAAAACGTTGTAATAAATGTAAAGCTACTGTAGATGTAGATTAAATAAATAAGATTGATTGATTTGAATTTTTAGCATTTAATAACTCCTTCTCAAATCATTCATGAAATTTTTTCTCAGTGCGTGTTTTTTGATCGAAATTTCTGAGAAGAAATCTTGAAAATGCATTCAGTTTTTTTCCTTTTAAGGCTTTCATTGGTTCCTATATTTCTAATTAATTTTAAAAAAATGCGCCCGCCGGGAATCGAACCCGGGTCCCAGGCTTGGGAAGCCTGAGTTCTACCACTATACCACGAGCGCATTAAAGTTTTTAATAAATTACTGATTCTCTTTAATTTTTTATAAATTATGATGATTTAAAGATTTTATTCCTATTATAAAATCCAATTTTAAAATGAAGACCCTTATATGAATAATATATAAAAAATTCCCATAACCAAAGCACAAAATAATGGATTTAATATGTTATCATCAAGATCTAGGTTTAATATATCAATCAAAAAAAAGACAATTGCTCCTGCTAATGATATAATAATTATTTCTGAAAAATTTAAATTTTCTTCAAAAATTAAAAAACAAACAATCCCGATTAAGAAAGCGACAGTAAATCCACTAATATAACCAATTATTGTTTTTTTACTATGTTTAGGGAAATTTCTACTTCCAAATCGTTTTCCGAAAATAGAAGCAGCTCCATCAGCTAAAGTTGCTATTAACGCAATAGAAATAAATATACTAAATGGTAAAAAAAAACTCGGTATGAACGCTAAAACCAATGATGCTGGTCTAATAAACACAAATAATTCATTTCTTTTCATTGTCTTACTTAGAAGGTTAAGAACATTATTCGGTAATAGATGATAAATATTAAAATTCTTAAAAATAAATGATAATCGAATATAATCTAAAGCGGTAAATACTAGAATACCTGAATATCCTACTGTTAGTATTAAGAAAACACCAAAATCCCTCCCGCTTATCCCCCATATCAGATCTGCATGCCATATACCTTCCCATACATAAATAGCAAATACCCATAATAAAACAATAACTCCTGCTGGAAAAAGATGAAGCGTTTTTCTGTGTATGTCTGTATTGAGGTCATATGATTCTATATCATCGATATTTTCGAGCATATTATCGAATTCTTCAATAAAACTTTTAATATTTCTCTTTTCTTTTATTTTTGGATTTTTTTTTACAACAACTGCATATTGATATAGAAGTATCAAAAATATTATGGACGGCGTGAAAATACAAATGAAAAAATTTGATAATTCCTGAAACCATCTAATATTAACATTGTCCGTTGAATAAAAGAAGGGATAACATAACGCTGCAGTTATCCATAGTAGAAAAATAAAATAAAAATTCTTAAAATTATGTTCCTCTGGAAATTGTTTATTTAATTTTAAGGCATAAAAAAATTGTCCAAACCCATTTATGATAAAAATAATTGTTACAGGTAAGGTCGCAATATAATACGCCACATCCTTTTCACATATAATGATTTTAGGTTAAAAAAAAAATAAAAGAGTTTAAAACAACAAAAGGATTTTCTCAATTACACTTTGGACTTTTTCCCCAAGTTCGTCTCCTAACATTGCATCAATCTTCTCCTTAGCATTTAAAAAAAGACTTGCTCCAGTAACTACTGCGTTTTCAATAGCATTGTTAAATGTCGAAGTCCCTGTTTTAGCAAAATGATCTACTCGTTTAATTATTGCATCTTGATATTCTTTAGCTGTACTCGCTTTAAGCTCAGTTAGTGTTCTAAATTTTGGTTGGGTATCAGATGAATTTTCTGACATAATTTAAATTTCATCCTCCTTATCTTCTCTTTCTGGTATTCCTCCATTAGGCTGAATTTCACTGACAAATTCTTCTTTAGCGACCATTTCTTCTCTAACTTTACCCGTCGTTGTATCGAATTCACTTCTCACCTTTTCTGTTAATTTTTTCGCAATAGCTTTCTCTATTTGAGGTCTATGAAATGTATTCATTGTGCAGAAAGAACACTCCTTTACTGTGCCATCAGGCATTGCAATACCAAAATGAACAATACACCTTTTAGCTCTTTCTACATCGAAATTATAAACATCTTGGAAATGCATACTTGATATAAGCAGTGTACCATGTGAGAATGAACTTATACTATCCCATCTTGCATTAAGTAATACTCTGGTAAACATATCCATTAATTTTCCTGGTTTTTTAGTATATTGCAACATTCCAATTAAAAATCTTGCTCTTAATTGTTGCATATCTAACCAATTTGTACCTTTATCTAATATTTCCCCTAGTGATTTACCCGCATCACCAAAAGTTGCTAATATATCCGTAAATATCTTTATCGGTTCCTTCTCCTTATTTTTAATTTTCTCCCAGAATTTATTAGCAAAATCAATGATTTTAAGCGGGTCAAAGTAATCCATTATTGGAACCATTGTATTTGTATCCGGATCTACCACTAAATATGTGGAAAAACCGCAATCTGGATGACATGTGAATTCAATAGGCTCTACACCTGCTAAGAATGACATTATCCTTCCCAATTCAACTATTGTTGATAATGGATACCATGCATTCTCAATACTTACAGTTCCACCCGTCTGTTTATCAATCTCTTGAATTACATCAGCATTTGTAATCCTTAAATCTGTCATTTCCTCAAAAGAAATTCTCCCGCACAAAGATACAGGTTGAAATGTTATTCCTCGAACTATATCAATGTTATCTATAGCGTATTGAATAATATTCCCAACCTCTACATCTGTGACACCTCTGGCAATCGTAGCAACTAAAACAATCGATGTAAGCTCCGCTTTTCTGCAATTTTCCATAACTCTTTCTTTATATGGCATTAAATTTTTAATGCCACGTGTTTTCTCATATGTCTCATTATTTATTCCGTCAAATTGAAAATATAATGTGTCGAGTCCTTTTTCATAACATTCCTTAGTAAACTCAAGCCCGCCCTTTTTTCGCTGAAAACCGTATCCATTTGTTGCAACTATTACCTCCTTGAAGCCGTGCTTTTTTGCCATAGCACAAATTTCTGGGAAATCTTTCCTAACTGTAGGCTCGCCCCCTGTAAACATTATCGCATTGGCAGGAATTGGTTTTCCTCGGAAATGTGCCATAATCCTATCAATCTCTTCAAGGGATGGCTCAACAAGATATCCCGCCTTGCTAACGTTCGCATAGCAAAAATTACAATTAAAATTACATCTGTTGGTTAAATCTATCAATGCCAGCGAACATGTGGACAAATGCTCTGGGCAAAGTCCACAATTCCATGGGCAACCTCTTGGATCTGTTGCTTCACAATCTGGCGGATTTGCTTCTCCATTTTTAAGAAAGCTCCATTTATCTGTTTTATAGTGCGTCCATTTGTAATATTTTGCAGAGGATGAAATTAGGTCCTTGAAATCGCCATGTTCCGGGCATGTTTTATGCATCCAAATTTTGCCATCCTCTTCAATATGTTCTGCGGGGATTCTTTTCATGCATTCTGGACATACACTTATAGTTCTAGAATACCATTTTTCTTTCAAATAGTCTGATCCGTCTATATGGTACATTTTTTACGTCATCAAATTTTTTTCAATTATTTAATTAATATTAATTACGTTTTTTATCCTATTAAAATTGTATTATATTTAGGATATTATTAATATTAGTATAATAATTAATAAAAAGTTTTGAAAAGGCTAAAATAATTACCTAAAAATGTTTTATCTTACTCCTAACATCTCAAGTTTTTTACTTTGAATCCAAATATCTTCTAAAACTGCGGCAAATAATTTAATATGTTCATCAAGAACGGAACCCATTCCGGCTATTTCTATTTTTCCATTATCAGTAGTTGAGGTCACACACACAACCACCTCTTCAAAATCTTTATTGATTGCCCATAAATTTTCTCTTGGGTAATATCTTATGGTGATGTTTGGACATTGCTCAATTTGATTGATTATAGATACATGAGATGGATTACTAAGGTTAAAATTAGTTGAGATTCTTATATTAATACGTGGTTTTGTACTAGTAAGCGCGACCATATCAATATTTTCTATTTTAGGTGCAATTATGTAGAATCTCATTTTTACTCGAGATATTAAGTCATTAATTTGTGCCATCATACCCTCTGGGCTTCTAACAAACCATACGTCCTTAAAAGTAAGCATCGAAGCCTTTTTAGATCGTTCCCAGAATTCATTCATTGTTTCTTCAGACATTTCCATCTGGTTGATAATATTTTGTATTATATCATCTTGAAGGGTTTCAAAAATTTCTTTCTGGAAAGTATTTTTCAATTCTTCAATTCCACTGACAATGTCGTCATAAACCTCCGTAATTCGGCTTTCTAATCCATTTAAAGTTTCTATTAATCCAGATTCAATCTCTTCAAATGTCGTTCCTAAATCAGTACTAATTTCACCAGCGGTGTCTGAAATAGTTCCTAATTGCTTTATAACTTGATCCAACATATTCTGAGTAGTTTCTACAAATCTATTACGCAAAGAGACAGTCATTTCTTGAAATTGTTTTGAAATTATTCGGGAAGTGATTTTTTCTGCAAAACTTTTTAATGCTCCGATTCGAAACTGCTTTTCAAAAGCATTAGATATTTCGGATTTAATATTTTCTAAACGACCTTCCATTTTCTCAAATTCTTTTAAAATATCTGCGGGAACAATTTCTTTTAGATTTAGAATAAATTGTTTAACTTGGTGAAATTTTTTCACTTGTTCAAGTTCTTTCTCAAATTTATTGAATTGCGTTTTAATTTGATCTGGTAATGTTTTTTTCATTTCCTGAAGATATTTTCTATAATCTTCAAATTTTTGGAGCTTTGATGATTGTTGCTCGATGCTTTGAAATCTTTGTTGCAAATTTTGAGGGGTTGATTGTTGTATTCCTTTTATTGATTCTTTAAATTGGCGGATTTGAGTTAAAAGTGCTATATATGGGGGTAATGCCATATAATGGGGGGTTTTCCCAGGAATTACTCTTACCAGTCCTTTCTCAAGTAAATTATTTGCAATTTCCATTGCGCGTTCTTCAGTTACTTTCGATAATAGAGCAATTTCTCCAACCATTACGGGACCTCTTCCAGTTATATTAAAAAAGGTATTAATCTCATCAGGAGCCAATCCAATAAGTTCTAACGCTTTTTTGGTTGATTTAAATTCATTTTTTTCATAAGACATCTTAAATTTTCTCCTCCTCCTATTTTGTATATACTTTCTCAAGTAATTCCAAATGTTTAATTGCAATCTCTTTCTTTAATTTTCCTTCCATTCGATCGCTTCGGATTTTTTCAATTAAATATTCCGGATAAAAGGTTTGAACAGATACATCCGTTAATAAAAAGACCCATTCAATATTTTTACTGTCTTTTATAATTTTGATAATATGATCTTTCTCCATTGATTTTATTAATTCACTAATCTCAACAAAACTCGACCCTGATCCTTTAGGTATTTTATTTAAAGGGTAAGCTTTTTCCCTGAATAGTGTAATAAAATCATATTTATCGGGATTCATCATATTATGTGCAATTTTAATATTATCTACAAATGATGGATTGTATATTGAAAAGAATCCTTGAACTTCTTCAAGATATTTTTTCGCTAATTCAGAAGTTGGACGATTTTTTTTAGCTTCTTCAATTAATTTAACAACTGGAGTTCTTAACAAAGTAAAATCAGAAAGAAGGAATAAAGTAATATCTGATGTACCTTCAATCCACTCTTGTTTTACAAGATCTGTCTTAATAAAAGGATCTAAAGTTATTTCAAGATTAGAGATAATTTTCCCTAACTCCACTTCTAAAATCGCTTGTAATTCTTTTCTGGATCGTGCTCTCTCTTGTAAAATTTTTAAAATTTTCCTTCCTTTTTCGCTACTATATATTTGTGCCAACCTTTGTTCTTTTGTCAGATTTTTTAAACGCTCTAAAAGAAATAATGCATTTTTTAAATAATCTTTTAATTTTTTTACAATTTCATAAGCCTGAGAAACAGTTGTTCCCTTCTGATGAATATAAGATAAAATAGTATCATTTATTTCTTGTATCACCGCATCACCAAACATGTCAGGGTCTTCTCCTAATTCTAACATTAAATTTATCATTAAAGGCGTCTCTGATTCCATACCAGTAAAATAACTGAACACGTTAGAATGTACTTTTTCAAGTCTTACTAATACGCTACCCGCTTCCCCTGCGCCTGTAATGTGTGCATAGAAAACTCGCATCATATCATCCAAATCCACTTCTAATCCTTCTGGATAGCTGATCTCAGCGACTAACCCTTCGTCTTCTGTCCATTTTGTTATAATATACCCACGGGGCATTTATTTCTCCTCCTTCTGTAATTGTTTGATTTTTACTTTTTGAGAAATTTTTTCCCCTTTATCAATAATCTTTGGTTGTTTTGGTTCTACTTTTAATATTTGTAATAGATTTTGAACATGATTTTTAACAATATCTTCTCGTTTATGAATTAATATTGGTTTTGCTCGTTTTCCCTTTCTAATTTTTTTTCTTAATTTTCTGGTTTTCCTTACCATCGGAGGATATTTAAAATGCAGTTGATATAGAGTAAAAATAGTAATTAGAGCGATTATTGCAACAACTAATAAATAAATGAGCCAACTCAAATCGGGTCCTGGTTCCATTGCGGGGTCTGGTGTAAAAACAATATACGAAATATAAAGGTAAACATCATCTATTGAAATCCTAATATTCCGATCCAAGCCGAACTCATCAGCTAAAAACACTTGAATTGAAAGTGAAAGATTCACATCTTTTAATATTAAGGAAGTTACATCAAATCCTCCAGATTTTGCTTCCTGAAAAGAGGTGCTTGCAGAACTTAATTTAATTGTTTCCGTATGCTGATTATTACCAATTTTAATTCTGATTTCAGAATTTGGGGATGAACTGGACCAAGTTTGATCAATTTTATATCTAAAATTAAGTGTTGCATTTTTTACATTAATAGTTGCGTTTGGGATATGAGAAATTCTATCATTTAATTTATCTCCAATCTGGTTCCAAGAGACAGTTGTAAGCTGATCCACCTTTTTCTCACATGTAAAGATCAAATTAACTTCTCTAATGATTAAATAGGTCCATCTATCTTCATCTTCATTTGGAACATTGTCTTCACAATAAATATCAATACCTAGAATAATTGAAAAATTAAAATTATTATATATTAAAGCTGATGTCAAGAAGGCAATTAATACATCTTCGGGAACTGTATTCATTAACGTATCTGTGTAATTATTTATTTCAGGATTAGAATCTTGTCCTAAATCACGGGTTTGATTGTATGCTATTTGATATTCTTGATTTTGATCAATGTCTGAAATTAAAACATAAAATCTTGCATAATCGCCTATACCAAATTGACTAATACTGTCATTAGGGGTATCTATGCCATTATTCGTAGGTGAAGTTACAACTGAAGCATTAAAAGTTGCGTTAAGGAAGGCAGAAGTAATGATATAATCTGACATATTAATAGGCATTTCAATATTTCTTTTCCATCGTGCGCTGGGAGTATTTCGAGTTTGATCTTTACCCTCATCCCATATATGTTCAACCCGACAACCTTGTTCATTGATTATATATGTATCTGGCTTTACTGGGAATGCAGGATTTGAAATATTAACCCAATCGTCAGCTTGAGGAACACCCGAGACATTTGAAAAAGTATATGAATGTCCTAAAATCATAAAATTTGCCTCACCCGGACTTGAAATTGCCTCTACATCTGTCAAATCACCCACAGATATGTTAAACCATGGATCTGTTGTATCAGTAAAATTAGGATTTTTGAGCCATTGTTCAATATACGATTCCTCAGCTGAAGGACGAATGTTCACATTTTTTTCCACTTCAGTTGAGTTCAAAAAATTATTTGGATAATTATTTGAGGTATTTATTTGATTAATGAAAAACGTTTGAAAAATAAATACAAATAAAATAAATAATACCGATATAAGCCTAATTCTATTTTTTTTATCTAACATATTAAATCACCTAAGAAAAGTTATGAATTTATAGATATTAATACATAACTCTTTTTTAGCGCACTTTTTTCGCGGGGAAAAAATGAAATCCTATAAACATTTTATTTTTTAAATTTCTGAGTTTTCTAATACATAATAACTAAAAAGTTTGAATATTATAAGTTTCATAGAAGTGATTAAATTGAATCTTGATGAGATCAAATATGTCAAAGATATCATAATTTCCAAGGAGGACGCTTTAATTATTGTTGATGTGCAGAACGATTTCATGCCAAGTGGTGCCTTACCCGTAGAAGATGGTGATCAAATTATTATTAGAGTTAATCAAACAGTTAAAAATTTTTATATAAATGAGGCCTCCATAATTTTAACGCAAGACTGGCATCCTAAATCTCATAAATCCTTTGCCAGTAATCACCCCGGAAAAAATCCAGGAGATGAATATCAAACTGAAACAATTGGTCCAGTTTTGTGGCCTGATCACTGCGTTCAAGGAACACATGGAGCAGATTTTCATAATTCTTTAAAAATATTGCATGCCAGAGCAGTAATTCGAAAAGGAATGAATCCAGAAATTGATAGCTACTCTGGTTTTCTTGAAAATGATAAAAAAACCGAAACGGGTCTTTCTGGATTGTTGAAATCATTAAAAATTAAAAGAATTTTCATTTGTGGTCTCGCATTAGATTATTGTTGTTATTTCACAGCAATGGATGGAATTGATTTTGGATTTGAAGTATTTTTAATTGTTGATTTAACTAAAGGAATAGATTTACCAGAAGGAAACATCTCCCAAACTTTGGCTAATATGAAAGGGAAGGGAGTTAAATTTGCAAATTTCAATAGTTTTGATTAGAAAATAGAATTTGAAAATTATTTTTACAATATTTAAACCTTAAGTGTTAACAATGACAACTAAAATAAGTATTGTAAATGTAAGAGATTTTGATAGCATTATTGATGCAATTAATAGTGCCATTTAATTGATTGATAAGGATTTGCTATTTAATTTTAAAGAATCAAAATATATCTTATTAAAGCCAAACTTGCTTTCTACTGACAGAGATGCGTGTACTCAACCAATTTTTGTAGAGGGTGTTATTAATTATTTAAAAAGCATCGGTGTGTCCATGGAAATTGTAAGAATTGGTGATTCTCCCGGTCAATTAAAAAAAAATGTTATTTCTGTTGCTAATAAAATAGGACTTCTTGATATCTGAGATAGAGAAGGTATAAAATTCGTACATTTTGAAAAAGAAATTCCAGAAAAAGAAATAATTGAAGACGGTTTAATTATGAAAGAATTTTTTTTTTCAAAACTTGTAAAAGATTGCGATATTATAATAAATCTTCCAAAATCTTCACAAAGATTTAAAACGAATTATTGATGCATTTTTATGCGCATATAATCCTTCTATTTCTGCAAGATTTTCTGTAATTTGACTTATTTTTTTTGCATCTTTCTTGCCAATTTTTTGATATGTTTGGATTTTAATGAAATTTTTTACAGATAGTCCTCCTGTGTAACGTGCTGCCCCATTTGTAGGAAGTATATGGTTAGTTCCGCTACAATAGTCTCCAAATGTTTCCGCAGAATAATTCCCAATGAATAAGGAACCATAATTATATAATTTATCAATTATTAGATCTGGATTGGAAATATGAATTTCTAAATGTTCTGGAGCGATAATATTTGAAATTTTTACAGTTTCTAGTATAGAATTTGTAAGAATTATTTTTCCATTCTTTAATGCACTTTCTGCAGTTTTTTTTGTAGTTAAATTAGAAAGTTGAAATTTTAGTTGCTGATTGACTTTTGCTGCAAGTTGAGGAGATGTTGTAATTAGTTCTGGAATAGAATTTGGATCATGTTCTGCTTGTGCAAGAAGATCTGCAGCAATAAATTCTGGTATAGCCGTTTCGTCTGCAATAATTAATATTTCACTAGGTCCTGCAAGAAAATCAATTCCCACTGTTCCGTATACTTCTTTTTTTGCAGCTGTAACATATTTATTACCAGGTCCAACAATTTTATCGACTTTTGGTACAGATTCAGTTCCGAATGCAAAAGCAGCTATTGCCTGTACTCCTCCCATATTGAATATTCGATCCGCACCAGCAATTTTTGCTGCAAGTATTGTTATTGAATGAATTTTTGGGGAACATACAAATATTTCCTTCACTCCAGCTACTTTTGCAGGAATGACTGTCATCAATGCAGTAGAAATAAGAGGAAAACGTCCTCCGGGAACATAGCATCCTACTTTTTGTATAGGCACAATTTTATGTCCAATGATTGAATCTTCAATCTTTATTTCAAGATTTTTGAAAGATTCTAGTTGTTTTGATGCAAAAAGTTGTATTCGATTTGTAGCATATTGTAGAAGTTCAATTAATTTTGGATCAGCAGATTTGTAGATTTCTGTAATTTTTTCTTCTGGAATTTGAATTTTCTCTAAATTAATTTCATCAAATTGTTTTGTATAGTGCTTGATTGCGGAATCTCCATTTCTTTTTACTGATTTTAAAATTTTTCTAACTTTTTTTAATTCAAACATTTCTGCATAATCAAAATGCTTATGTTTATAATATTTTAAGGTTAGGATCTCCATTTTCCTCACATCCTTTTCCATTATTTTTTAATTCATTTTGCATTTCACGTAATAGATTAAGGTATTGCGGTGGTTCTTCTTCAAAAATATACAAGGCTGGTGAAACAATTACTCCACTACCTCCAATTTTTCTGAGCGATTGAATAGCTTCTTGAAGCTGATTCTTTTTGACAATAATGTGAATTGCATTCCATAGTGTCCCATCTTTTTTGTAAACTGGTGAAATTGTTGGTCCTTGTAATCCTACTAATTCAGGAATTGAAAAAAGTGCTTGAGCTATCTTTTTTGGATCAGATTCTTTCATATTTGCAAAAATTTGAAGATATTCATTAGCACGTATTGTTGCTTCAAAATATTCAAGTATTTCTTTAGCGACTGCTAAAATTTTGGGATTTTTAAGCATTTTTCGATTTCCAATGAAGATTGCTTGAGATTTGAGAATTATTCCTCCACTTATGCGTTTCAATCGATTATCTTTAATTGTTTGCCCAGTTGAAACTAAATCAATTATTGCATCAGAATATCCTAATGTTGGGAATACTTCAATAGAACCATTTCCATTAATAATTTCAAATTGGTTCTTGCATACTTCTTGAAATTGGCTTGCAAGCCGAGTGTATTTTGTTGCAATACGAATTTTCTTTTTATTCTTAAGAATTTGTACAAGAGAATCTTCTTTCCATCCTTCAGGAATTGCAAGCTCTAATGTACATTTTCCAAATCCAAGTCCGTCATGGAGAATTACAACTTCATTTCCAGTTAAATTAGCATATTCTTTTAATAAATCATATCCAATAATTCCAAAACTTAAAGACTCATTTTCTACTCCACGAAGAATGTCCTTTTGTCGTTGAAAAATTAGTTGAATCTCCGGAATTGTCAAAATACTTCCTAGATATTCTCGTTTTCTTCGAATTACTGTCAATCCACATTTATTCAAAAAATTTTCAGTTTCCTGTCCCATCCTTCCCTTAGATGGAATTCCCATCTGAATTTGAATACCAGTCATTTTCGTCGTCTCCATAGTTCATTTTTAATATCATTAAGAGAAATCCCTTTCTTTGCCATTAAAACCAGAATGAAGTAGGTTAAATCAGCGATTTCCCAAATGAGATTGTCTACCGATGTATAATTTAAAATTTCCTTTGTCTCTTCCAAGATTTTTGCTTTGATTTTCTCTTCATCTTGTGATATTTGTGATGTATATGAATCTTTTGAATATACCTTTAACCTTGAATTGATAACATCAAATAACTCATTTAATGTAAAGTTTTTTTGTTCAAAACAAGAATATCGTCCCAGATGGCAAGCAAAATTATGTTGTTTAACCTTGAAAAGTATTGTATCTTTATCGCAATCATATCTTGCATAGATTAATTCTTGATGATTATTTGATGTTTCACCTTTTATCCAAATTTTTTCTCGAGTTCGACTATAATATGTTGCTTTTCTTGATTGAAATGTTTGTTTTAAAGATTCCTTTGAGGAATATGCAAGCATTAGTACTTGTCCGTTTTTCTCTTGCACAATTGTTGGAATTAATCCGTTATTTTTTTTAAAATCAAGAACTGCGATGAAAGCATCCATAAGATTTAATCTTCCTGTGTATATTGCCATTCCTATTTGTGAATTACAATTTAATTTCTCTAAAAATCTGATTTCATCAAGATTTGTAATTCCCCCTGCAACGGTAAATTCATTTTTAGTTAATTGTCTTAATTCTCTAACTAAATCGAAATCTATCCCTTTCATCAATCCTTCCATATTTATATTTGTAAATAAAAATTCAGAGCAATATTTTTCTAATTCTTTAATCATCATTTTAGGTGTCTTTTGTGTGGGTTTTGTCCAACCTTCATTTACAACAACATTATTCCTCGTATCAATTGCAACAATTATTCGATCTTTAGGTAATTCCTGTAGAAATGTGGGGTATGCTTTAGTTCCAATAAAAATTTTTTTTGCACCCCATTGTAAAATTTGATTTGCCTTTTTAAGTGTGCGAATTCCACCTCCAACACGACAATCCGCAACTTTTAAAATTTTTTTAATGAGTTCAATATTATCACCTTGATTGAGGGCTGCATCAAGATCAATAACCGCAATTTCTCCATATTTTTGAAATTCTTTTGCCAATTCAAGAACATCATCTCTTTCTAATATTTTTGTTTTCCCTTGTTGAAGTTGAACTGCCTTATTATTCATCAAATCAATGCTTGGAATAATCATTAAAGACGTACCTCCACTTTGTGCTTTCGCAAATATTTTTTAACTTCTTGAATCTTATAATTTTTATAATGAAAAAGTGAGGCTACAAGAGCTGCATCTGCACCTCCAATTGTAAAAGCATCTAGAATGTTCTCTAAAGTACCTGCTCCACCAGATGCAATAATTGGAATCTTCAAATTTTCATTAAATAATTTAATTAATTCAAGATCATAGCCTAGTTTTGTTCCATCACGATCAATTGAATTTAATAAAATTTCACCTGATCCTAGGTTTTCTATTTTTTGCGCAAATTCTAATGCATCTAGCCCAGTTGGTTTTCTTCCACCGTTGATATAAATTTCCCAGCCATTTTTCATTGAAGAAGAACGCTGAACGTCTAATGAAAGAACAATTGCTTGTTTTCCAAACTTATTTGCAGCCTTTGCAATTAACTGTGGATTTTGAACGGCGCTGGTACCAATACTTACTTTTTCTGCACCTGCAGCTAAAATAGATTGAATTTCTTCTATTGTTCGAATTCCACCTCCAACAGATAATGGAATAAAAACTTCATTTGCTACTGATTTTACGAATTCAAGAATTATTTTACGATTTTCATAAGATGCTGTAATATCTAGAAAACTTATCTCATCTGCTCCAGAGTTTGAATAATATCTTGCTAGTTCAAGTGGATTTCCAATATCTTTTAGATTTTTGAAATTTATTCCTTTTACTACGCGTTCTTTATTGATATCCAAACAAGGAATTATCCGTTTTGCTAACATTTTGCCCACCTCTTTAATATATTTAGACCAAATATTCCACTTTTTTCTGGATGAAATTGAAATGCTGTAATTTTATCCTTTTCAATTGCACTGGGAAATCGTACAAAATAATCTGTTTCTGCGGAAATGATTGAATCATCTTTTGGTACAACATAAAATGAGTTGGCAAAATATACATATCCCTTTTTAAGAACTCTTGATTTTCTTGGAATAATTTCATTCCAACCAATATGAGGTATCTTTCCTTGTGTAAATTTTTGTACGCGTCCTCGAAAAATTCCTAATCCATTAATTCCTTCAGCTTCACTGCTTGTTTCAAATAATATTTGCATACCAACACAAATTCCTAAAAATGGGGTTTCTTCTTGTATTTTAGTAATAAGAATCTTATCAAACCCTAGTTTTCGAAGTTCTTGCATAACATCGCCAAAATTTCCTACCCCGGGAAGAACAAGCTTAGTTGCTTCCTCAATTTTTTGGGATTCTGTTGAAATAATGGATTTTATTCCCATCTTTGTAAATGCTTTTTGTACACTTTTAATATTTCCTACTCCATAATCAATTATTGTGATCATTATAAACCCCCTTTTGTACTTAAAATATTTTCTCCTAATCTTGGTTCAATTGAACAGGCCATCTTCATGGCTTTCCCAAGTGCCTTGAATATTGCTTCTATCTTGTGATGATCATTTTTTCCATATAAAAGCTGAATTGCAATATTTGCTTTTAAATTAACTGCAAAACCTTGAAAGAAATCTTTAAGCAAATCTGTATCAAAATCACCACAAAATTGTCTTTTAAATTGAACATTATAAATTAGGAACGGCCTTCCACTAAGATCAACTGAAACTGAAGCCAATGCATCATCCATAGGAAAAACAAAATATCCTGCTCTATTAATACCCTTTTTTGAGCCCAATGCTTTATTGAATACCATTCCAAGGACAATTCCACAATCTTCAACTGTATGGTGCTGATCCACTTGCATATCTCCCTCTGCTTTTAGAGAAATATTAAATAGTCCATGTTTAGCGAATGATTCTAACATATGAGATAGAAATGCAATTGGTGATGAAATATTATATTCACCTTTTCCATCTACATTTAATCTGATATCAATTTTTGTTTCTTTTGTCTGACGATTTACGGATGCTTTCCTCATTTTATTGTCTCTCTCCATAATTTTAATTGCCATTTTTGCTCAAATTTTTCAAATATGGTATTTTTTTTGCTGAATCTTGTTTAATTTCCGAATAAATTTTTTGTATTGCTTTTACTAGCAAAATGCATTCTTCTTTTGTACCAATAGTAATACGTAGATAATTTTTTAATAGTGGTTTTTTACTTTGATCTCGTACAAGAATTCCAAAATTGTTCAGAAGAGTGTAAACTTTTTGCATTTTTTCTCCAAAATATGCAATTATGAAATTTGCTTCTGAAGGAATTACTTCTACACCCAAATATTGTAATTGATTTATTAAGAACTGACGATTCTTCCGAATTTCTTCAACTTTTTGGTTGAGAAAATCCATATCTTCTATTGATGCTATTGCTGCAATTTGTGCAAATTTGTTAACACTATAAGGGGAAATAACTTTCTGAAGCGTTTCAATTATTACTGAATTTGCCATAATGTACCCTATTCTCAATCCTGCTAATCCAAAAGCTTTTGAAAAAGTCTGGAGGACAACTAAATTCGAGTAAGATCGAATTAATCCCTTTGAAGATTTTCCATAGTAGTGAAAATATGCTTCGTCAATAATAACAAGTGCATTTTTTGCTTTTTTTAAAATTCTCTCAATATCTGTTTGTTTAACAATAGTGCCAGTTGGGTTGTTTGGATTACCAATAATTATCATTCTTGTAGTTTTTGAAATTGCAGCTAAAATATCCTCCAAAGGAAAGGAAAGATCTGCTTTATAAAGGATGGGTTGAATTTTTGCTCCAGCAATTAAAGCATAAATCTCGTACATTGTAAACGATGGTGTTAATAAAATTAATTCTTGGTCAGTATCGAGATAAGCATCCATAATTATTTTTATTGCTTCATCAGTACCATTTGATGGCAGCACTTCTGAGGGAAAAAGATTAAGATATTTTGCCAATTTTAGTCGAAAAGTATTATTCTCTGGATATATAGAAAAATCTTCAATTAATATTTCTTTGAATCTTTCCAATACTTTAGGAGAACATCCAAATGTATTCTCATTAAAATCTAAACGAATTTTTCCCTGTCTTTGTTCTACTGGGGGATCATATTTTATCATATTTTGAATGTTAGATTTTGCTTGAATTTCTTTTTCAAGACTTGATTTCAATTTTTTCATCTTTTTATTGATGATTATATTCACCTTTCAGTTTTATTTTTATTACCTCTATTTTTAATTTTGTTTTGTTATGTTTTCTATTATAAAACTATTTTATTCGCAGAAAGAATAAAAATATAGAATAGAATTCAAAAACCATGTTGCATTTTAGCATCATTAGCTATGTTGTTTATGATGATGCGGGTTGTAGTGCAAAATATGAAAAGTAAAATCAAAACTGATTTTCGATTTTAAATAAGAATAGAATTTTCCACTAATCATTTTTCATGCACTACTTTATATATGGGTGTTCCGCTTTTAAAGATATGGATTTAATTGTGAAAGTATAAGAAGGAAAAAATTCGATCTAAAATTTAGAAGAAGAATTAAAATAAAAGATTATACTCTATAAAGAAAAATGCATTTAAATAAAGAAAAAGTTTCAAATCCAATTATTAAATTATATCTAGGATAAAATTAATATTTGTATAGTAAATTATAAGTTTTGTTTAGAAAATGGAATTCATTAGATATTTTTTTAATATTTAAACCTTAACTGTTAACAATGACAACAAAAATAGGTATTGTAAATGTAAGAGATTTTGATAGCATTGTTGATGCAATAAGTAATGCTATCAAATTGGTTGAGAAAGATTTACCATTTAGCTTTAAAGATTCAAAATATATTTTATTAAAGCCAAACTTGCTTTCTACTAACAGAGATGCGTGTACTCAACCAATTTTTGTTGAAGGAGTTGTTGCTTACCTAAAAAGTATTGGTATTTCCATGGAAAATGTAAGAATTGGTGATTCTCCCGGTCAATTAAAAAAAAATGCTTCTTCTGTTGCCAAGAAAATTGGACTTTTTGGTATTTGCGAGAGAGAAGGTCTAAAATTCGTAAATTTTGAAAGTGAAATTCCGGAAAAAGAAATAATTGAAGAAGGTTTGATTATGAAAGAATTCTTTGTATCAAAACCGGTAAAAGATTGCAATATTATAATAAATCTTCCAAGGTTAAAAACTCATGTGGAGGCTACGATGACAGGAGCTATAAAAAATTATTGGGGTATCATTCCAGGAGGATTAAAAGCGAAATATCATCTATTAGGCAAAAACGCACAGAATTTTGGAATGGTTCTTGCAGATAATTTTTCATGGATTGTGAAAAATAAACCGAATAGATTAACAATTTACGATTTACACACAATTATGCAGGGTCCGAGGGGTCCTAATGCAGGAGAAATGGTTAAATGGGACCTAATTCTTGTTGGAACTGATGAATTGGCACTAGATTTGGTAGCATTAGAGATAGGTAAATTAAATGGATTAAAATTAGTACCTCATTTAAAAAATGCGTTTAAAAGGGGATTAGGTCTGGGAAATTTTGATGAAATTGAAATATTAGGTTTATCCTTAGATGATGCTAAAAAACAAGTTCCTAAATTTAAAGTTCCTGGAGCATTTATGACAAATATTGCGAGTTATGTTACAGGTCATGTAGTATATAAAATCTTTAAAAAAATACCAGTTTTAAAGCAGAAGTTATGTAAAAAATGCGGTGATTGTGCTCAAATATGCCCCGCTGAAGCGATTAACTTTAAAGAACAACAATATCCAATTTTTTTGAGAAAAAAATGCATTTCTTGTTTATGTTGTATGGAAATGTGCCCTCAACATGCTATAGATGCTAAAATGAGAGGAATTGGAGGTTTGCTTGACTTTTTTTGATCTTAAAGAATTAGATTTAATTTATATTTATAGACATCTTAAATTAAAATTTAGAGATTATAAGAATGAACAAATTAACAGCTCCAGAACGGGTATTAAAAACAGTAAACCATGAAGAACCCGATAGAGTTCCCGCTTGGGAAAGTGCATTTACGAATAATACAATTATGGAACATTACGGTATGAAACCTGGTAAAGGAGACTATGGCATTTCATTATTAAAAACCGTCCCTAATAAAAATGAACTCCTACAAAAATTTCTGAAACAAAAAAATCTATTAAAAGCAGGATATAAATTTTCATATGAATTTTATCGTAAAATTGGATTAGATATAGGAACAAGTATCTCCAGTCTTTTCCCGCGGGAAATTCTTGAAGATGCAAGTGGATTTATTGACGAATATGGACGAATTATGAAGTTTGAGTACTATGAGAAGGATGGTACAACAATATTGGGATATTATGGAGGTCATTTTAAAAGTTTTGAGGATTATGAGAGTTGGGAGCAACTAGATCCTGCTTGGGAAGCTCGTTTAAATGGTTTTTTAGCAGGAAGAGAAGTTCAAGAAGAAATGAACAATGAAATATTCTCCGTTCCATCTACGGGAGCTTTGATGGAATGCACTTGGGAAGGATTTGGACTTGAAGCCTTCTCAAGAATTCTGGGAAGACATAAGCAAGCAAAAAAAGTATTTGATGATAGGGGTAAATTTACGCTTGAACTCGTTAAGATTTTAGCTGAGAATGATGCTCAGATGATAATTCTATGGGATGATTATGGTTTTAAAAATGGATTATTTATGAGCCCAATAAATTACAGAAAATATGTCTTTCCATGGATTAAACAGATATGTGATGCAGCTCACAAACAAGACTGTAAAATATTATTGCATTCCGATGGAGACCTAAAAGAAATCTTTGAAGATATAATCGAAAGTGGTGTTGATGTATTAAATCCAATAGAAAGCACTACGGCCAACCCAGACTATGATATTTTCAAATTGAATGAAAAATACGGAGATAAAATAACTTTTTGCGGTAATTTAAGCCCTATTATGTTGGCAATTGGAGAAATAACTGAAATTGAAACTTATGCAAAACGATTAATACGGGAGCTGGCTCCTGGTGGTGGGTATATTTTCAGTAGTGGGCATTCTATTAATCCAGCAGTTACTGTAGATCGATTTGAAGCTATGCAAAACATCAAGAGAAAGTACGGGACTTATCCAATAGATGTATCTGATTAATAAGAAAAAATTAAATTAAATTAATTTTTATGATAAAGAACTCAAATTCTTCTATTTTCAAATTCTTAGATAAATCATTAATACTCTTTTTAATTATTAATAATATCATTATATTTAACAAAAATAAATAAGAAATGTTAAAGTTAGGGATTAGCTCATTAGGTTTAATTCTAGATCCTATATGGTCAGAAAAACCCAAAAAACTTCTTGACCTATTTTTAAATTCTACTGAAGAATCTTTAAAATTGGCTGAAAATGAAAGATTAAAAGTTTGTGAGATTATTCTAGATTATCCTATTCTTTCTTCTGAGGAAAATAAGAACAATTTTATTGAATTATGTGAATTATATTCGATTGAAAAACAAATTCATGGACCTTTTATAGACGTGAGTTTATTTAGCCACAATGATAAAATCTCTAAAGCATCCATTGATTCTTATATTGAGTCTGCTATAATTTGTAAAGAGATTGGTGCTAAAATATTAACAATTCACCCCGGTTTAGCGAATCTTGTTGTTAATTCCATTAATCAATTTAATATGAGACGATTAATTGGGGCTGTGAAAGAGATTTTAAAAGCCACCGAGGATTTAGGAGTAAAAATTTGCATTGAAAATATGCCAAAAAGTATTAATATTTTATTGAAAACTGAAGATTTCAACAATTTTTTCTCGCATTTTAATGGTGATGATCTTTATATAACTTATGATACAGCCCATTATTGGACAAACGTTGAAGACCCCACTTTATTTTGGCAGTCCTTTCATAATAAAATTAAAAATGTTCATTTAGTTGATAATAATACAAAAGATAGCGATCCACATATCGCTCTTGGGAAGGGAAAAATAAATTTTGATTTGATTTTTTCATTGATAAAAACCTATAAATATGAGGGGGCGCTAATTGTTGAGTTAAATTCTAAAAGAGCTCTTATTAATGGAATAAATTATGTTAGAAATAAATTGATAAATTTCTAAATTTATAATATATATTTTAAAGAAAAATTTGGTTTTATGGTTAAATATATCGAGAAAGAGTTCAAAACTATCATAAATAAGTTAAAATATATTGATAGTTGGTTTTGGTGTCGATATACTCTTAATCCATATAACGGCTGTGAACATGCTTGTATTTATTGTGATGCTCGCTCTGAAAAGTATTACTTGCATCCCGATTTGGACAATGAAATTATAGTAAAGAAAGATGTTAAAGAAAAATTAGATAAACGATTAAAAAATGCCAGAACTTTATTACCTGATGTAGTAGCAACTGGTGGTGTATGTGATGCTTATCAACCAGCTGAAATAAAATATCAAAATACCCGTCAAATTTTAGAAGTGTTATTGAAATATAAATATCCTGTCTGTCTTTCTACTAAGTCTGATTTAGTTTTACGTGATTTAGATATTTTATCTAAAATCGCAGCTGATACATATTGCACTGTATCCTTTACAATTACAACCTTCGATGATGAGATTGTAAAGTTTCTGGAACCACTTGCATCACCTCCATTGAGAAGAATTGAAGCATTAATGAAAATTAAAAAAGAATTTCCAAAAATCCAAACCGGTGTTAATTTGATGCCAATTGTCCCTTATATTGAGGACTCCGATGAGAATTTAGAAGAAATAATTTCAAAAACTAAAAAGGCAAATTGTGATTTCATATTATTTTCACCTGGAATGACAATGCGGGATTCCCAAGCCCAATTTTTTATAAATAAACTAAAAAATAGTAAATATAAAGACATTCTTACCGATTTTTTAAATTTATATAAAGGGAACATGTATGTTGATGGAAATTATTTAAAAAAAATTCATAAAAAATTAATTACTCTATACAAGAAATATAAACTACCTTGTCGAGCGAAACGGTTTATTCCTAATGATTACCGAAAATACAACTATATTATTGCTAAGAAATTACTGGATCAGGCATATTATAACTCTATATCTGGTAAAGCGTGGAAAAGAATGCAATGGGCAGGTCTCTATCTTCAAAATTTAAAAGAATCTATATTAGATGTGAATGCAAGAGGAGACTTATTAACTTTAAAGAATTTTAATAATAAAATTATTGAATTTATTAAGCCTTATTTGAAATCTAAAAAAACTATAGATTCCTTTTTATAGTTGATATAAAAAAATCAGGATAATATATAAAAAAATCAGGAAATTAATTTAATCTAGAAGTTTTGTTTCAAGATCTTTCAACTCTTTCTCAATTCGAGAAACTCGCACTTTATATATATCTTCAGAAAGTTTTCCTTCAGCCAATAAATCATCAAATTTATTTAATTTCTCTTTTAATTCGGAAATTTCTTGCTTAATCTTTTGTTGTCGTTCTCGTTTTAAGTCCTCTTGACTCTTATCTACTCCGGCTTGAGCTTCAACAATTTTGGCCATTTTATCACCAGTAACTTCAATTTTTGCTACATCTCCTGCTGCTTTAGCTTTTTGCTGTTTTTCCAGTAATTCAACACTCACAGTTCCTTCAATTTCTTTTGCTTTAGCATCATATTTAGCTTTTTCATAACCAATTTGAGAGTCTATAACGGCTTGTTCACGTTCAAAACCTTTTCTATTTGCCTCTATTTCTCTTTTTTGGGCTTCTAATTCTGATTGTATCTTTACAGTTTCAATTTCCTCTTTTATGCGTTCCCTATCTGAGATTGCTTTCTGTTTTTCAAGTGAGGTTTCCATGGATACTTGACCAATTTCCTCAAATTCTTCAGGAAGCTTGAAGCCTTCTATTTCCATATTTATTAATTCAATACCCCAATGAGTTAGAAGATCATATAATTTTGCATTTACTTTTTGTTTAATCATATCTCGACTTCTAATAACATCATTGATCGAAAAACCACCAAGTATATCTTTATAACTTTGACCTACGTGCTCAAAAATGAATTTATCGACTTGTCCTCTGTTAACAATCTGCTTATTTGAGACAACATTTAACACAAAATTTTTCGGTTCTGAAATTTTTACTACAAGTGAACCATGAGCCCCTACTTTAATATTATCATTTAAGTAAATATCTGCTAAACCCCATCTAGTTTTAAACTCTGTTTTATCAACCCAGATAATTTCAGTCCCTGTGTATTGAAATTCTTTTTCAATTTCCCAAACGCCTTCTGGAATAATTCCAATAAACTTTCCTAATTGAAGCAAAATCGCACTTTCATATGCTTTAACTATAAAAGCAGAAACCTTTTCTTCCCTTTTTCCTGCCTCTTTTTTCCCAGTTAGAGCTAAACGATAAACCACTCTTTTTTCACTTAGATCTGCTGAGGTCTCATGCATCATCTCTGCAATTTTTAACTTCTTACCTAAGACTTTATCTTTTAAACTTCGACTAATTCCTCTAGGAATCTCTCCTACCATTCTTTACACCCGTTTATTAAATATTTTATTTTTAATTTATTTGTTAAACTTTATTCTATATTAATGTTTTTAAATAATTTCTATACTAATCCCGGAAAGTAAAATCTTTCACTTATTAAAGAATTATTTTCTGATTTGCATATTCCCTTGTCAATTAAAAACCTTAAAACCTCATCCACTCTTGATTCTGGCCAATTAAGTTTTTTCATTAAATTTTCTTTAGTCTCCACGCCTTCGAATCCTACGGATTCTAATAATAATTTTGGATCTGATGATAGTTCAAGTGGAATAAATTTTACTAACTTTAGATTTTCAATCTCTTCAATATCTGAAATATATCCTTTCTTTCTCATGTATTTTAAAACTTTGTTTAAATCGTCTAATGTAAAATCTAAATCCTTATTCTCATCTTTTATAAAGTTATATAATGTTGTTATTTTTACGACTCCCCCTAATTCATATGTTATTTTAGAATCCCCAATCGATACGATACTATCAATTAATTGACTCTTATTAGGAACCTTTAAGGAGAATCTTTCGAAAATATTGCGTAGAACTTCATTATTTTCTTCTGCAGTTTCTAAAGGTTGAATAATTTTTTTTTCTTTTACTTCTTTCTTTTCTTCCCTTTCAATTTTCAGAATTGTTGGTAATTTCTCTCTCTCGATTTTTAATAAATTGGCTTTTTTACTTAGCTTCAAAATTTTCTCGATATCTTTAGATTTAGGATATAGTTTTTCAATTTCAGGTTCAATTAAATCGAAAATATTTTTAAATTGAGTTAGATCTCCAAAATTATCCAATTGTAATAATAAATTATTTATCTTTTTATCACATTCTGAGAAAATATTGAGAAACTCTTCAATGTTATCATTATCCTTAAAATCAAGGGTACTTTCTTCAAAATCATAAATAGTTTTTTCCGTTTCAATCAGTATCAACTCTAAATAGAAAATTACCATTTTTATTTTATTAATAACGTTCTTCTTTATTTTATCAATCTTTGTTAATGATGGAGGGATTCTATATGCGTTTAAAGTATCTTTTAACTTCAATAGTTTCCTTCTAAGTTTTTCTAATTCATTATTAATCTCCATATTATCCAATTTTGTATAGTATTGAATAATTTTCATTAATTTTGCTTCAATGCTTTTAATATTTGATAATATTCTATTTTTTATTCCGTAAGTAAATGATTTTAATTCTTCAGGTTTTTTTACCCTACTTTTAATAATATTTCGCCTTCATTTGTTATTTAAAAAATAACTTTATAAATTGAAAAAATTAAAAAATTTTATATGTAATTACTTTTTTCCATGCTTTTCATCCCAATTCTGAATGATGAAATTTTGTTGAGCCATCCACCAAATCCAAATCTCTCTTATGAAGAAATGAACAATCCCCAGTGATTCTTTCCAGGCGGTGGTTTCACTCATATGGTCATGGCATATCATCACGTATTTACGCCCTTCTTGCTCCCATACATTACCAAAATATAGTTTTCCACAATAATCCATTATTTTGTCATCTGCAAAACAACGTGGGCAATTTTTAGGATACTCTGAAGTTAATAATATTGCGATATCAAATTTTATTTCTGGTCGTTTTGGAACAAGTATATGTCCATTCCAAATGAGGTAATTATGTCTAGGATTTTTCGAAGGAACCAATCTAAACCATGGCTCATTTGAAAGTTTTTTTAGATAATGTACGTATCTTAAGATATTTTCTATTTCTTTTTTTATTCTTTCTTGCCAACGTGGATGTTTGGGACCTATATTAGCCCATTCGGCTCCAAACTCAGGAATTAATTCATCCACCAGACTTTCTGAATATTGTGCATCAGATTTATCAGTGCCTACTATATTTCTATCAATAATATCAAATGTTTTACCAAATTTATCAATTAAATTCTTTAGCGATAAAGAATATTCTTCTATCGTTAAAACTTGTGAATCTTGCACTGCAATTGAAATATTTTGTAAATGTATATTAAACTTTTTAGATAACTCTGGTAAAAGATCTGCCATTGTCATTGAAGGAGAAACTGGAAATGGAATATGTTTTTTTTCTGGAGCAAACTTATTAACAAAATAAACTGTAGTGATGCCAATATTTGCCATTAACTACTAACCTCAATTTTTTTAAATTTTTATATTATATAATAATCAATTTTTTTAATCTATTTAATTATTCATTATGATCGTAATAAAGATTCTTTTTGTTTATCTAAAATATTTTTTATCTTATCATACCATTTGTGATTTTTGGATAATTTAATTAAATTTTCAACTAATTCGATGAGAAGCCTTTTTGAAGATTTATCAATTTTTAAAGATGAATATAAATCCACTATTTTTAACATCCTACCTAAAAATTCCCAATTTTTTATCGAAAGATTTTCATAATTATTGTTGATTGGATAAGTATCATTTAATTTTTGAATAATCTCTTGATTATAATAATTAACTTTTATGAAAAATCCATATAAATTAAGAAAAAGCTCATTGGGTATTCGTAATTCAGAATTATTAATATCAATTAAACATCGAAAGATTTTTGGCATTATACTATTATTTATTATTTCAATTTTAATTGAATTTCTAAGTTCATTAATAGTATTTTTATCGGTAATATAAAAAAGATCTAAGGATTTAAGATTTAATTGCAGAGAAACCATATCAGCTTGGTCTGCAACTTTAACACCTATTTCTTCATTGAATACATTAATTTTAATTAATTCATTAATACTCTTTTTTTTTTTAAACTTCAATTCCAGATAATTTCCATCCAGAGAAGATTTTAAATATTGATTTATTTTTTCATCATAAGAAATTTCTATATTATTTTTGAATAATTTAAAATCATCCCAATTCTCTTCTAAATAATCTTTAAATTTATTAAATATTTTTATATGTAGGCTCTCATTATTGGGTAGATTTTTCTCTAAATTAATAATAAATGAATTATTAAAAAATATGGGTAAGAATTCTGGTATTTCAGGTTTCCAGATTTTTGAATCAATATCCACTAATTTAAATGATTTATCCATTTGATAATAATTAATATCTTTTCCATTTGTTACAATTGAAACACAATTTGGAAGTTGTTTACTTAGACTTATTAGAGTTTCATCGTCTGTATGAGAATGAAAAACTTCACTTTTAAAGGGATGAGAATGATATATACCAATAATGCCAATCCCGTGAGGCATTAAGCCACCAATTTTTTGAATCTCTAGGGGATCAGGGATGGCGTTGATGTACGACTGCTGTAGATAATTTTGACAATCGAGAGCGGTAATTATGTATGGAATATTATTCATTTGATATCCAATTAACCATCCATATATCTCATCAGTGCTTAATATGGCCTGTTTTTTAATAAAATTTAAAATATCCTCTGTAATTTTTACAAAATCCATTTTTATTCCTCCAGTTTTTTAATTAAATTATCAGAGATTTTTTTCATGATATTATAAATGTTTTTCATTTTCCTTTAGAACATTAAAGTCTCCACAAATTGAACAATTATTATCTCTGATTGTCTTATAATATGAAAATTCTCCAGAAAGCATATTATACATAACATAATCGATCATCGTCCCAAATTTCAATAAATACTTCAGCAGTTCTTGAATTTGAATACTAGCTAATATCGCCATAGTTGATGGCAGAGATGCGGTGCATGGCTCTCCACGGTCATTAGATTTTTCAATATTAATCCGCTTTATGCATGCAGAACAAGCTGTTTTATAAGGGATTATTGGATGGACATAACCTGATAGACCACTTCTAGATGCACCAGCATTTATATAAGGTATTTTGAATCTAATGCATTTTATATTCAAATACTCACGAGCAGCTAGATTATCAACTCCATTAAGAATAATATCAATTTCTTGAATCTTTTTATCAAATATGGGTTCAAAATCCATATCCATAATGTCTTTAGGATAAGTAAAAAACTCCACATCAGGATTTATTTCTTTCAGAATATTTTTTGCCGCTTCAACTTTTAATAAACCCACATGTTGAGGTTTAAAAAATAATCTATTGAGATTAACTTCTTCTACAATATCAAAATCAAACAATGAAATCTTGCCAATTCCACACCTTGTAGCCATTTCGGCTGAAACTGCACCTAACCCACCAACTCCAACTATGCCAACATGATATTTTTTGAGATCATCCCAATTAATGTCATAACCAAATTCTTTTATTGCTTTTAAACGTGTATATCTATCAGAATCCATTCAATATCCTCAATTTTAATAAGAATAAATTCTAGTATCTATATGATTTTGGAACAATTGAGGTTCTGTGGCAATATGTACATTCAATAGATCCATCTGATTCCACATCATCAAGAGGTAAATCTGCTCCACAGCTAGGACAAATCTCAACTTTTAATTCTGCCTTTTCCTCTAATCCAATTTTAATTTTGCGAATTAATAAATCATATTTATTTAACAGGTTATACACAACATTATTATCTTTTGCAGTGACCATTAGTATTACCTCTCCATTTTGATTTTTTGCTAATACCTGAAGATCAATAACTGCCAGAGAATCTGTGGTTTCTTCAGCAAGATAGACAATGGAGCCTAAAAATGATTGATTTTCACTATCAAATGTCTTTTCAGTTGGCCCTTCAACAACTCGAAATCCTTTAAAAACCTCGTTAATAGAGGCGAATAATTGTTTTGCATTAACATTTTTAAATTTATATTTATTTGCCTTAGTTGGATAATTATTTTGTTTAATCGTTTGCATAAGGTGCAAAATGTTTTGTTGGATTTCATTATCCAATATATTTACACGTGCTTCTTGTTTTTCAAAACCAGTTTGTTTTATTTTTTGTAGCTGTAGTTCAGGAAATTTTTTCAAATATATTTTCGTTTGTAATCCAACTTTTATAGGTGGTGTAGGAACAGTTGAATATACAAATCCTGAAATAGCAATTGGAGGAAGTTGGTTTCCATGTTCATCTTCCCAGGGAATTATAAATGATACTTCTTGTCCAAAATCAAAAACTTTATTTTCTAATGGTTTTTTGGCAAAAGATGTCCAATCACCGCTGAAAACTCTGGAAAAAGATTCCGATATTGCTAAATATATTGTTAATGCTTCGGCTGGATTATGTTTTAAAATCGTCACCATATCATTTTCTGCTAATTTACCAAGTATCCTTTGATCGATGTAGATAAGATTCTCATCAGAATCTATAATCTCTTCAACTTTTGTTAAGATAGAAAATGTTTTTGTTGGAATTTTTGATAATAAAAATAATGTATCTCCTTCTTTAAAACTGCTAACTAACTCTTTTTTACCCTGAATCACACAATTATTGCGAAATTGTGGAACTAATCTAAATTCTAACATAATTTTAAATCTAATTCTTAAATTTTCAAATTATTCAATTTATTTTGCCTTGCCTCTAACGAATGCAACTCCTAATACTGATAACAATACTCCCACTGCTCCTCCAATTGTACCACCTAGTATTGTTAATCCTAATAAGGTTCCCAAACTATGACCTAACCATCCAATAGCTTTTGTAGCCATATCCCATTTATTCGCTTTATAAATTTCTTTCATTTTTGGTATAAAAGATTCACCAAATTTTTTTAATTTAATTTGGTCATCTTTATTTAACTGTTCAAAATTCTCCTCTCTCATTAAAGTCTTATAAATCTCAATAATTTTTTCTTCGGGTATGGCTTTTAATCTGTTAAAAATTTCTGGATAATTAGCTTCGCTATAAGATATTTCTTCTAAATCATTTTGACAATACTTACAGGCTAGAGCCTTTTCCGATAGATCTTCAACCGCTAAAGCACCCCCACATATTACACAACATAAATCTTCTTTAATCTTAGCGGTCTTTTCATCTAAAACTATCAGATTTTTACAATATCTACATTCAATTTTTTTCTGAATTTTTAATAATGCAAGATCATCTTCAGAAATTTCTCCACCACATACATTACATTTTAAATTTTCACTCATTGGAACTCGTTTGTAAATGTTTTTGAAAATTACATTAAATTCAATATAAATTTAATAAAACAAATCTAATAAATACATGCACCTTTTTTCTTTAAATATATGATCTCATTGAGTAATAATAATCATAAAATTAAATATTATTTAGTAATGTAAAAGTTATCTTAAATTTGATAAATTTAAGAGTTTTTATGATTTAAATTATTTTTACATTTGTGAAAAAAGGATAAGGAGATTATATATTCAATTAAATGTGAATGTTCCTAACTTATCTTCGCTCATTGGAACTTAAAAAAATTTTTGCATGACACTATCAAAATATATATAGTAAAACAGAGAAATCATTATTAATTATTAATAGATTTAATAAATTAAATTCTATGGTAAAATCATGTCTAAAGACTTCAAAGTAAAATTTAGGGATTATACCCCAAAGGAAAAAGCTGTAAGAGTTATTTATGAGTCTATAGGGGGAATTATTTGTGTAACATTTATTATTTGTATAATTTTGAGTATTATCCAGCAAATGTATACATACTTAATAGCTTATATAATCCTTTTGCTGATAATTATGATACCATTTGAACTGATTGAACGTAAGCTCCAAAAAAATGTACGAGTTAGAAAGGAGGAATATTATACTTCAATTAGAGATACTGAGGGAAAGGTCGATTTAAAAAACATCTTAAGAGGAATGGTAAAAACAACTGGAGAAATCGATTTGAAATATCTTTCTAAACAAATGAATAAAGATATTGAAAAATTACGGTTGTTTGTTTATGATTTGGTTGGAAGTAGTTCATTAGATGGAAAGATGGAGGGAAATAAATTCATATTATCCGATTCTATTGATATCGAAAACGCAATAGATACTCTATTAGACAGTTATGCTAATTGGGAAAAACAAGATAAAGGAAAAATTTGAATAGATTGATTCCACTTTTAATTATTTGCATCTATGTAATTTGTTTTTTATACTTAAATGTAAAGATGTAAATTTAATGGTATTAAACTTAAATACATTAAAAATTATATTTTATATATTTAAAGTAGTTAGTAAAAGGGTAGAGATTTGCTAAAGAAGAAAATTACGAATTTAATAATGAGCATATCTCTTTCATTATTTTTGATTTTTATTACATTTCCAAGCTTATATTTTGGCTTTTATTTACAAACAAGTAATATAACTACATTAATTATTCCATCTATAAGTAATTCAATGGTTTTAGAATGGGAAGAAACCTGGAACGGAGGTAACGATGACTATGGATATGGAGTAGCAATTGATTCTTTTGATAATATTTACGTTGTAGGAAAAACCGAGACGCTGGGAGATTGGGATATGGTTCTTGCGAAATATAACAGTTCAGGAACACAAGAGTGGAATAGGACATGGGGCGGAAATCAATACGATTTGGGATGTGGATTGGTAATTGATTCTTCTGATAATATTTATATCGTAGGAAGAACAAGTAGTTTCGGTGCGGGAAATAATGATATAGTTCTTGTGAAATATAATAATGCTGGCGATTATCAATGGAATAAAACGTGGGGTGGAAGTGGAGAGGAGTATGGAGGTGGAATAGTAGTCGACTCTTCCGATAATATTTATATCGTAGGATTTACAAGTAGTTTCAGTGTGGGAGGTTATGATATAGCTCTTGTAAAATACAATAGTTTAGGAATACAAGAGTGGAATAGAACGTGGGGTGGGGCAAACACTTATATAGGAAAGGGAATAGCGATTGACTCTTCTGATAACATTTATATTATTGGATATAATCAGAGTACCGGTGAGCAACAGCGTGATCTAGTTTTTGTGAAATACAACAGTGCTGGAGTACAAGAGTGGAATAAAACATGGGGTGGAATTAATGATGAATATGGATATGGAATAGCAATAGATTCTTCTGATAATGTTTATATCGTAGAATCAACTGGAGTTCCTGGTACGGGCGATTATTATATAATTCTTGTAAAATATAATAATGCAGGTAATCATGAATGGAATAAGACATGGGGCGGAATTCATTACGATGAAGGATATGGAGTAGCAGTTGATTCTTTTGACAATATTTATGTCGTGGGATTATCATGTAGTTTCGGTGTTGGACCAGGTAATAACATGGTTTTAATTAAATATAATAGTTCAGGAGATCAAGAGTGGTATAAAACATGGGGTGAAAGTGATAAAGATACTGGATATGGAGTAGCAATTGATTCTTCTGATAACATTTATGTTGTAGGAACAACACAGGATCAGGATGATGAATGGAGTTATTTATTTCTTTTGAAATTTAGTATTGGTACGGATGACGGTGGGGGTGAAATTGATTCGGATGGAATTCCTTCAGAACTCATATTTATCATAACAGTTATGGTAATCTTTGGTATAGTTATTGGGATTGGTTATGTAGTAGTGAAGGTTTCTAAGAAGAAAAGAGTTAAAGATGAGAAGTATTATACTTCAATTAGAGAAACAGAGGGAAAGGTAGATTTAAAAAACATTCTAAGAGGAATGGCAAAAACAAATGGAGAAATAGATTTGAAATATCTTTCTAAACAGATGAATAAAGATATTGAAAAATTAAGATTGTTTGTTTATGATTTAGTTGGAAGCAGCTCGTTAGATGGAAAAATGGAAGGAAATAAATTCATATTTTCTGCTACTAGTGATATCGATAGCGTAATAGATACATTATTAGATACTTATGCTGATTGGGAAAAACAAGATAAAGGAAAAATTTGAAAAAAACAATTCTTGAAATCAATAAGATATGAAATAAATTTGATCCAATAATATTATCTACTTGAAGTTGAGTTTAGGTATTATGAAAAATTTGGAAGTAAATGGGTTTAAAATATTTAACGCAATATTTGAAGGAGAAAAGAGTGTTGAGATCGAAAATATTGAATATCCAATAAAGAAATTTTCAAGTAGCGGCGTAAAATATGTGGATATTTTTGGTTATCGATATATTGAACAAAATCGCAGAAAGAAATCGCAATGGGGGCAAAAAGCAAGAGAAGGCCATAAAATTATGTGGATTATCAAAGGGCGGCGCTATATAGCCCGCATTATGGATGGAGAATATATTGACTTAAAGAAAAAGTCAGAATAATTTTCCAAACAAGTATAATGCTGAATATATTCTATTTCTTTAGAGAATTCAATCAATTTCCAAGTAATTTTTTACATAATCTGCCATTATTTTCCCGGCTCCTTTAATACCTCTATAACCTGGAAAATCATTTACATCAACAATATAATAATTGCCATCTCGATTTGATTTTAGTAAATCAAATCCAAAAAAATCCATTTTAAGTTCTTTTCTTAAGATCTGAGTTAATTCAATTAATTCTGGTGGAGGATCATATTGTTCTCGTTCTAATTTTTTTGTATCAATATATTGAGCTGAGTATTTTTTATAAATAAAAATTGGGCTCGGTCTTTTTATTCCAAATACTTTATCTCCAATTACGTAAATTTTATTATCAATTCCATCAGATTCTATAAATTCTTGTATATAGACATCATAATTAAGAAATAGCATATGCTTTCGAACAAGCATTTTGATCTCGCTAATATCTCTAATTAAATAATTAAATCGTAGCATTTTTTCGTGCTGATAATGAGATTTTATGACAATAGGAAGTTTTTCTTGAATCCATTTTTTAAAGGGCTTTATCTTATAAAAGTAGTATGTCCAAGACTTAGGTAAACGAATGTTTTCAAAATTATGTTTATTAAAAATAGCACGCAAGCTATAATCTAAAGAAACCTTATTTTTAACATTAAGAACTGCATCGATACTATTTAATGTAGGAATATGGTGAAGTTTTGCATAATGTAAAAAGTCAATCGAGGTATCATTATGAACTTTAACTAGTAATAAATCGCATTTATAATTGAAAATTTGATTATTTTCTAAATCTTGGGGGCTACTAATTGGATTATAAATTTGTAAGTCAATATCAAGTTTTTGTAAATGCTCAATGAATATTTTAATAACTTCATGAGATGTCTCTGCGCTAAGTATAACCCTTTTTTGTTGCATTCTATGAAGTTATAAGATATAATCTTTATTTAAATTTATCACTTATTTAAAGATTGAAACAGTTATTTAACATTTATTAAATATTCGATTTTATTTCTACCAGATAAATAATAAAATGATTTTTTTAAAATGAATAAAAAATTTAATCTTGAATTAATCCTTCTTCATAATCTTCTGCCAATTCTTCAAGATATGTAATTATTTCCACCCACATTGGTGTAACTAAAACATCTGTTTTATTCTTCACAATTAACTCATATAAATCTGAAGTTTTAATCACTGGTTCTTTAGTAATTGTGCATCCACAACCAATTGATTGAATTAAATGTGCATCACTTCCACCTGTGTAGGCAATTTTTTGTGCCTCTGCAAAGTCTTTTGCTAAAGAATCTGAACCTGCTGTAGAACGAGAATTTATCTCCAATGCATCAAAAAGAGTTGTTAATAATTCCGGGTCTGAAACACCATGGGGTCCAAATGGATGAGCAGCTACTGCTATTCCGCCCATATCATGAATTTTTTTACAAGTTTCAACAGCAGAAAGACCCGCTTTAATCTTTTTTTCAGGAAATTCCGACCAATATGCAACAATGTGCCCTTCGCGCGAAGATATCTCTTCTGCAGGAAACACCATAAAATTATACTCTTTCTCTTTTACGTATTGCTGAGCTAATTTTCCACCTCTTATTGCATTATGATCTGTTATTGCTATTCCATCAAGTCCGATATCTATTGCATAATCTACGACTGATTGCGGACTCTCGTTACCATCGCTAATATATGTATGGATATGAAGATCAAATATCTTATAACCCTTCTTGTGAACATCCTCGATAATTTCTTGACGTTCCTCTTTGATTGGTGCTGATTTATATAATCTCCTTATCTCTTTTGATGCCTTTCGTATATGTTTTTCCCAAATCCGATTGATTTTTTTTGCAGTATCTGAAACTCCTTTATGTTTCGAGTAAAAAGAGGTTATTCTTTTGCCCATTACTGATATCCTTAAAATAATTCTAAAATAAATAAAATCTTTTGAGTTTATAAAACAAATTAGGTTATTAATAATTGTTTAAATAACCAAATAAATCTATTTCTTTTCTTTATTTGATTCTTCACTTTTATTGTCATCATGGTTGTGTTCATGGTTATGATCATGTTCTGGCTCAGGTGTAGGGGTTTCTGGAATTTTTGGCTTTTCAAAAACCTCTATAAATTTAACAATATCAATCATTCCATCTAAGTTATTTTGTAGATCCATTGACAATCCAAATTTAAACATTAAAAGACCTTGACTAAACTGATGCATTTGAGGTATTTCAATTTCAATTGACTTTTTCTTAGGCTCAAATTTTATTTTGAATTGATCAGCTTTTGCTCCCGGCATTCTTAATTCAATAAAACGTGCTAATTTTTTATCAAATTCTTCTATTTTATCAATGACTTCTAAATTATATTCAAGAGTCTGACCTGCAAGAGGGTGGTTGTAGTCAATAATTACACGTCCTTGAACAATACGTGTGACAGTACCTCTTTGTCCTTTTTTATTCACAAATGTTTGTCCAAGCTCTGGAGGTTTTCCTTCATTTAATTTTTTAAATCTTTGAATTGCCATACGATCAATTTTTTGAGATTCTCGCTTTCCAAATGCTTTAGTTGGAGGTATTCTAATGGACCTTTTTTCAAAAAACTTCATAGTTTCTAAAGTTTCATTTATACCATCAATTACAAATCCAGGTTTTCCAACTATTACAAATTCTGGTGTATAAAATCCTTGTTTATCTTTCTTTTCATCATAAATTCCTGCTTTTTTTGCATCTTCAGGGCTACTAACTTGAAATATATGTCCCTTATCTGTACGACCGGTCATTTTTACAAGAACAAAATCACCTTTTTTAACAGATTGTTCTTTCAGCTTTTCTCTTTTTTTTTCCAATTTTTTTAGTTCTTCTTGAGCATCCTTCTCTTTCTCAGCAATTAGTTCTTGTTCTTCATCTATTTTATTCTTTTCTTCAGTTTCACTTATAGATTTTTCTTTGCTGGAGTTTAATAAAATTTTTGCACCTTCAATATATTTTTTTGCACTACTCTTTCCAATTCCTTCGACTTTAGATAACTCTTCAACGCTTAATTGAGCCAATTTTTCAACAGATTCAATACCACCTGCTTTCAGTTTTTCGACACTTTTTATACCTAACCCTTTAATATCTTTCAATTCAAAGCTCATAGGAATCTCTCCAAATTAACATATGTCTTAAATATTTTCTATGTTTTAAGAAATAAATACGTGTTACTAAGAAAAATTTTCCATTATTTTTTAAATTTTGGGTTTAAGTTATATTTATCCCGAAAGAGATAATAGATTAAACACATTTGATAAATATTTTTAAAATTTTTTGAATTCTCTTCAACTAAAATTTAGGATACTGGTTCATAAAGAATATCTAACTTATCTGCATATTTTTTAACTTCTTGGATTTCACTTGAAGTTGGTCTTCGATTGATTTCGGGATATTGATTAGATTTATACTCTGGTCTAAACTGCCCCATGATATTCACGACTGATTTTGGAACTTCTTTAGCAATAAAATCTAAAATTGGTTTGGAACAACATTCAACATGGTTAGGCATAACCAAATGGCGAATTATAATCTCTCCACTGCCATCTTCGTGAATTTTTTTGAGATTCCTTGTTAAAACCTCCCAATAGTTCTTTATCCCAGAATATTTTTCTGCACATTTATTATTTCCATATTTTAAATCAGGTAGCCAAAAATCCATAAAATCTATGATTAAATCCAAAGATTCTTCCGTTAAATAAAAATTAGAATTCCATAATTGCGTTATGTTTATATTCTGATATAGCAGTGATTCAAGAATGAGATGTAGGCACGGGATAGGATCACTTCCAACCCAATTCACATTAATTCCACCATTTTCTACCAATTTTTGTGCAATTGCAGCTAAACTTTTCCCATCAACTTTTTGGGCGATATCTTCAATTTTTCTTCGACCTTTCCAAGCGTTAGATATATCATAATTCTGGCAAAAGACGCATCCAAAATTGCATCCAGTAAAAAAAATAGTTCCACTCGGCACTAATACCGATTCTTCTCCCCAATGTAAAAAAGCAGAAGAAACAAATATATCCTTATCTAGCTGACAAAATCCTTTTTCGCCTTGAATTCTATTAACACCGCATCTTCTCTCACAAAATTTACAATCTTCAAGATATTTATAAGCAATCGTTTTAGATAAGTGTATGTAAGATTTCTCCTGAATTTTGCGATTCCTTTGTGAATTAATATCTTCATTTAAAATTTTATTAAATTCTTTAGATTTTTGTTTTAATAGTTTTTCGAGATTTTCTATTGAATCATCTAAATTAAAATCACATTCTACAGTTTTTGCTATAATATATCTTGCATTTTGCGTATTATCAATAATTCCATGATATCTTGAGAATCTCTCAAGTATTTCTGGATTTTTCCAAGCAATATCGGCGTCAGGTCGTCTTAATTTAAATATCATTTTTAAAAAATAAAATATAATTTTGTTAAGTATTTTGTAAAAATAATAAAATATTCTTAAAATAAATTTAATTTAAAAAAAAGAATCTTCCTCAAAATCCTCATCATCTTCATCTTCTTCTTCATCTTCTTCTTCCTCCTTCTCCTCTTCTTCAACAATTATTTCTTCTTTGTCAAAACAGAGCCATCTAATGGTATTTTCCAGAAATTTAAGATTATCCGCTATATCTATCCCGATTTCATCATCTTCGAAGAAAATTGATGATGATCCTAAAGTTACCACTCGTCCATTGTAAAATTCAGAAAAAACACAAATGGGAACTTGTCCAATCTCATCAATTTCTTTTAGATCAAAATACTCAAATGATGCATTTTCAGATGTTGTTATTATATCTTCGGCATCTTCCGTAATGGAAAAGAATGTACAATTACCTAATATTAATCGACTAACACCGTCCGTAATGGGATGTTGAAATATAGTATCAATTTTTAAATTGACATTATCAATAATAGAATTTCTTTTAGGATATCGTATCACTCCATTCCAGTATTTTTTCACACCAGTTAGTTTATAAAGAACTCTAATAGATCCCTGTTTGATTGACATATCTTTATCTCCTCCAGCTCCGGTTGTTACTAATAAACCTCCTCCCTTTCCAACAAATTCTTTTATGGCTTTTAATTCTTCAGGAGTAAATTTATCATCTTTATTGTTCTTACTGTGTTGAATATTCCCTAAAATTAAGAGATCAAAATCCTCTAACATATCATAAGTTAGCGGTCCCTCATTCTTATTTATAAACTCAATGATAAAATCATCTTCATTAAAAGCGTCTGGGAAGCTCTCTACTTGTTCATTATGAGAAATATCAATTAATATTTTGTAAATCACTACAATTCTCCTTCGCTTAATATGTTTCTCTCAATGAAAAAATTTAATTTTTCTAATTTTTCAATGTGTTTATTGATTATTTTCTTTAATTGTAATTATTTGAATATTATAAAAATTTTGTTTAATCAAATTTTATTAGGCATTCGTATTTTTAAATTTTATTAAAATACCCGCTTAGCCATTTATCACTTAAAAACATTTTGGTATTAATTAAATTTAAAGTGAAAGTTTCTCTATTTAAATTTCTCCATTTATTTTCAAGAATATAATAAAAAATCATCTTTTATCGGATGTATAAGAAAGAAAAAAGAAAAGTTAGGAAAATCATCCTAAAAATGATAAAGAGATTTATCAAATTTTGAATTAGAATAGTAAAAGAAAGCCGAAAATTTAAATTTAATAATAAAAGAGTGAAAAAATTAATTAACTAATTGGAATAAATTCTTCCGAACTTATTCCATCTTTTCGAATAACTGCAATATCGATCCCATTTCCGGATGCCATATCTCGAATTATCGAGGATTTTACAGCATCGATACAAATTTTCTTGCCTTCTTCAGGGGGTAATTTTTTTTTATAGTTTGCTTCTAAGACCCCAATTGCAAATGGGGTTCCTGAACCAACAGCAATATAATCATCAGGTAAAATTGAACCATAGGAACCAATATCTAGCAAAATAGGTCCTTCTTCCTCTGTGATTCCACCTAAAATTAATCCAACTTCATATGGAGACATTTTTTTTTGATATAAGATATTTGAAAGAATTCTAGCTGCGCTTTTAACCTGGATTGGTTTATTCTTTTCTAATTGGTAAATTGTAGTTTCAGCTTTTATAATGTCAACAATGTATTGTGCATCAGCTACAGTTCCCGCAATAGTCATAAAAAGGTGATCTTGAATTTTATGAAGCTTTTTAGCAGTTTTAGATGCAACATAATATGCCATTGAAGCCCGTCTATCAGTACCTAAAATAACTGCATCTTTACAAATCAATCCAACGGTTGTTGTTCCAGTTTTTATTATATTTTGTTTCACAGATTTTTTTTGCAATTTTTCCATCGGGTCGATAATCTTTATATCTGGATTTCTTGTAGAAGGTAATTTAAAAGTATTGAGGAATTTTTCCTTTCTCATATTATTTAATTAAAAATTAATCAAATTAAAATAATTTTACCTTTTAAATAATAAAAAAAGATATTTCAAATGTTTTTAAGGAATAAAAAAATTTTAAGTTAATTCCGAAGGATAACTAAATTCCTTCTCAGCTTCTGTATGAATCCCCAATATTATTGATGTGAAAAAATCCATATGTTTTCCTCTATTTTTCGCTAACTCTTTTACCGCCTTTTCAGTATTATCATAATCATGAAGTATCCGTGATACAGCGACCGCAGAAGCGTATGGATCGTCAAATCCAGGATATAATAAATTCCTACCAACTAAACATCCTTTTACATTTAGACCGGCACCTAAGCCTCTTTCAAAGTTTTCCAAAATATCTGTTGGGTTGCCAGTACTCTCTCCTCCAAGCATTAAAATTGGGTTGCTTGTACTCCTTATAACTTGCTCAAAATTTGTAACATATGGTATCTTTAACCAAATATTACTTGAAGAGCCGCCTAACGCCGTTGCAATCCCAATAGTCTTAATTATATCATCAGCATTATATTGAATTGTGTAGGGTCCATCTTTTTCTTTATACACTGGTAATGGCTCAACAAATGCAGGAATATTGTTTTTATTACATGCCCTAATGATTTTCGAGCATATTTCAATTGTCCTTTGACTGTATCTTGCTTGACGTGTTTCTAGATCAATTCTGAACATCATTTTTGCCCCATCTAAATTACAATTTATAATATCATCCACTGTGTATGCTGTTAATAAATCATCCATTTCGAATGATGATCCTGACAACCCTCCTCGATTAGTGCATCCCAACAATATTTTATTATCCAAAAATGATTCCCCCCCATTCTCTTTATAGAAATAATTAATCAGAAATAAATCGTCCATAATATCTGGGGTAGTCATTACACCATCAACTCGGTCATGAATTAGAACTCTTAAAATTCTGCCTAAATACTGTTGTCTATCTCCCATCGCTAAATCATTTTCTCCTACTCGAGTAACTCTTCTTGCTGGATGATCTGCAGCAATAATGATCAAATTCTCTCCCCAAGGTCTTTCTCTTCTCTGCCGATTTTTCATTTCTTCTTGAATTATCCCATACTTGTTTAGTTTATGATCTGTAATCATATAGAAAATCTTTTCAGGTAGAAATCTGCGTGTCTTAAATCTATAGGACCCTAATGCGTAATTTACGTCAATTTGTTCAGCCGCCTCTTTATATGAAGCAACTGCAATATTAACAACAGATTCACTTAATTGCCTTCCTTGTGGCATAAACTCAAAGCCAATTGGATTTTCATAATTAATCTCATTTAAAGTTTTTACAAAATTTGCAAGTATTTCGGGAGTTACAGCACCACTTGGATGATCCATGCCAACATGAAGGTCGCCAAATTGGGGATGTTCCTTGTCAATAATTGTATTTGCAATATGAATAGAATTTAAATATGGAGCAAGGGAACGCAATACATTTACTTCTTCATGATCAAATCCACTACTTAATAAAAACATATGTCCCAAATCATATAAAATGCCGAAATTATCATGACCATAATTATTTCTAACTATTTCAGCAAGCTCTCTTGCTTCATCTGAAGGTCCTATTAATTGGTTTTTACAATTTTTCTCTGAAAGCCTGTCAAACGTTTCTAATGTAATTTTCATCGGTTTTATATTTAGTTTCTTTGCGACTTTTTTGTTATACGTACAAATTTCATGAATTGAACAAATTAAAGATTGTGTTGCCTGTCGTCTTAAACGTAATCCATTCTCAGTCCCTGGATCCTTACCGCTTAAAAAACAGAAATTAGTTGCTCCAAATTCATAAGCTTCAATTACGTAATGTTTAAGACGATTAACTGCGTTAGTTCTTTCTAACTCATCAATTGAACTGATATCTGTTTCTGCAATTAAATTATCTTCATTAATTAGTTGAATTGGTTGAGCGCTAAATGTAATGTAAAACTTATATTTCTTTAATAAATTAATAACTTTTTGTCGGATCTCGTGATCTTTTATAAGGGTGATCTCAATTCCTTTAAAAAAGCCGTGCTTTCCTATCCAATTTATGGAATCTAGCATATACTTTTCAGGAGCTTCACCATACATTGTGTTCCTACCTAATCGAGGTCCTGGAAATGCCATAAAATGAACAAGACTTTTAATATTTTTTTCTAATGTCATCTTTATTATCTTCTCTTTTATTTTCTTAACTTTAGCTGGTTCTTTAACAGCTATAGGTTTAATTGGAGGTTTTACAGGTTTTAATATTGGTTTTTCCTGTTCCATTATAATAATCTTATTTTTTTAATTTTTTTTTTAGTTTTAAAAGTTAATAGTCATTAAATTTAGTGGACATATTTATATTTAAACTTTACTATACTCTAGAAAAGATCACCTTAACTGGAGAAGAAGTTTTATATACTAAAGAAAAGATCTTGTTTAATAACTTTTTTATAGTATTTATTCTATATATTTTTATAAAGAATAATTAAAAACTTCTTTTTATTATGCCAGAAGAGAATAAAGTTAAAAGAAATTGGATTGAAAGAATGGTTGATATATTTCATAAATTAGAATTAAACACGCTTTATACGATTACAGACATAAGAAAAATGTTAAGAGAGAAATGTAATGATGCCATTAGTTTACCTACAATAAAACGATTAATATTTGCAATAATAAATGCTCAAGAAAGTGGTTTTCATTTTATAATTAATAATAAACTCAGAAAATTGGCAGAAAAAAAGACAGTTAATGAGGATTCTCTTTTTGAATTAATTGAGATAAATTTATAATTTCAAGATTATTTACTAAATGCTCGTTCTTTTGAATATATTTCTTTTCAATAAAATTTTTTAAAAAAGTAAATATTAAAATAAAAATAATAAAAAAAAAAATTATAAATGAAATTCTGTTCCTACAATACCAAGAGTATGAGCTGGATGTTTTGACATTTTTACATTAAATTTAAAGCCGGTGCAATGCATTCCACAAATAATTTCCGGGTTTATATCTTCAAAATATTTAACTTTTTTATCAATAATCTCATCCGAGTTCCATTCTTCGTGGAAACCACCGATTACCGCATAAATTTTATCAATACCTGTTAATTTCTGCCCATGTTTTATTGTATTCATGATACCACAATGTCCGCAACCTGTAAGAACAACTAATCCTTTATTTTTTACGTTAATATAAATTGAAGTCTCATCTCTAAAGTAATTTTTTTCAAATTCTTTATTTTCATTTATTAAGAAAAATCCTTTTGAAACCTCATCTTTATCGAATAATTCAATTTCTCCGCTTGTGGTGATTCCTTTATATAACTTTACAGGTTGATTTGTTTCAATTATTTTTATATTGTGTTCATTTGCACGATTAGTAATAAGAGTTTTATTTAAAACCGGCATTTTTACGTCAAATTTAAATTTTTTTTCTTTCTTTAGCTGTCGATATTTAGTATTCATTTCTTCAACAGATAATTCTTCTCCTGGTCTAATAACAGCAATTTGATTTCTATTAGTAAAGCATTTCGGGTTTAAAATGAATTCAGTGCCTTCTTTAAGTTCCGACATCACTTTCGTTAATCCTCCATAGTGATCAGTATGACCATGACTAAGAATTAGTTTTTCAACTTTATTTAAATCAATCTTCAATTTTTTGGAATTTTCTACTATCGTATTCACAGGACCTCCCGTATCTAATAAGAATAAGTGGGTAATATCACCATCAATTATCTCAATACTAACTGCTAATCCATGTTCAGCAGGTAAAAAAGGAATACTAATTCCTGGTTGGATTACCTTTCCATTAAATCTTTCTTCAGTCAATATTGTTGCACTCGTTTCATTAGTAGCTATAACTTTTATTCTTAAATTTCCCTCATCAATTCCATCAGATATATCAATACTCATTTTTTAATCTTCCTTTACTGATTTTTATTATAATTATTTTTGTAGAATATTGTAAATAATTATTCATTATTTTAATATTAAATATTTTTTAATTAGTCAAAAACGAAATTAGATATAAATCTACTTAAACTAAATCTGGGCTCTCTTTTTGTTATCGTAAAATCGTTTAACTGAAATTTATTCAACAGCTTCTTTTATTCGATCTATTCCTTTAGTAATATCCTCTTGAGAAACACAATAAGAAAATCTTACATATTCCTGATTTTCTTTAGGAGATCGAGTCCCAAAATAATCTCTAGATAAAACCGCTATATCCGCTTTTTCCAATAAAAATTCTTGGAATTCTAAAGAATTTCTTAAATTTAATTTTTTGCATGCTTCTGTTACGTTCGCAAACACATAAAAAGCGCCCTTTGGTTTATGAACAGAAATTCCCTCTATAGAATCTAGTTTTTCGCAAATTAACTCCCGGCGTTTATCAAATTCTCTTACCATCTCTAAGGATGGAGATTTATCCTCTAACATTGCGGTTAATCCTGCCATCTGAGTGAATGATGCAGGACATGAGACAATATTTGTTGCCCACTTGGCAAAATATTCAGCAATTGTTGGATTTGTTATGCTATACCCAAGTCTCCACCCTGTCATCGCGAAGAATTTAGAAAATCCATCTAAAATAATTGTTCTTTGCTGCATATCGGGAGCTGCTGCTATACTATAATATTTTATATTATCATAAACCATATTCGAATAAATCTCGTCTGATAAAATCCAAATATCATTCTCTAAAGCAATTTCCGAAATCGCTTCAAGATTATTTTTATTTAAAATCGAACCTGTAGGATTTTGAGGGCTATTTGTTATAATCAATTTTGTCTTATCGGTTATAAGCTCTCGTAACTCATCAGTATTATGATTAAAATCAGCATACTCCCATAACTGGGCAGGAATAGGTTTGCATCCAAAAACATTAATTAGACTCTCATATATTGGATATCCAGGATTGGGGTAAATAACTTCATCTCCGGGATTAGTGCATGTAAGGATTGCAAAGCTCAAAATTATCTTCGCAGCCGGATAAACCACAATATTCTCTGGTCCTACTGAAATATTTTTTTCTTCAGAAACATAATCAGCAATTGCTTTTCTGAGCTCTGGAATTCCCGCTGAAGGTGTATAATGTGTATAATTCTCTTTTATTGCATTAATTCCCGCTTCTTTAATATGTTCAGGAGTATTAAAATCTGGTTCTCCTATTGCGAATGAAATAATATTTTCCTGTCTTTCTTTTGGGAAAGATTGAATTTGTCGGAGTACTTCGAACGCAGTTTCCGATCCAAGTCGATCCATTCTTTCAGCATACTTCATATTTTATAAAAATAGATTTAATTTTTAATTATTATTTATTAAGGAAACAATTATTATTCAAAGTCAATTAAAAATATAAAAAAAATATCAAAGTTTATACTATTATTTTATAAATAAAATTAAAAATTTTAATAAATTATATACGTTGATCAAACTATGCCTGAAGTTCATTTTAATAAAGAAAAGGGTTCTCAATTAAAATTGTTCACCCCCGGACCTGTGCAGGTTCCAGAGAGAATATTAAAAGAAATGGCAAAACCTAATGATACACACAGATCTGAACCATATTCAGAAATGCACCAACTTGTTGAAGAAGGACTAAAAAAAGTATTATATACTACTAATAAATGCCTTATATTTACATCAAGTGCGACCGGTATTATGGAGGCTTGTGTAAGAAATTTAGTTAAGGATGATGAAAAAGCATTATTTCTTTCAGTTGGAGCATTCGGAGATCGTTGGCATCAGATTGGAGTCAGTAACGGTAAAAATTCTGTGAAAGAAGGTGTCGAATGGGGTAAAGCTATAAAGCCAGAATTCGCTCAAGAAGCCTTAAATAAGGATAAATATTCCGTTGTCTTTATTCAATCAAATGAAACATCAACCGGAGTTTATAGCCCGATTGATGAAGTAATTCCAGTTATTAAAGATTATGGTGCTTTAGTGTGTGTGGATGCCACATCATCAATGGCGGGTGTAAAAGTCGAGGTTGATAAATTAGGAATAGATGTTTGTCTGGCTTCCGTTCAAAAGTGCTTTACTATTGCACCAGGATTAGCAGTGTGTTCGATATCAGAAGCTGCAATTGATAAGGCATCTCAAGTGAAAAATAGAGGGCTATATTTCGATTTTCTTAGCTTACTTAAAAAGAATGAAGTTCATCAGACTCCAGCTACGCCGCCTATCCCTCAGATTAGAGCTTTAGCTGCTCAGTTAGACTATATACTAAACCAAGAAGGTTTAGAAAAAAGATTTGAAAGACATGAACAGCTTGGAAAACGCACAAGAACATGGGCAAAAGAAGTAAATTTTGATATGTTTTCTGAAAAAGGATATGAGTCAAATACAGTTTCTACTATGAAAAATTCATTAAATATTGATATTGGAAAAATGGTCTACATGTTATTGGAGAAGGGTTATCGAATTGTAAATGGTTATGGCTCCTTAAAGAATAAAACTTTCAGAATTGGACATATGGGCGAAATAACTTTAAAAGATCTTGAAGCGATGTTAAAAGTTTTAGCAGAAATTGTCTCAGAATTAAGATAAAAAGAAATATTTTAATTTATTTAAATATCTTTTTTTTTTAAAATTCGGGAAATTTTATTATGAAACCACCAATTTGCTGTATTTGTCATAAAAGATTAGATTATCCAGATGATGGAGGGTTAATATATTTTAAAAAACGTCAATCTGATAGAGAATGGCAGAGAAAGATGGAAAAAAAAGGAATGGTTGGACATCCACCTTATGCTGAATGGTTTTGTGGAGAACATTATAAAAAAGCAAAAGAGTTAAAGAATTTAACAATTGATGAAGCAATTGGAATTTTAAAAACTTAAATCATTTATCTAAAAAAAATTTAATTACTTCAGCATTGAAGCATGGTATAAGAATGCATTTTTTAATGTTTCAACATTCTATGTCAGAAGTAATTTTATTTTAGAAATAATATCCTTTGGTTTGTTCTGTAAAGTTACTTGAGCAGAACTAGGATTACCTCCTCCTTTTCCTCCATACTTTTTTAACAAAGATTGTACCACATCATCCGCTTTTACATTTTTGCTATTCGAAAGAACCATAATTTTGTCTTCTTTATTTTTTATGATTAGTAAATAATTTGGCGGAAAATTCCTAAAATTTTTAGAAATTACCTTATAATCTAACTCAGTTTCCATTATACCTACATTAATTTGATTTAGAGTCATGTTAGGATTTCTAGCAATTAATTCTAACGTCTTTATTGCTAAGGTTTTGTTTTTTTCTTGAAGATTTGAAATTAAATTAATTTGCTTTTCAATTTTGTTTGGTAATTTATTAATTGGAATGTTTAATGAACTTGCTATGCGAATTAAATCAACATTCTGTTTAGAATATTCATTTAACGCTTTATTTCCAACCATAAATTTAATATCTCTCCCTTTCCTAAATTCATACACATAAATTGGTCCTATCTCTGTCGAATTCTGCACATGTGTTCCCCCACAGCAAATTAAGTCATAATTTTCCACTTCAATAATTCTTAAGACGTCTTCATTTGGGATTTTTCCTCTAATTATTTCCTTTTGATTTTTAATTTCTTTTAGAGGAATAAATTTACTGTGAAAACGATGATTCTCTATAGTACAGATTTTATTAAATTCCAATAAAATATGTTTAAATTGATCATAGGTAATTCTCTGAGCAATTTGAAGAGAAATATCTTCGAAAAGAATGTTCGCATGTGATGTATCAATATCAAATTCATTCTTAATTAAAGCAGATAAAATATGTTGAGAAGAATGAGCACGCATTACTCCATATCTATATTCCCAATCAATCTCTCCATTAATTATGTCTTTTTGTTTTAAATAATCCTGAAATCTGCCAGATAAATGATGTAATATATTTTGCCCCTCTTTGGATACAAATTTAACGTTAAATTCCTTATTATCTTTCTTTATTACACCCTTATCACAAACTTGCCCACCGCCTTGGGGGTAAAATAATGTGTTGTCAAGAATTAATCCCTCTTCTTTAACTTCAATAATCTCTGCTTTAAAGCTTCTTTTATAAGGATATTTCCAATATAATTTTTCAGTCATTTTCGATTCTTTTTTTTTAGAAGTCTAACAAAAAATTCTTTAAACCTTAATTTACTAAAAGTATTATCCAATTAATTAAAATTATGTAAAATTGATATAAATGAAAATACTAATTAGTGATAAGCTCCAAGAAGAAGGAATTAAAATATTTCAAGATAATGGCTTTGATGTTGTAAGGAATTTCACTATAACAAATGATGAGTTAAAGAAAGAAATTGGAGAATATGACGGAATTGTAGTTCGTTCAAGAACCAAATTAACTGCAGAAGTTTTAGAAAATGCAAAAAATCTTAAAGTGATCGGAAGAGCCGGTGTTGGGTTGGATAATGTAGATCAGGAAAAAGCTGCAGAATTAAATATAGAAGTTTTAAATACGCCGGAGGCGCCTTCCGTTTCTGTAGCAGAATTAGCGCTAGGATTAATGTTTACTCTAGCAAGACATATTTCAAATGCTGATCGAACTATGCATATTGGAGAATGGAATAAAAGTCAATACTTAGGCTATACATTAAAAGGGAAGAAATTAGGTTTAGTAGGGTTTGGAAATATTGCTAAAGAATTGGCTAAAAGAGCCTTAGCATTAGGGATGAGTGTTGGTGTATATTCCAGATTTAGTAAAGGTCCAAAAGCAATAGAAGAAGCTAAACAAATAGGGTGTAATATTTATTCATCTGTAGATGAATTACTTCAAGATGCTCAAGTTATCTCTTTACATCTACCTGCAACACCTAAAACTGAAAATATTATCAATGAGAGTAGATTAAAATTAATGAAGGAAAATGTAATAATTATCAATACTGCTAGAGGAAAATTAATTGATGACATGGCGTTATTGAAAGCTTTGAAAAACAAGGAAATCGGAGGTGCTGCCCTTGATGTGTATAAAGAAGAACCACTTAAAGAAAAGGAATTATGGGAATTTGAGGGTAATTTAATCCTAACACCTCACATAGGAAGCCAAACAAAAGAAACACAAGTTCAAGCAGCTGTTATGATCGCTGAAAAGATGTCAAATTTTTTAAGAAAATAATAACAAATCATTACCATTCTACGGTTAAATCGTGAAGAACTAAACCAGAAAGAACTTTTGGGTCAAACCATGTTGATTTTGGAGGCATAACTCCACCAATATCAGCAATAGATTCAAGATCTCGTATATCAATAGGAAAAAGGTTGATAAACAAATCATTTCCTTCATCGACTACATATTTCTCCATCCTTATTGGATCTTGGATGCCACCTACAAAAAAGATATTTTCATCAGAGCGAGGATCGGCAATTCCTAAAATTGGTTCTAAAACCTTATCTTGAAGAATTGCTACATCCAAGCTATCACGCTTTGATTTAAATGATTTATCTATAACTGTTAGTTTAAACCATTTACCATTAATACATAAGGCAATTTGATTTTTATTTTCGGGATTAAAGGCTTGTTTTATGGGGGTTATCTTATAGATTTCTTCTAATTTATCTAAAAATTCTTTTTCCTCCATTCGCAATCGTTTAATGACCCGATTATAGGGTAATATTCGAATCTGATCGTCAGACGCTACATAAGACAATAAATATTGCCATGGAGCATCATAATCATTAGATACTTTTAATTCTTTCAATTTAATTTTGCGATATTCTGCAGCACTAGCTGCTCGATGATGACCATCAGCAATATAAACTTTTTTATCTTTAAGGAGTTTTGTCAATTTTTTGATAATTTTAGGGTCTGTTTCTTGCCAAAGGATGTGTCGATATCTATATTTTTCAAAATCAAACTTAGGTTTTTTTTCTTTAATTTGTTCTAATAATTCATTAATCTTATTATCAGAACGATAAACTGACCATACAAGCCCTGCAGCAACATTAGTTGAGACAATGTGTTTTGTTCGATCTCTGAGCGGTTTTTCTCTAGTATGTTCGTGTTTTACTATGTTCCCATCTTCATAATCTTGAAGTGAAAGCCCAATTACAAAACCCTGTTGATTAAATTGTTCAGATTCTTGACGATAAACGAAAATACTTGGTATTTTTTCATAAGTAACAACATTATCATCTTTAAATTTTTTATAGGCTTTGGCAGCATTTTGATAAATTTCGTCACCTTCACCATCAGGTAAAATGAGATTAATTAATGAATTCGGATTTTTTTTTAATTGCTGTTCTTCTTCTTTTCCAATTATATCATATGGATTAGTAGTGAATTCTACTGGATTATTTGGAAGATAAGGTTGTAGGGTTGCTATTTTAACCATAATATATATTTATAGATGGGAGCTTTTAAATTAGTTTCTATTACTCAATTATTATCTAATTGATTCTAATTTAGTTTTTTTAATTTTGCCATCTGGCAGTTTCACTGAAACCTCTTGAAGTGTATTAAATTCTTTAGGGATTTCAGCATCTAGTTCCTTCAATCTTTTGTATATCGGAGGGTTCATTAATGAGATTTTGCCAATTGAAGGTGGTTCTGGTATAAATAAATTTGGATTAAAACTAAAATTTGGTTTTGTATCAGTTAATAAATTGAATGTTTTAGTTCTCCTATCTATAATTTCTTTTATTGCTGGGTTTAACTGTCGTAATATTTTTGATTGAGAATCTTCAATCTCTAAACGAATGGGAGGCATTACCTTAATTCCAATTTGGCATATTGGGCAAGAATTATTGTCTAAGCCATGGGGACACAACATATCAATCAAAAATTTATCGTTTTAAGTGAATTACTAAATTAAGTTATATATATTTATTATGGCTTTTATTTTTTATTCACATAAATTGTAAATTATTAAAAGTTTCACATATAACAATTTTTGAATAATGGGATGAAAAATTTGTTGAAATCCGATAAAAATGTGAATGATTTTTTAGAGGAAATTCTGGATCAAACCTTTGCCTTGAAAAATACACTAAATTATTTTCAAACTGAGGGTTTTGACCTTCTGGTTAAATTAAAAAAAGAAATTCAAGTTAGAGAGATAAAATATATAATTTTCACTGGTATGGGTTCGAGTCTTTTTTGTTGTTATATCCCTTATTATTTTTTAAATTCAAAAGGTATTATTTGCGATCTAAGAGATACTTCAGAGTTTTTATACAATTCTTTGCCAATGGAAACAGAGAGAGATTTATATATATCCTTTCCAAATGTATTAATTTTTTGTGTGTCTCAATCTGGGGAATCTGGGGAATTGGTTAAGTTATTAAAAAAATTAAGAAATTATAAAAAGCCACCTTTAATTGTTGGTTTAACAAATCAACCTGAAAGTACCTTATTTAAATTTAGTGATATATGTTTTTTAATGAATGCAGGTTATGAAAATGGTCCGACGTCTAAAACATATACATGCTCAATTTTAGCCTTATATTTATGTCTGAAATATCTTTTTAATGACAAGTATTCAATAAAATCAGAAATTCATGAAATCGAATCTTTATTTGAAGAAATAAAACTTTTCTATAAAATTTTTTACGAAGCAAGTAATGAGATTGATAAAATAATTTCATTTCTAGGTAGAGATGTAAAATTCTTAGAATTTATTGCAAGAGGTCCATCAATTGCGACTGCAAATCAAGCTGCACTCAATTTTAAAGAAATTGTTAAAGAAAAGTCGGAAGCATTATCTGTTGGCTTATTTCGACATGGGTGTATTGAGATGCTTAATGAAGATTTTAAAGTGGTAGTTCTCTCATCGAATTTAACGGATTTTGAATTAAATTCCCAATTAATAAAGAACTTATTAGAAAAATGGAGTGTAGGTAAAATTTTGCATATTACCAGTCAAAATTTTTTAAGGAATGAAAATAAAAGATTATATATATTTAAACATCAAGTATCAAACCCATACATAGCCCCAATTATGGAGATTGTGATATTGCAATTAATTTTTTATAAATTAGCCATAATAAAAGGATTAGATCCTGGGAAATTTAAATATGCAACAAAAATAACAAAGAAAGGTTAAACAATTGACAAAAGCAGTTATTCTATCTGGCGGGTGGGGTACAAGGTTAAGACCATTAACTTGTACAATCCCAAAAACGTTGATACCGATCGTCAATGAACCATTAATGGAGAATACCATCAAACGATTAATTAAAGCTGGTATAAAAGAAATAATTTTAGCTGTAAGTGTTATGTCAGACCAGCTAAAAAATTATTTTGGTGATGGTTCTAAATGGGGAATCTCGATTTATTATACAGAAGAGAAAGAGCCCATGGGAACGGCTGGCGCAGTAAAATTGGCTGAAGATTTAATTGGTAATGATAATTTTTTCATGTTAAATGGAGACGTTATAAGTTATTTTGATTTTTCCAAAATGCTAAAGGCTCACAAAAACTATAAGGGTTTAGGCACAATTAGTAGTTATATAGTTGAGGATCCTCGGCGCTATGGAACATTAATTATTGATAATAACTCTCGAATAATAAAATTTCTAGAAAAACAAATCATATATGATACTATTTCTGAAGTTAAACCGATGCCTATAAATGCTGGTATTTATATTCTTGAAAATGAAGTATTATCCTATATTGAATCCGATCGTCCTGTTTCTATTGAAAGGAAGGTTTTTCCAGTTTTAGCGAAAGAAGATAATTTATATGCGTATGAGATTTCGGGTATATGGAAAGATATTGGCTTACCTGAAGATTATTTTTATGGAAATTTTATGATATTAGAAAATATTTTTAAAGAAAAAGGTAAAGATCAGAGAAAACTAATAAATGAAGGTTGTAGAATAGGCAAAAATGTAGAAATAATCCCCCCCGTTGCTCTCGATCAAAATGTCATTATCGAAAACAATTCAAGGATAGGTCCTAATGTAATAGTTGGAAAATATTCGAAAATTTGTGATAATTGCGAAATTTCAAATTCAATTTTGTTTAATCATTGTATTATTTCTAAGGGAGTTAAAATGAATAATGCAATTATTGCGGATTATTGTTCAATTGGAGAAAAAACAATAATGGAAGGGTCCGGAAATAATTTAGTTATACTCTCAAGTTGGGTATCTGTAAAGGATAATTTAGAATTAAAGGGAAAAACTACGTCTATTCGCGTATGCCACCATGAATCAATTAAACAATCTCAAGTTGAGTAAAATTATTAATTTTTTTCAAAGGTTTATTAAATTCAGCAAGATATATACAAAAAGAATAATTTAACTAACTAAAACAGTTATAAAAAGAGGGATTCGTCTAAACCCTCTTCTTCAACAATATTTTTCCAGAGTTTAAGAGTTTCCTGAGCTTCTTCTTCATTTATTAATTCTATAGCGTAACCTGCATGAACTAAAACATATTTTCCAACTTTTGCATCTTTTACTAAGGCTATGATGACATCACGTTTAACACCATTAAAATCCACGTTGGCTTTATCACCATTAACCTCTAAAATCTTACCGGGAATTGCTAAGCACATATTATTCTTAACTTATTAATAATTTAATAACAAGAGAAATTAACTTGAGAATAATAAATTAAATTAATTTATTAAAATTATTGATTATATTCTTAAAATTTTGTATATCTTACAGATGGATCAACCTCAAATTTTTCAAAGAACTTTGGATTTTGTAAAAAAGTATTATTCCGATGATGATACTCATGGATTTCCCCATGTGATGCGAGTCCTAAAAATCGCTGAAGTTTTATCAAAATCGGAGAATTGTAATTCATTTATTGTAAAAATTTCTACGTTGCTTCATGATATTGGTCGTTTATCGGAAGGAGTTAATTATGATGATAGTTTGTTTTTAAACCTTAAAAAGGATGTAAATCATGCTGAAATTTCAGCTCAAATTGCAGAAAAATATTTGCGACAATATATAAATTTAGAATCTTCTATTATTTCAAGAATCATACATTGCATTAGAGCACATTCATTTTCAAATAAAATTGAACCTCAGACAATTGAAGCTAAAATTCTGAGTGATGCTGATAAATTAGATGCAATCGGGGCAATTGGAATTTATCGTACAATTGCTTATCAAATAGACCATGAGACGGGTGTAAATGGAGTTTTAAAACATCTGCAAGAAAAGATTCTCAAGTTAAATGAACAATTGTATTTAAAAAAATCTAAAGAAATGGCTTTTGAGAAAAAGAAAATTGTAGATTTATTCAATTCAAAACTAAAAGAAGAACTATTATAATGTAATTTACATCTATATGATTTATTAAAAACAGTTTGATTTATTTAGATAATTTTTCAAGAACTAGTTCCAAATATGATTTCCTAATTGACTGGTCCTTACTTATATCTAAATTTTTTAATAATTTGAAAATTTTATCCCTCTTTAGAGGTATTTCATTTTTTTTTTCAGTTTGACATTCTATTTCCATAAAATATTGATTTAATACAGGTAAATAGTCAAATAATATCTCAAATTTTTCTGAATAGTATTCAATTTCGAAAAGTTCTCTTTCTTTTTTTATAGTATATACTTCTCTAAAACCCAAGATTTTTAAAATCTCCTTTAATTTTTTTTCATCTTCCACTCTAAAATCTATTTCTTTCCTCGTTTTTGTTAAATCATCAACTTTTGGTCCTTTATAAGTAAAAAATCTTAAAATTTTTTTATCTTTAAGATTATTTACATTATACTCAATAGATTTTCTTATCCTTAATGCCTCATCAGTTCTATAAAAGTTTCTAAGTTTTTTAGGCATATTATAATAAGTATCCTCATGTCTAAGTGAATAAATATATTTTCCGCCCATTGAAATTAATTTCTCTTTGATTTTTTTTTTATTTTCCAATAATATTTTTATTTCCACTTCAAACATTGAAAAAATACCTAACTGATAGTAAAACTAATAAAATACTACTATTTGTATTTTGTTTAAATGTAAAATATTCACGTATTATATCAATAAAAATTTCTGATTGTGAATAATATGTAAAAATATTAGAAAAAAATTATTTGATTTTTATGGAAACCGAATATTTAGACTTTTTTTTTATGGAATTTAAAGAAGTAGAAAAATTTCTTGTAGATAAGGATTTATTAAATCATAATTTGGGAGCACAGATACAAGAATTAGGGGATGACTTAAAAGAATTTCAAAATATTTCACTTGAACTTCAAAAAAATATAGAAAAATTAGAAGGAATAAATTTTGATTTCAGCTTAAATAAAGAGTTATGGAACGGTGTTTATAAAGACGAGATCAGAATCGACGGCTTTAAAACTATACCCCTTATGATTTTATTAAGAAAGATATATAATATTTTAATCGAAAGGAGCAGTAATCTCCCTATAGTTGAAGATCATCTTATTATCAATCTCAATCAAGGTGAATTTAATTTAATCTTAGGGACTTTTAGTGTAAATAACATAGATGTATTTAACCAAAGGATTAAGCAATATGAATCATCCGAAATTGGATTAGATATTGAGTTAAAAAAGAATGAAAATGAAAATATATCTCAACTGGTTTTGGGTAGAGATTTTTACTCTAAGCATTTCTCATTTATTTCTAAAATTAAAAATAAAGAAGAAGATAGTCTTTATTCTATCTCTAAAAAAGAAGTTCATGATTGTATAGAAAATATTAATAACGGAATTGAAGATATTCAGCAACAAATAACAAAAATATTTCAAAAAATCGATAGTGAATTTGAGGAATTAGAAGAATCTAGAGTTTTAAAAAGAAGTCAAATCAAAAATATACTCCAAAAGACTGAGAGTGAATTTGAAGAATATCAAGAATTAGAGGAGTATTATTTAAACTCTAAGAATGAAATTCAATTTTTTCAAAATAATATCGAAAGTTCTCCTGAAACAAAATTTATATTTAAATTCATTAATGAGCTTTCATCAATTGAAAAAAAATATGATATAACTCAATTAAGAAAAAAATTGAATGTAAATGTTCCCACAATTAGAGAAAATTTGGCACGATTGGGTTTTAATATATATACTGACGAACAACTGGGAAAAGATCATATTGAAATTACTGATAAAAATCTTAAATGGTATATTTCCCATTTCCCGGCTCAAGCAGAAAAATTGATTCATACGTTAAGTTTAAGGAAATATAAAGATTGCATAAAGTATCTGGGTACTAAGAGATTAGCTCAATTAATCAAAAATGGCTATTTTTATTTCGATCAATTAGAACATAGAGATAATAAAGAAATTTCTAAAAATACAGCTATTCCATTAGGTTGGATTAAAAAGATTAAAAAATATTTACCGAGCGCTCGTAATAAAATCAAAAAGAATAAGTGTTAAAATAAAAGGTAAAATTTTTTCTTTCCCACCTCTTATTTAAATTTGTTGATAAGATTTAGATTTGATTAGATCATGATTATTTCAATTGCAAAGAAATATGGTTATTTACCCTATATGATTGAACGTTACATAAAATTTTTGGGTAAAGAAGATACTTTAAAATTACTTGAAGCTAATGAGAAACCTCTTATTCCAACGATAAGAATTAATACTTTGAAAATAAGGATTGATGATTTAATCAATAGGCTACAAAAAAAAGGATTTGTTTTGAAACCCCTCTCTTGGATACCCTATGGATTTAAAATAATTAAAAGTCCAATGAATTTAGGTTCATTGCATGAATTTTTGCAGGGTTATTACTATTTACAAAGTTTTTCTTCAATGGTTCCTTGCCATGTATTAGACCCTAAACCGGGAGAAACAGTTATTGATATGTGTGCTGCTCCTGGTAGTAAATCTATTCAAATTGCTCAATTGATGGAAAATAAAGGAAGATTAATCTTAATAGATAAAAATCTTAATCGGATTCCTGCATTGAATACTAACCTATCACGATTAGGAGTATATAACTCTATTGTTATTAATCAGGATGCTATTGATTTACCAAAAATGGATATCAAGGCTGATAAGATTTTGTTGGATGCTCCCTGCACAGGTGAAGGTTTAATTCGACGAGATCCGAAAAGAAAGACAAGTCGAACATTAAAAGATATTAAGAAGTTAAGTAAGATTCAATTTAAGTTATTAATTTCAGGTTTGGATTCCCTTAAGAAAGGCGGCCGTCTGGTATATAGCACTTGCTCGATTGCACCTGAGGAAAATGAAATGGTTATAGATTCCGTTTTAAATCAATATAAAAGTGCAAAAATTTTAAAGATAAAAGACCAAATTGGAATACCTGGTATAGAAAAATTTGAAAAATATAATTTTCATCCTGATTTAAAGCATTCTCAAAGAATATATCCTCATATACACGATTCTGAGGGATTTTTTTACTGTCTATTAGAACAAATTTAAAATTTATATTAAAATAAAGAATATAATAAAGAAAATTTTACTCTTAAGTATATTTTTCCAATCCTAATTCTTTTATTTTCTCTTGAGTGGACAACCCACTCAAGAGAAAATCTTGCATTTTGTAGTTTTATGACTAGTTTAAGAGAGACAGGCTATTTTGTTGAGGAATTAAAAATGGCATTAGGTAATATCAAATACCTCAAGCATAAATAATTAATTATATTAAAAAACAAGATAAGTTTAAAATTCTTTTGGTCAAACGTGTAAAAAGCTTACTTAATTAATTTCGAAAAATTTACTTTATTATTTAGTTAATTTAATTTAAAAAAAATCGTTTGAAAAAAAATGTTATTGTCTTTAATTGAATTAATAAACGATCCTTTTTTTGCTTTAATTATCCTCCCTATATTAATTTTTTTAGCTCGAGTTGCAGATGTATCATTAGGTACCTTAAGGATAGTATTTATATCACAAGGAAAACGTAAGCTAGCCCCAATTGTGGGATTTTTTGAAATATTCATTTGGCTTCTCGCAGTAGGACAGATTTTCAGTAATTTAACTAATATTCTCTATTATTTTGCTTACGCTGGAGGATTTGCTACAGGTAATTACATTGGATTAATTGTAGAAAATAAATTGTCTTTGGGATTATTGAGCTTGCATTTAATAGTAAGAGATGATCCAGATAAATTAATAAAAACTTTAAAAGAGAAGGGATATGGATTAACAACTTTAACAGCAGAAGGGATAAAAGGGAATGTTAAATTAGTTGTTATGATTATAAAACGTAAAAATCAATTAGATGTACTTGAAATTATCAAAAACATTAGTCCTAATGTATTTGTTTCAATCGAAAATGTTCAATCTGTAAAAGGCGGTAAATTTCCTTTAACTCATAAAACTCGATGGTACCTACTAAAAAGAAAAAAGGAATAATGGTGAATTTAGCAGGAATTGCTATAAAATCATTAAGTTTTGAATTAACTGAGATGACTTCATAAAGAAGCCTTATATAATAGATTATATTAATTAAATTATCCTTCATGGAATTTATAATGAGTAAAATGGTGTAATTGGCAAATCAAACATCCAGTACATTTATCCTCATTTACAATTATTTCAATTTGAGCTTTTTCTTTCATAAAAGTTCACTCTTAAATATTTCATAAAGATTATGTACTTGATATTTCAGAGTGTAATTATTTCTGCATTAGCCAAATAGCAATCAATAATGCTATCAAGCTGCCAAATCCATAATAACCGCTCATCTAATAAATGCGAGTTTAATATATTTATTTAATAATTTACACACTTATCTATTTTTCAATTTCCTTTTAATCATTGATCTCTTCTTAAATAAGAACCTTTATCAACCAAATTTAATGCAAGATTATCATTATTCTTTAATTTTTTATATTTCTCGTAATTGACTTTTAATAATCCAAGACCGAGAAACTCTTGATTTTTATTAATTAAGAATATTATCCGATTTGCCTGAATTTCAGAAGAAATCTCTAAAATCATACTTTTTTTTATTGGATTTCCATATAATACAGATTTTTCCCCATTTTCATTAAGGATCAAAATAATCCTAGGATCTATTTTATGTAAATTGAAAAGCAATTCGGCCGTTTCTAAACTTAAAAACAATCGCTTATTTTTAATAAACCCCAATGGAATTCCTGCAAAATTTATTGGTGTAAGGTTTTTAATTTTATTTATTTCTGACTCCAATTGTTGGGGAATTAAAAATAATTCAAAAGAGGTCTTATTCTGTTTCGATTCTGAGATTTTAATATAAATTTCATATTTTTCTTCGAGAATATATTCCCAAATCTTGTTAGATATATTATACAGAGAATTTTTAACAATTTTTTTCTCATTTTCATTTGCTTTTCGAAAAATTTCTTCAAAATTGGGCATTATCTAAAATTAATAAAGGGAAAAGAAAAAATAATCTTATTATTATTTAATAATTATAATATTAAAAATTAAAAGTAACTGCAAATAAATAAGTCGGAGAATTATATGGGGATTCGCAAAATAGAGGATGATATTGATCTAAAAGAGGCAATGAAAAGAAAGTCCATAGAGTTAAAACAAAAAGAACTTGAAGAAGAAGCAAAAACAAGAGAATTTGCCAAAGACAAAATAAGAGAAATTGCAATCAAACATGGAGTAATTCTTGCTTTAGATCCCGAATTAAGAAATGAAATTAAAGAACTTCAGAGGAAATTTGATATTCCTACTTCACGAATTATTACTGAAAGAATTGAAGAAATTGACGTCTTAAGGAAAAAGAGAAAAATTGATCATGAAAAATTAGGCATGTTAGCATACCAAAGAGTTTTAATGGAAAAAGAAGAGACTGGGGGAATTATGCCGATCTCTGACGTATTTGAAATTGTGAATACAGGTATTCTCGTGAATCATCTAGAGATTGAAGATGTAATTAAAGCAATGTATCTCTTAAAGAAAAATAAAGTAATTCCTAATGTTCGAGAGCTTGATAATGGAGTTATTGAAGTTACATTTTTCTCTATTCAACATACCGATGATGAAGCAAAAATTATTTCATTAGCTTCAGAAAAGGGTTTTATTTCTTTAGAAGATGCATGCTCAGAATTATCATGGTCTCAAGAAAGAGCAATAAGGGCATTAAAATCTTTAGAAGCTAGTGGTTTTGCCAAAAAAGACGATTCCTACTTAAGAGGTAAAAAGTGGTATTTTCCTTCGATTTCATAGCCTAATAATTTAAATTTATTTTAAAAGTTAAATCTCCCTCTTCAGATTTAATTACTTCTCCTTTACCCTCTTTTTCTAATTTTTTAAATATCCTTGTTAAATCCCTTTTTGGTAATTCTGCGAACATCATTCCAGATTCTCTAATTTCAAAAGTTAGAATTGGTTCTAATTTACCGTTTTTTTGTGCCCATTCAAGTATCTCTTCTGCCCATTCGTCCAAAGTCTTCCAATAAATTCTTATTGCTTCTTTCTTTTTTTTATTTAACCATATTCCAATATTTTGCTCTACTAATTTTTGAGCTATTGCGGCGATTGCACCATCTCTATTGCGTAATTTAGAAAATGGTTTCTCAGCATTTAATTTTCTAGTATAAAGAATGTGTAATACAGATATTCGGGCATAATCATAAATTACTTGGCTCCACTCATCTATCCACGATTGATAATCTTTTCCATTTTTCTTTTTATCTGGAGCAGAAAACATATACTCATATCTAGTTTCTTCAAGCCACGGATGCTCTTTTATGAGTTTTTCATAAGATGTTAATTCCTTTTCTATAACCTTTGGTTCAATTACAATTTCATTTTCGATAGACTGAAGTTCTTTCTCAATCTCATCTAAATCTTTTGTTTTAATTAGAACCTCAGGTTTTTGAGTTTTTTCTTCAAGAAATTCTTCTATAGCATCTAATCTTTTCTCTATATCATCTAAATCAATAGAAATTGTTGGTTCGATTTTTTCCTTAACCTTTTGTTGTTCTGCTTTAATTTTTAATTCTTTTTTTTTTTTAAGACTTTCTAATTCTTTCCTTAGTTCTTCAATTTTTTCATCTGATACAGCAATTTCTTCTTTTGGGACTTCTTTAGCTTTTTGTCTTTCCATCTTTTAAGGATGCCCCTAATTTTAATTTATCATTCACCAAATTGTTCAAACCACTCATGGTATCTCTTTATTTCTTTTTCAGATACAATTGGTTTTATTTTTTTAAGTGTTTTGTAAAAATCTTCTATATTTACATCTCTAACGATAATTTCCTCTGCTTCGGCAGTTATTTTTCCACTCATATCTAACTCTCTTATCGGTCTCATAATCACTTCTCTACAGACATTAGCAATATCAGATCCAGAATATCCCGCAGTTATTTCTCCAAGTTCCCTAAAATCATCATCTGTAAGTGAAAGATTTACCCCAGCTGTATGTATTTTAAAAATTGCTTCTCTCGCTTCTTCATCTGGGATAGGGACATAAATCTTTTTCTCAAATCTTCGCAACATTGCTGTATCAATATCCCAAGGTCGATTTGTTGCACCTAAAATTAAAAGTAATTTATCAGTCCTTGATTTAAGACCTTGAATTTCACCTAATAATTGAGTTTTAATTCTTCTCTCTCCACCACTTTCTGAACCATATCCCCTTGAAGTCGTGATAGAATCAATTTCATCAAAAAATATGATACTTGGTGCTTCAAGTCTTGCTAATTTAAATAATGAACTAATTAATTTCTCGCTTTCCCCAAGCCATTTTGATAATAATTCAGCAGCTGATGCACTAAAAAAAGTTGCTTCACATTCCGTTGCTGCCGCTTGAGCGAGCAGAGTTTTTCCACAACCAGGAGGACCATATAAAAGAATACCAGACCATGGTTTTCTTACGCCGATAAATAATTCTGGTCTCATAATAGGCAAAACTATTGCTTCTCTAAGAGATTGTTTGCATTCCGCTAATCCTGCAATATTATCCCATCGAATATTAGGTAATTCGGTGACGATTGTTCCTGAAATAACTTCTCTAAGTTCTTGTTGCTCTTTGGTTAAAATCTCCTCTTCTTCGATTTCTTCTGAATCTTCTCCCTTTTTAGTTACTCTCTTATGGGTTGAAATCCTTCCTGATTTATAAGGTTTCAAACTCCTTTTTAATGTCTTAGCACGGGAGACATATTCGTGAATTTTTTCTTGGCATAGTTTTTGCAAACTTGGATTTTTATTGTATTTTGCAAATTGAATTAATATTTCAGCAGCTCTACTATATTTATTAATCGCTTTTTGATACTCAGCTTTTTTATCATACTCAACTGCTTCTTTTGCTTCTTTCATTGCAAAAGAAAACAACTTAGAATCTAAAGAGCTCATATAATTTTTACTCTCAACAGAATATATTTTTTAAGATATCTCTACTTATAAAAATAGATTGAAATATCTTAAATATTTTTTAAGATATATATTAAAATAAATATTTAATTCTTAAGTAATTTTAAGAAAATTAATTTTAAAATAATTGAGTAGAATCATTTTGGGTTTTCTAAAAGACGTAAGTGGTTGGTTAAGTGGTGGTAGATCAAAAGATCAGGATATTCGATCCGTTACCGTTAAACTTAAAATCTTTAACAAGCGTTTGGAAAGACAAGCAAAAAAACTTGAAGCGAAAGCAAAACAAGCAAGAACTAAAGCTGTAAAATTGCGAAAAGAAGGAGATATGAAAGGTGCTGAAGTACATGCTCGGGGATATTTACAATTTAAAAAATGGTCAAAAGGAATTTCAACCTTTAAATTAAATCTTGAAGGATTGCAATTTAAGTTAGAACAAGCCTCCGCAATTAAAGATGTTGCTGGAATTATGAAAGCAATAGCTGGTTCCGTTTCAGGATTAAAATCGCAGATATCTATTCCTGAAATAACCGAAACAATTAAAGATATTGATATCGGAATTGAAGACTTCCAAGTTACCGAAGAAATTACTGCAGATGGAATTGAAAACATTAATGTTGATACAAGTGTTTCGAACGAAGAGGTTATGAATGTATTGGGAGAAATTGATGCTGAAATTTCGGTTGAAACAGGAATACAACTCCCAACAGTGGGTGGAGATCAAAGAATTAAAGATTTAGAAAGTGAGCTTAAAGAATTGAAAGAATCTGATGACTAAAAATTAAATTAAACATCTAAAAATGTCTTTCATAAAGAAATTTTTTCAAGTTGATAAAGAACCGAAACCCCCACTGCCATGTGATATTTGTGGAAGAGATATTGCAAAAAAAAATCCATGGGTTGAAGTTCGCTTATGTTCCAATTGTGAGAGAGTTATTTGCAATTCTTGTAGTAGAAATCTAAAAAGAGGACGTTGTGATAAATGTAATCAGAAAACCATCAAGACTACGAGAATTCTTAGTTATCCACCTAATTGGAAACGCGCTCAAAGTGTGTCTCAAACAACTAAACTCCCAAAAGCGCCTGAAATATATAGTGAAAAAATTCTCTATTGTCGTTTTTGCGGAGGAGAGATTAAAAAAGGAGAAACTATTTGTTCTATGTGCGGTACAGTAATAAAATCTGAATAATTATTGGATAACTTTTAACAAAATTTAAATTTAAAAAATTTAGCTTTAAACTTAAATCTGATTTTTATGATTATTTACTATTCCAAATAAAAATAGGTGAAAAAACATTAACTTATCTGATATAAAAATTGCTACAATAGGTTCATGCACACTTGATTGTATTATACAGATAAAGGACATTTTAAGGTTTGAATTATTTGAAAAAGAAGTTATCAAAAAATACACTGCCATTGAATATTCGCGCAAATTGAATGTTGAAAATATAAAATTTGTTCCTGGAGGTTCTGCAACAAATATTGCTGCTGATGTATCAATGATCGGTATGAAAGGTATATATATCGGAGTTATAGGTAAAGACTTTTCAGCTTCCATATGTCTTGATGATTTAAAAAAGAGAAATGTTGATGTAAGTAATGTTATTCAAACAGATGAGGATTCTACTGCTTTTTCCTTAATTTTAAAAACTGAATGGGGACGAGACCGAAGTATCTTAGCGTATAAAGGTGCAAACAATTTAATAACTCCAGTAAATGTGAAGGAAGAAATATTTAAAGATATAAATGGCTTCGCTTGGACTTCATTAACCTCAGAAAGTGGATGTAAGGCTATAGATAAAGCAATTGATTTAACTAAAAGTGCTGGAAAAAAAGTATTTGCTGCACCAAGTATGTCAATAATTAAAAATAACCCTCAATGGGCTAAAAAATTAATTGAAAAATCTGATGTAGTTTCCTTCAATAAAGAAGAAGCTTCAGAATTTACAAATAAATTATCAACTATTGATATTTTAAATGATATTAATAAAATGGGTGTTGAATTAATTTCAATAACTGATGGTGCCAATGGTTCAACTGTTTTCGATGGAAATGAAATGATTCGAACAAATATATTTAACACTCCCATTAAAGATACGACGGGAGCTGGAGATGCGTTTATGAGTGGAATAATAATTTCATTATTTCTGGGTGTTTCACTACCGAAATTATGTAAAATTGCAACCGCTATGTCTGCTTTAGAATGTATTGGTACTGGTGTTAGAGAAGGAATACCAAATAATGTAAAAACACTCGAGGAATTTATAGAAAAGAATCAAGTTGAACAAACGATTAGTAAAATTAATATTTAATCTTATATTCTTTTTTTTATCTATAGAATAAGCGCTCGTAGTATAGTGGTATTATCCTTTATTTCCTTAATTTAAGAAATAGATAAAAGCCTGCCACGTTAGGGGCCCGGGTTCGAATCCCGGCGAGCGCATCCTCAAAAGTGGGTCATTTTTGGGCCCCTTTATAATGTTCCTGGCGAAAAGATCACATTAAAAGGGGGTTTTCTATACAAGGATCATTCATTTCGTTTCTATCTTTATTTTAAACCTATTTTATTTTGTTTTTTTTAATTACTAGTCTTAAGTAATACCAATTTTATTACCAATAGTTGGTATTTTCTCAAAATAAAAAAATAGATGTTAAACCAAATTTGCAATTTCTTATAGAAATATAGGGTTCTCTCTATTAATCTCACAATAGTAAAGATTTATAAGAAGCATTTTTTAACCAAAATGTCTTTAATAAATTTGAATTCAAAAACCAAAAGTATTAAATTATTTATGTCAAAAAATTATGATTTAATAGAAGACTGGAAATTCAATATTGAAAGAGCAAATGGAATTAAAGAATTATATGGAACCCAAACAAGATACTTCGTGAACCTAACCCTATCATTAGTAATGATATATAACATTTTATATGCTTTATTTAACTATATTTTTGATCTAAAAGAGAATCCTATTGGATTCTAGTTTCTAACTTCTTTTTTCATTCTATATATTGTTTCTGGAATAGTTAATTTAATTTTTTCGCTTAAAAAACATGATACAACGACAAAATTCAATATTAATATTCATCCATTTTATTTTTATAAGTATAGATCTAATAAAGAAACGAAAAAGATCTCTGAAGATCTAAGTTTTGAGGATTTTAAGCATGACTATTACGTACAATTAAAGACCCTATTAAAATATCAAGAGAATTATGCTAAAATAGCTAGAAAAGCCAGACTATCGTTATTAGTAAGTGTTATAATCTTTGTTTCTGGTTTAGCAATAAGTATTTTAATAATATTTTTTTGTAATATTTTTGTATATAAAAATATTTACAAAAATAGAAACTAGCGCATTTTTTTCAAAATACAAATTTTCTGTTAAAATAAAATAAAAAATGGTGGGAAAGTGAAAAAAAATTGAAAATTGAATTTAAATTCAACTCAAAATCCAGCGGGTTAAATATACCTGAAGCGATATCCATAGCAAAACAATGTGAAGGTATAATTGAGAATAAAGTTTATAAGATTGAGTTTGAATCACCAAAAGATAAAAATTTAAGGAGATTATGTGAATTAATAGGAAACCTAAAGGGGACTACAATATCAGTTGATGATGAAGAATCTGTTAGTGCCAATAAATTCTATAGCATTATTAATTGCCCAGATCGATATTTTTGTAATGGAGTATGTAGACATTATCGAATTGGGGATTATTATTTAGATGAGTTCAAAGACTCTGAAAGTATAGAAGAAAATATCTTATATACTGATAATGAGAGGTTGATAAAATCATTAACAAGATTTTTAGTACTGAGAGAGGAAAACCAGTTTAGATTCAATAAAACTCTCTTTTTAGAGCAATTTAAAGAAGGAACATTAATGGAAAGTAAAATTTGTTCAGAATATAATCTGAGAAAAATTAAAAGAGAAATAAATCTACTACCTGATTTTATACAACTTTTAAGTCTATTAGAATACAATGAAAGATTCGGAGTAACTATAAAAGTTAACATTGCAAATGAGGTAAATGTAATTTTAAGAGATTGTGAAATAAATTCAAAATTAACTTTAAGTGAGATCTTAAAGTGTTCACAAATACTCTCCTTAATCCATGGAGATTCATCTACTAATATTATTAGGGGTGTTACTATTGAGGGAACTAATATAATAATATATTCATTTCCTTTAGTTAGGAAATTTGTATTAGCGAAATTACTGCTTAATCAAGAAAATTCTAAGATTAACGAACTTTATGAAACCTCTAATGAGGATGAAGAACCTAGATATATCATTGAAAAGAAAAACGAGTTTTTCTATCTTTATACCCCATATTATGAGGTATTTTTTCAGATATTTGACGAAGATGATTCTACATTAAAAGAGAGTTTTGAGAAATTAAAATCAATATAAAAAATATAATTCTATCAAAGATTATTTGAGATTCAAATAATCTAAAATCATTTTGCTGAATAAATACCTCTATTTTGATCGCCTAAAAATTCTTATGACAATGGAATACCAACTTTGTGGAATGTTTTAAAATCATTTTATTATAAAAAATAACTATTTAAAAGATCTGGAAGAAGATTATTAATATATTAACACTGGACTATTAATCTCCGATTTCTAAATGTATTTTAATACTATTTTTTATTGCACTATAAAAAATTAAAGAAATTAAAAATATTGTACTTAAAGATAAAAATATTAAAACCTTTAGAGAAATAATTCTTATCTAATAATAGGATATTTTTCTTTATTCCTCTTCTTTTGTATTCGAGAGATGCATATACATATAAAGAGAGCAACAATATTTATTATTATGGTGGAGTCAAGCGCAAATTCTAATTGATTAAAGATTAATCCGACAATAATAACAGCTAAACTTATAGTTCCCATTGAAATAAGGCAAAGGGTTCTAAGTCTCATTCTTCTTATCCTATTATGAATATTTTTTTTAATTTTATTATAAAAAACAACTATACTAAACATTATAATATATTTATAAAAAATTTATAATTCCTACTTAGTTTATCTAATCTTTTTATAAAGATTGGTTATTTTTATTTTTTCGTGTCCTACCGCTATGGATGGGTGTCGGACGTATAATCAAGATTAATATAATTTTATTTAATATTTGACATTATTGTGGTTTTTGCGATGTCGGACACTCCCACCATGTCGGACACAGACTAATATATTATTAATGAAAAGTGCTGCAATGTTTTTTGTGATTTTAAGATAATGAATAGTATTGTAGATCTTAGGTTAGATTAAAGAACTTAATGAGGTTTGAATATTTTCCTCGAATTTCGAATGACATAATAAGGGTTTCCTAATTATTTCGATTAAATTATTAAAAAAGGGGGTCATTTGGGGGGCTATTTCGTGGTGTTTCCCGGCGGGCGCATTTTTTTACCTTAAATGAAAATTTATAATAATTATAAATTAAAGAAAGATAATAATAATTAGTTCCAATATTTCATTAAATCGATTTATATTGAGTAAATTCAAAAGTGGAAAAAGTGAATAAACAAAATCTTTGTTTTATGTCTGCTTGTGATATGATAGATGTAATAAAAACACAAGAAATAACTTCGCAAGAAATAACTGAAACGATAATTGAAAGAATTGAAAAGATCAATCCAATAATCAATGCATATTGTACTCCTACATTTGATCTTGCTCGAGAAATGGCGAAGAAAGCAGATAAGGCAGTAAAAAGAGGTGAAAATTTAGGCTTATTACATGGAATTCCTACATCTATAAAAGACCTTGCGGAAACAAAAGGAATTAGAACTACATTTGGATCGAAAATATATGAAAGTTATATTCCTAAAAAAGATATTGTCGCTGTAAGAAGATTAAAAGAAGCTGGATGTGTGATTTTAGGAAAGACCAATACGCCTGAATTTGGATATAAAGGAGTTACAGATAATTTAATTTTTGGAACAACAAGAAATCCTTGGAATCTAGAGAGAACTCCTGGAGGTTCAAGTGGTGGTGCAGCAGCGGCAGTAGCTTCTGGATTGGGTCCATTAGCCTTGGGTTCAGACGGTGGAGGTTCTGTTAGGATTCCAAGCTGTTTTTGTGGTATTTATGGTCTCAAACCGAATTTTGGACGAATTCCTCAAAATTCAATGAAAATATATGGTAATTTTGGGACTTTCATTCATAATGGACCTATTGTTAGATACGTGAAGGATGCTGCACTAATGTTAGATGTGATGGCGGGAGAAGGTGATTCAGATAGATACTCTTTACCAAAACCAAATTTTAGCTATCTCGAAAAACTTAAAGAAAAACCTAATAAAATAAAAATAGGGTATTCCCTAGATTTAGGATTTGCTCCAGTTATTGATCCTGAGGTTAAAAAATCTGTTTTAGATGCTGTTAAAAAGTTTGAGAAATTTGATTGGTCAGTTGAGAAAGTTCAATTTAAATTGAATCATACTGAATCTGTTATGTGGGCTTTTTGGAGTTCAGGTTTTGCTTATAGGTTAAAGCCATATTTAAAGCAATGGGAGGATAAATTAGATCCTGGGCTAGTTAGAATCATTGAGATTGGATTGAATTATTCTGCTCAAGATATAAAATTGGCAGAAGTGCAAAGAGAAATGATTTTCGAGGAAGTTTGTAGATTTTTTAAAAATTATGATATATTAATAACTCCAACCTTAGCATGTTCCGCTTTTGAAGTAGGTAAAAGGGCTCCGGATAAAATAGAAGGAAAAGAAATATCTCCTCTTGATTGGCTACCATTTACGTATCCATTCAATATAACTGGTCATCCCGCAGCTTCAATTCCATGCGGTTGGTCTAAAGATGGGTTACCCATTGGAATGCAGATTGTTGGAAAACGATTCGATGAATTGACAGTCCTTCAAGTTTCAAAATTTTTTGAAGAATTAGCACCATGGCAAGAAAAAAAGCCCCGATTAAATTAAAAATCTTTTTTCTTAAATTTTCCTTTTATTCTATTAATATTAAAAAGAAGTGGTAGAAAATGATTTATTTTCGATGCTAAATATATATTTTTCATTCAATAAAATTCAAAAACGTGATAATAAATGAACAAAGAAGAAATATGCTATATGTCTGCTTGTGATATGGCTGATGCCATAAAAAGACAGGAATTGACATCTTCAGAAATAACAGAAACCATAATAGAGAGAATTGAAAAAATCAATCCAAAACTTAATGCCTATTGCACTCCCACATTTGATTGGGCAAGAGAAACAGCCAAAAAAGCGGATGAGGCAGTAAAAAAGGGAGAGAAACTTGGATTATTGCATGGAGTTCCTATTTCAATTAAAGATGAAATGCCAATTAAAGGAATAAGAACAACCTTCGGATCGAAAATATATGAAAATTATATCCCTGAAGAGGATGATGTTGCTGTTAAGAGACTTAAAGATGCAGGATGTGTGATTTTAGGGAAAACCAACATGCCAGAATTCGGTCTCTTAGGTATTACTCACAACTTAGTCTTTGGAGTGTCTCATAATCCATGGAATTTGGATAGAACTCCAGGAGGTTCAAGTGGAGGTGCAGCAGCCGCTGTAGTTTCTGGTCTAAGTCCGTTAGCTTTAGCAGCTGATGCTGGAGGATCAATAAGATTACCCAGTTGTTTATGTGGGGCATTTGGTCTCAAACCTAGTTTTGGAAGAGTTCCAGTATATCCTACCTCAGGAGTACACTATGAATCTTTAATTCATTATGGTCCAATTGTTAGATATGTAAAGGATGCTGCTCTAATGTTAGATGTTATAAAAGGACCTCACGATGCAGATATGTATACCTTACCAAAACAAAATATTAACTATCTAAAGGGAATTCAAGAAAAACCTAACAAATTAAAAATTGGTTATTCTCTAGATTTAGGATTTGCAAAAGTAGTTGATTCAGAAGTTAAAGAAAGTGTTATTGATTCCGCCCAAAAGTTTGAAGAATTCGGATGGACTGTTGAACAAACTAAATTAAAAATTAAAAATCCAGAACGAGTATTATTTACATACTTAACGGTAACATATGCTTATGATTTAATGTCTAAATTAAAGGAATGGAAAGACATAATGGATCCAGATGTTGTAAAAGCAGTGGAAGCAGGATTGGGAGCTTCTGGAATTGATTTCGTAAGGGCAATGCATCGTCGTAAAATACTGATTGAAAAATTTTATCAATATTTTAAAGATTATGATATTTTGATAACTCCTACAACTGGATTAACAGCGTTCGAATTAGGAATTCCATTTCCTACCAAAATCGATGGAAAAATGGTGTCACCCACTGCATGGATGCCATTTACATCCGTTTTTAATTTAACGGGTCATCCCGCTGCAACAATTCCTTGTGGATGGTCTAGTGAAGGATTACCTATAGGCATGCAAATTATAGGAAAGCGATTTGATGAATTAACTGTATTGCAAGTCTCAAAAGCATTTGAAGAAATTGCTCCTTGGCAAGATAAAAAGCCTCAATTAATTTAAAAATATCTAATTTTCAATTTTTTTTTCAATTTCAATTTATCAATAAAATTATTTGAATTTTAAAATAATGTAATAATAATATTAATAAGGTTATGGACGCGCATTTTTTACATGAAATTTTAAACCCTAAAAGCATTGCCATCTATGGAGCCAATAATAAAGGGACCTCCTTAGCTTCAATCCAATTAATGAATATTATAATATCTGGATTTGAAGGAAAAATTTATCCCATCCATTTAAATCTTGATTCGGTTATGGGTTATAAAGCATATAAATCTATTACTGAGGTTCCAATTCCTCCAGATCTTGTTGTTATTGTTTTACCACCGCAAATTGTCCCTCAAATCTTTAGAGAATGTGGAGAAAAAGGTGTGAAAAGGATTATCCTCATTTCAGGAGGCTTTCGAGAAATGGTAGGGGATCGCGCAAATACACTCACCGAGGAAATTTCTGAAATTGCAAAAAAATATGGCATTCGATTTATTGGTCCTAATTGTTTAGGTATCTATAATAGCTGGATATATCCCAAAAATGATAGAAAAGCTATGAATACATCGATATGGGAAAATCTGGAGAGAAATAAATTTTCAATTGCATCTCAGAGTGGTACCCTTTCAAGTCACATATTTTTTGATCCAGAGTATTTAGATTTAGGATTAGGAAAGTCGATATCAGTTGGCAATGAAGCGAATATAGACATAGTAGATTGTTTAGAATATTTTAAAGATGATGATAATACCGAAGTAATTGGATTATATATTGAAGAACTAAAAAGAGGTAAGAAATTTCTAGAGTTAGCAAAAGAAATTTCCCCTAAAAAACCAATTATTGCTATATATGTTGGCGGTTCGAAAGCTGGAAATCGTGCTTTACAGAGCCATACTGGTTCCATCGCAGGTAATGCTAAAATATATGATGCAGTATTCAAAGAAACTGGTATAATCAAAACAGATTATGTTCAAGAATTTTTAGATCTCGCTATGATCTTGACAAGGGGTATATATCCTAAGGGAAATCGCATTGGTATAATAACAAATTCAGGGGGACCAGGTGCAATGGTTGCAAATAATGCTGAAAAGAATGGTTTAATCGTTCCAGAATTTTCAGAATCACTACAAGAACAATTAAAAGAAGTCTTACCACCTATTGCAAGTTTTAAAAATCCTGTGGATTGTGCTTTTGATACAAATTTACCATATTTTTACATAAATCTTCCCGAAATCCTAATGAAATCCGGAGAAATTGATGTTCTCATCCAATATGGCGTTGTTGGATTTCAAGATGTTATGGATAATTATCTTAAATATGACAAAATTTCTCCTTATGCAGAATTTCAAAAACAGGACTATAAAAAAAGTGAAGAATTAGTTCATAAATTAATTCAACCAACACAAAAAAACTCTAAAAGATTCTCAATTCCCATTTTTTATGTAAATCCACAAAATTTTTCAACCTTCTGGTCTAAAAAAATGAGGGAAAATGGAGCTATGTTATTTAAATTATGGGATCGACCAATCAGTTGCATAGCAAAAATATGCGATTATACCAAATATAGAAGGAAACACTCCAAATAAAAATTAAACTTCTTTTAAAAATTTAAAATCGACAGCATAATCGCCGTCCAAAATCAAGGTTGTATTTCATATATTCTTCTTCTAAGAATTTCATCAATTCGTCTAAATTCAAATCAAATTTTTCTGCAATGTCTTTAATTTCAATTCCAGGAGTGGAAACCATTTTACAGATTTCCTTTTTCATCTCATCATTAATTGATTTCATAATGTAAAATTCTCTTGTACTATTTTTCTTTATTTTTTAAATAATTTATTACTTTTCATTATCTTTACTATGTTTGCTTTTTATAAATTAAGCATAAAATCAATGAAAAACTTAAACGCTTCACAAACATTTATAAGTAAATAAGACAAATAATTTTTCGTAACTTTAGTCTAATTTATTAAATATTAAAGAAAGGTAGATAACTTTTATGGAAGTACCTAAATGGCATATTGATGATAATAAACCATGGTTTACTTCAGGGTTAATGCAAGAAGGCATCCCTAAACACCCAGAATTCCCCGTAATAAGTATGGGTGATTGGTTTGATGAAAAAACAGAAATTAATGCTAAAAATAAAGCAATTTGGTTTTCAAAAACATTTATGAATTATAGAGTTCTTAGAAAACATACAGATTCGCTAGCAACATCATTAGCAAAACTTGGAATAAAGAAAGGAGATGTTGTAGCCCTATTAATACCTAATAGCTTTCAATACACCATTTCATATTTTGCCATAGTAAAATTGGGAGCGATTGTGGCACCCATTAATCCAACTTATAAACCAATGGAGATTTTGCATGTTCTTAAACAAGTAAATGCAAAAGCATTAATCTGTATGGATGCAATGTATGGTCTGATTAAACCAATCCAAGATCAACATAAATTTGATTTTATTATTTCTACAAATATTGTGGATTTAGTAGCGATTCCTGGGCCATTAAGAGATAAAATGATTGAAGAAGGCACCATTCCAAGTGGTGAGGTTCCTGGGGCATTAGATTTTAAGGAACTGGCTAATAAAAGAGGAGAAGTAGATATTCCTGAGGTAAAAATTGATCCTCTAAATGATACTGCTGTATATTTGATGACAGGTGGAACTACAGGAGTTCCAAAAGCAGCAATAATCACACATTATAATTGTGTAACGAATGCAAAACAAACATTTTTATGGATGCCAGATGCAACTCATCCAATGGCTTGCATTGGAATTCTTCCTATGTTTCATGCTTTTGGTCAGACAATTGTTCAAAATGTGGTTATAGAGGGTGGAGATTACAATATATTATTTCCAAGACCCCCCTCTTCTTTAAAAGAAGTTGTGGATACGATATTGGAAGTTGGACCAGAGGGTGGAACTATTCTTCCAGGTGTTGAAAACCTTTTCATTGGATTGACTCGTTATTTGAAGGAGAACCCTGAACCTAGACTTAAAGGAATGTTTCGATTGTGTGTAAGTGGTGCAGGAGCACTTCACAAACCTGTAAAAGACAAATTTGAAGCGGTTAGTGGGGGAAAACTTGTAGAAGCCTATGGATTAACGGAATGTACCACTGTTGTTAGTTCTGGACCATTTAATGGAAAAGATGAGCCTGGAAAAATCGGATTACCTTACCCAGGTACCGATTGGGCTATTTTTGATGCTGAAGATTTCAGTAAGGGACCACTTAAAGGTTATGGAATAGAATATACTGGAGAAATATGCATATGTGGTCCACAAGTTATGAAAGGCTATTTAAATAATCCTGAAGCAACTGCAGAAACTTTAAAAGAATGGGCTGGACGAATCTGGTGCCTTACCGGCGATATTGGGTACATGGATGAAACAGGACAAATTACAATACGTGATAGAAAAAAACAGATGATAAAATATAAGGGATATTCCGTATTTCCTAAAGAAGTAGAAGAATTGATTGGAAATCACCCCGCAGTTCTAGAAGTAGCCGTTGCAGGTCTACCAGATCCAGAAACAGGAGAACTGGTTAAGGCATGGATACAATTACAAGAAACCTCAATAGGTAAAATAACTTCTGACGAGTTAATTAATTGGTGTAAGGAAAATATTACTCATTATAAGTGTCCCAAACAAATAGAAATTATAAAAGAAATTCCTAAGTCAATGGTTGGAAAAGTTCAACGACGAATACTCCAAGAACAAGACCCTCTATGGAAACCAAAATAAACTTAATTTTTTTTTTATTCTTTTTATAAATTCAATTAAAATTCTTAATAGATTAAATTAAAAAAAGAAAATGATAATATTGATTTAATCATTTAATTGGACTGAATTTTATAAATTTAAACGGAGGAATTTTGATTTCCAAGTCACTAAGTGGGTATGAAGAACAAGGGTGAAAAAAACCGAATTTTTTATCTCCTGCACGTCTCCCATCGATTTCATCATTAATAAAAATATCACCAGAGATAAGTAGTGAGCGACAAAAACCACATTCTCCTGAACGGCATTGCGAATCAACTCCAATACCAGCCCGTTCAAGTGACACTAAGACTGATTCAGTTGCTGATGCTTTAATTGTTTCTGTTTTATTTCTTATTCTTACTGTTATATTAAATGTTTTTTCTTTAAATTCTACAGGGAACTTTTGATTCATTGTGATATTTTCGGGTTGTCCATATAATTCTCTCCTTATTCTTCTATTCGGAATGTTAAGATTTTTAATCTCTTTTTCTAAGAATTCATACATCGCTTGCGGTCCGCAAATGAAAAATGTCTTTCCTTCTATAGGTCCTGCGTATTTTTTGATTAATTCGGCAGTAATGAAACCTGAAGGACCACTCCAATTTTCACTTGGTTCGCTACAAATATTTACAACCTTAATTTTATCCGGCAATTTTCCAGCAAGATTGCTTAATTCTTCCGCAAATATTATATCATCTTCATGACGACTTCCGTAGAGCACAGTTAATTTTAGATCTAATTTTTGAGCCGCAATCTCGCGCATAATCGACCTGAAGGGTGTTATGCCTGAACCACCTGCAATTCCAACTATCTCATTTAAATCACGTAAATCATCAAAATACATATTTCCGTGTGGACCAGATACCAAAATAATACTTCCTATTTTCCATTTTTCGAAAATCTCAGCTGATAAAAAGCCATCCTCTTTAATTTTAATTGTAAGTTCATAAAATCCATCTTCAAGAACGTCTGACGGCGCTGAAGAAATCGAGTAGGGTCTAGTTACCTTAACACCATCTACATTAACTTTAACACTGAGATATTGTCCAGCGCGAAATAGAGGTAATCTTTTCAACTCAGAATTCTGTGCAAGTTTCAATCTGTAAGTTTTGGTGGTTTTAGTGACTTCTTTAATGTCCGTTATTATCAATTGGAAATTTTTTGAATGTAAACCTTTTGATAATTCTTCTATTGGATCTTCGACATCTGGTATAGGAGATGCATTTTTCCAGCGCTTCTTTCGCTCACGCTGCATTTTGGAGGCTTGCGCCATATCTTTTGACCTACCATATACTTCCATATTTTCAACCTCCCTCTTTTTTCATTTTCCATAGAACAGATCGCGCCGCTTGACGTCCTGAAATTAGAGAACTATTATATCCATGACCCATTGCTGCAAAACCCCCAGCAAATTCTAGACCTTTAAAGAATTCTTCTTTATTTTTTACTTGTGATCTTATAACTAAACTGTCCCAAGGATCCAAATCATAACCATAAACTCCACCTTTAAATGAACCAGTATAACGTGAGAATGTTTGTGGCGTTGCAACTTCGATTTCTTCGATATGTTTAGAAATCGGAGAATCTAATGCTTTACTTACTTGTTCAATCATTTGCCTAGCTAATTTATTTTTGGTAGTGAAATATGTTTCGGGAGTAATATTCTTCCAAATATCAATTCCAAAAGCAGTTGTGATTGATAAAATGGTAGTTCCCGGTGGAGAACAGTCTGGTATAGCGTTATTTAGACAGATACTAGCTGTCAATTCAGGTGGCTTCTCACATTGTAACATACTTTTAGTAATTTTTTCCGTGTCCATATGAGGGCTAATGAAATATCCATAACTTTCAAGATTCAAATCTTTAGGTGAAGCATCTAAACCCATGTAGACAACAAAGGCTGAAACACCAAGACGCCTAGAATTGTTAAGTTTGTATGCCTCTTCAGGAACTGCACTTGCTGGAGAAATCAATTTGCCATAAACCAGATGAGGGGAACAATTTGTTATGACATAATTTGTCTTAATTTTCTCACCATCATCAGTCTCAACACCGATAACCTTATTATTTTCAACCAATATACTTTGTACTCTAGTGTTGTATTCAGTTTGACCTCCAAGTTCTCTGATTCTGGCATCGATAGCCGCACACATTTGGTGTGATGTTCCTTTGGGGATATATGCGCCCTGGGTAATATAGAGATGGAGTAATGATGCCCATATTGTAAAATCTAACCTTGAAGATGGCAAACCCATATAGCAGGAATAAGGGTATAAAAGATCTAATGTTTTTTTCGGAAATCCGAATTTATTTGTTACTTCTGCTGCACTATAGCCAGAGGTAGTTAAAAAGGATGTATATTTAGTCATTAAAGTCTTGTAATCGATATTTCCTTTGGATCGGGCAACAAATGTCAATGCTTCACTGCACTCCCTACAAAGGTCGAAATATTTAACCAAGCCTTCTCTAGGTGTTTCTGGTACCGCAGAACATACTGCATCGATAAAATTTTCTACGCCAAAAGGTAATTTGACGTTAATTTTATGTTCTTCACCTGTTAAAATCAAATGATAAGCTTCTGGAACCCGTATGAATTCTACATCTACACCAGATTCATCATGAAGGATATACCTAATGGGACCTTTAAGTTCACCTTCAGGCGGTCCAACAGCACACATTTCATGAAGTGATATTTCGAATTCAAATCTGCCGCGTATAAAACTCGAAGCAAAACCGCCAGGTAAATTATGTTGCTCTAAAAGAAGTACCCTTTTTTGTGATAAAGCCAAATTTAGTGCTGCACCGAGCCCACCGAGCCCTGCTCCGATGACAACCACATCATAGGATGAATCAAAACTTGAACTTTTATGAATAGTACTACTCATAATTTAATTCTCTCTTTTTAATAATAATAACTTAAACATTAGATTTTTAATAAAATCATAGTTTAGAAAAAAAATTCTTTATTCCATCTGTGGCATCTATAATATAATCTGAGAGATTTAAACCAAAATGATGTTGAATAATATCTAATATAAAATTTAAGTATCTAGCAGTTATTTTAATATTAAATCTTCGATTCAATTCAATTATAACATTTTTTTTAAACCACTTCTTTTTACCTTCGTCAGCCTCTTCTTCAAGAAAATTTTTTAGATTAATCACTAAAGAATAAATTTTTTGAATCTCATTTTTTAAAATTATTAAAGAAGTTGTTGGATCATATTGTTTAAAAGCTTTTTTTACTATTTCTGCTTCATAAATTAATAAATTTTGTGAAATCCTCTTATTTTGCCCTTCTAATATTGTTTCTGAACTAATATCTAAAACTAATATGTCTTTATATTTTTTTATATTTGATTTATATTCTTTCATGTTTCCCACAGTTATATGCATCTCAAAAGCATTCCTTGTAATTTCTTCAAAAACTTGCACTATCTGATCGTATATATCTTGAATATCGTACACTAAATGGATCGGTTTTTTTAATAATATCGCATGGATTATGTATGCAAAAATCTTTCTTTGTAAAATACTCCGGACAATGTTATAATCTTCATCCGAAATTTTTTTCTCTTCTATAACCAGTTCATCTTCTTTAGTAGGAACTTCTTTTTCTACTACTTCAATCCCTTCTAAAGTTATATCTGGAATAAAATAATCCCGTACTACAAAATTTTTATCAACATAGGCTATAAATGAATCAGAACAAAGTTGATTTTTAGTAACTTCAATAGCGCAAACTCCTCTACTACTAGATTCAATTACTTTCCTTGCAACTTGAATCTGTCCTTTCTTTCCACATATGGGACATTGAATACGAATCTTTTTAAAAATATCAGAGTTATCCATTAAAGCTATCTGATTATCTATTCACTTTATAATATATATAATTTATATATTTTTTTTAAGAGTACAAAACTTTATTTCTTTATTTTTGCCCAATTTCGCTCGATAAAATGAGCAATGAATATACAGCTTATAGTTGATATATTCTCTGCAATTATAAACGATTGAAAAGAATTTAAAGATATACTACAAATAAAAAATGATAAAACATAAATTAGCGTAAAGCTCAAAAAACATAATACTAAGGGTTTAGTAATAGGAAATGAGAAAAATCTAGTTTCTTTTCCTGATTTCTTTCTAAATTGGCTTTTTATTTTTCGACGTCTTTCGACATCTGCTATACTTTCAAAAATTATTACTGCAGCTAAAATAAGCCCAATCGTCACACCTATTGGGATTAAAATTACAGCAAAAATCGAGCCGATTAGAAAAACATATTGAGCTATTAATATATAAATGACTTGGAATAAGCCACAAAACCCGATTATCATTAATCCCAATCCCAAGAATTTTCCGTGCACCCACCTTATTCTAATTGGCATAAAAGTCGCTAATTCTTAATTAATTATTTATTCTATTCCTTCGAAATATTTAATTTTTTTGATTTAAATTTTTTTTAACATAAATTTTTATTTAACATAGTCTTTTTTAAGCATTAGGAGGAGAAATTTTTAAGTAAAATAATACGATGATTGAAATCTGGAAATTAAAACAAATTATAAACATACTTACCAATAAAAAATTTAGATTTTTTATTTGTTTAGTAATCTCCATAATTTTAACATCACTTATCTTTGACAAATTAATATTACCACTTACAATAGGGGTTATTATTACCACTTTTATTCTACTTGTTATATTTATTTTTGGAATAGTTCAGACTATATCAGTAATATTCTCTTATTTGTTAAAAAATGAAGAAAAAGAAATGGCTCGAAATATTAGGAATGAGGCAATTAAACAAAATTTGATAAAATTAATTTTAAAATTTGAGGAGCTTAAATTTTTTAAAATGGATGGTGATTCACAATCTCTTCTTGATAATAAAGAATATATATTGAAAATAACTCACATTTTTAATCAAATGAATCAATACATTAAAGAAATAGAAGATAATCGTGCATATAAAATTTTTTTTTTATATACAATTAATAGAATGAAAACTGAATTTAAGTATTTAAAGAAAGTAGTAAAAAAAACACAAGACTTCTGTGTTGTTTGTGGCCAAGTAATTGAATTTCCTGAAGTATTTCCAAAAGATTTTCCTGATGATAAGAAAATATGCTGTTTATGTAAGGATTCATGGCTTTATCATTATGACAAGAATTATAAGTCTCGCAATTTTAGAAAATCGGATTATAAATTGAAAGACCACTATAAAGAATATAAAGATAAACTTGAAAGTTTATTTTTAATACAGTAATTCAGTTCTATTAAATATTAACACTTCCTACATTCGAATTGGAATTCTAGCTTTAGCACGTATTAATTCAAATTCTCGAAAGGTTAAACGAGATATTTCTACTGCTTTTCCAATTGAAATCTCACCACGCATGTAGAGTTCTAATCGTCCTGAATTTTCTTTGAAAGAGAATAAAAGTATTCCCGTTCTATTGGTTTTATTAAATTCTCTTCCGAAAACTAATATTTTTCATATTTCTTTTCTGAACCAAATTAATAACCTTAAATCCTTATTCAAAATAAAAAATTTATTCTCTAATATATTTTTTATTCTTTATTCTATAGATCTCGAAATAAATGAGACTTATATTAAAATGGGCCGAAGGGGACTTGAACCCCCGACCTTCCGCACGTCAAGCGGACGTCATAACGACTAGACCATCGGCCCTTGATTGTTTAATATTATAAGTAGAATTATTTAAAAAACGTTTATCTTAAATAAATAATCTAACATTTTTAAAAGATTTTTTTATAGGGATTATTATGAAACTTATTTGTAAAACAAATCAATTAGAGTTAAAGAAAAATCAAAAACAAATTGAGATAATTATTGGATTAAATCCAAATATTTTTGAATTTTTTTCCTTTAAATTAATATTATGAAAGTGGCTTTTGGTAAGGTAAATTTAACACCAAAGGATTATATTGGCAAGGCAATGGCGGGTTATACCCGAACTAAGCCATGTTTAGGGAAATTAGACGATATTTATGCTTATGGCATTTTAATAGAAAATAAAGAACTACATAATAATAGCAATAGATTACTACTCATTTCTACTGATTTATTAAAAATCCCATTGAGCGTATCTAATTATATTAAAGAAAGAATTCAACAATTCATGCCGATTAATCCAGAACAAATTCTAATCCATGCAACCCACACGCATTCCTCTTTTGATTTAACCGGAGAGTTTTATTGGCAGGGAGGAGTTCTAAATGTGATGAAGGGAGTTATGTTTGGTGCTAATAGAAATGATAAATATCTCGTTTGGATGACTAAAGAAATTGTAAAAATGGTAAACCAATTGGTTAAAGATTTAATCCCATGCAAAATAGCTTGGACCAAAAAGCAAATTGATGAAAATATCATCATTAACCGACGTCATCCTACTCGGCGATCAAAGTCTGATTTGGGCGTGATTGCTTTTCGTAATTTAAAAGATAATAATTTAATTGGAATAATAATAAATTTTTCTTGCCATCCAACGACATTATCATTTCTAAATAACAAATTATCGGCTGATTTCCCTGGTAGGATTGTTTTTAAAATTCAAAAATTAACCAAAGAGCGTGTAAATGCAGTTTTTTTTAATAGTTATGCTGGCGATTTAAATCCTATTACTACGTGTGGAACAGATTTTGAGAATCTAAATAATAATAAAACTCTTATTTATGATCAGTTAGGAACTTACAAACATACAAAAGAGATTGGATATTTCTTAGGAAAACAAGCGTTAAAACTCGCACAATCAATACCTGAAGAAAATTATTTTGAAAAAATCGAATTTGTTTCTATAATTAAAAAGTTTTGGATTCCCATGAAGGATTTTAAATATTTTTCAAAAACATGGGTGAAAAATAAGTTGCTTTTTTTATTGAAAAAATGTTTATTAATCCCAGTTATGATAATATCCAGTAAAAATCCAAATTTCTCCGCCTTTCACATAAAATATGAGGGTTTAAAGGCAAAATGTAACACAATTATACAATACCTTGAAATTAAAGCATCTTCTGACTTAAAATCTAAAACTCTTGGTATTATAACAGCACCCGGTGAATTATTTGAAGAAATTGGAAAGAATTTGCTTAAGAAATCTCCAATTGGAAAAGAAAATACCTTTATCTTCCAAAATAGCAACGATTGGATTTCATATTTATTTCCAATTAAAGAGTATATTGAAGTGGGAGGATATGAACCTTTCCCTAGTTTTTCACCTGTAAGTGGCGTTTATATAGAAAAAGAAATATTAAAATTATTCGAAGAAATTAAAAATAAAATATTTAAATAATTAGAAAATTTAAAAAGAGATTAATTATGTTATTTTTAAACTATATCCCATTTTCCTTGTTCTCTTGCTTTCTTAACCTCTTGTTCGACTCGCTCCTTCAAAACTTTATAATCGGTTTTAGCAACTCTATTTAATGGCATCTCATCAATAAATACAATTAGGGAGGGTCTTTTAAATGCTGCAATTTGTTTACAATGTTCCATTATTTGTTCTTCAGTTAATTTCGCTTCGGATTTTAATTGAACATATGCTACAATTCCTTCAGTAAAAATATTATGTTGAGCGCCAACGACTCCTACTGAAGTGACTCCATCCAACTTTGATATATGTTCTTCAACTTCAATTGGGAATACATTATATCCTTTGGGTTTTAACATTAATTTAGCCCTTCCAGCTAAATGAAGGTTATTTTTCTCATCTTTAAATCCTAAATCTCCTGTATAAAGCACACCCTCAGTAGAAATTGTTTTTCTTGTAGCTTCTTCATTCCCGAAATATCCCTTGAATACCTGAGGTCCTGTATAACAAATTTCGCCGATTTGTCCCACAGATAATTCATCACCAGCAGAGCCATCTTCTTTCATTGGCTTCCGGATACTTAATGGAGTGATTGAGTAATCATGACCCAAATTATCAAGAATATCATCAACTGTTCCATCTAATGGAGTATATGAGCAAAATCCTGAAATTTCTGTTAATCCTAAACCTGAGCCAAATTTAGGTGCCATTTTTGAAAGCTTTTCTAGGAAAACCCTAGTTACCTGCTGTCCTCCATAAAGAGCGAATTTCAGACTTGATAAGTCAAACTTATCATAATCAGACAAGCGCCACTGCATTTCAAAAAGCGCGGGTATCTGTCCCATTGCTGAAATTTTATATTTTTGGATTGCTTCTAATGATTTCCTTGCATCGAATATATGTAAAACTACTGCTGTCCCGCCTACATATAATGTTGTCATTAATTGTTCAGCATTTCCACCCACATGACTTGGAGGTAGATTAACAAGCATTAAATCTCCCTCCTCGATTGCGAAACCTTTCGAAAGACACATATTCTGAGAAGTAATTCCAATATTTGTTAACATTGCAGGTTTCGGCCATCCCGTCGTTCCTGTGGTAAAAACAATTAAAATTGGATCATCTTCTTTAACCTTAGAACATTCAGCTAAAAAAATCTTCATTTCTTCTGGATTTTGCATTACAATTATTGCTTCTTCTTTAGCTTGCGCTGCAAATTCATATGCTGGGATAATCCCTTTTCTTACCCTATCACTGGGAGGGCTAAATTGAATAAAATAATCAATCCAAGGACAATTATCTTTAACTGCTTTCCCTATCATACCAAAATTAGCCACAGAGGTCTTACCGAGATGACAATACATTTTCGTTTTTTCTTTCAATAAACCCATATTCCTCAAAATTTCTTGTGGTTTAAGCCTTAAATCGAGTGGGCACCATACTACTCCAAGTTTAGCACAAGCATATGCCAAGTATATATGTTCCATAAAGTAGGGAAGCGAGGTAACTAAAATATCTCCCTTTTTAAAACCCATCTTCCATAATTTTATTGCAAAGACATTTATTGCCTGATTGAACTCTTTCCAAGTGATTCTTTTATCAGCATCAGCATCAATGAGGGCGATTAAACTTGGTTTTTTCTTTGCCCATTTTTCTATAACCTTACAAATAAAATGAGGAAGTTGAGCGAATTCCTCTTCTGACATATTTATTGCATTTTTTTTTGTTTTTTATTAAATTTTATTTATAAATTATTTGATAATAATGTTATTATTACGTTAAAATAGAAATTTCTCAAAAAGCTATAAAATTTTTATAATATTAATCAAAAATTTGTTTAAAGGGGAAAAAAAAAAAAGTATTTTAAAATGACAGAAGATATTAGTTTATCCTTTAATAAAAAGGAAGCAGAGATTCTTTTAAATTCATTGAATCTCTCAAAAGAGTTAAATCTTTTACCCGATGATAGCCATCTTTTAACTGCATTAATTAATAAGACTTTTAAAGTTGCAAAAAACCTCATTGATGAAAATATATACACTAAAGAAGAAATTAATCGTTGTGAACAAAAATTAAAAGAATATGAAAATAAATATCGTTTTTTCATAGAAAATTTTCCTGGAATCGCGTTTCAAGGCTATCCAGATTTTTCAAATGCCTTCTTTGATGGTAATATTGAAGAAATGACTGGATATACTGAAGAAGACTTCACTTCTGGACGAATTAAGTGGGATAATATTATTCATCCAGATGATTTGGAAAGAATTATAAAATTGGTTAAAAAATTTCATTCAACATCCATGAATTCTGATATTCGAGAATATAGAATTATAAATAAAAATGGTAAAGTCCGTTGGGTTATGGAAAACATTCAAAAGCTTTATGATAACAGAAGAAAAGAAGAAATGGTACAAGGTACCATTATTAATATTACCGAGAGCAAATTAGCGGAACAAAAATTAAAAGAATCCGAAGAGAAATATCGAAATATTCTTGAAAACATGCAAGATGGATATTATGAAGTAGATCTTCAAGGAAATTGGACTTTTGCAAATAATTATATTTGTAATTATCTAGGATATTCAAGGGAGGAATTGTTGGGACGAAATTATCAAGAATTTTTAGATAAGGATACGGTAAAAGAAGTTTTTAATAGGTTTAATCAGGTCTATAAAGACGAGATTCCTAGAAATACTTTTGAAACTTATGTTATTAGAAATGACGGAAAGAAACGATTTATTGGAGGTACAATTTATTTAAAGTATGACTCTCAAGGAAAAAAGGTCGGTTTTGCTGGCTTTAGTCAAGATACGACAGAACACAAGAAGATAGAGGAACAATTGCTTGAAAATGAAGATAAATTCCGCACTCTTTTCGAGCAAGCAGAAGATTCAATTTTACTCATTGATATGGAGACGGGCGAACTAGTTGAATTCAACAACAAAGCATGTGAAAATCTTGGCTATTCTCGTGAGGAATTCAAGAACATTAAGATTCCTGATTTTGAAATCATTGAGTCTCCGGAAGAAGTTAAGAAACATTTAGAGAAAGTCGTCAGGGAGGGTACTGAAATCTTTGAAACGAAACATAGGACAAAGAATGGTGAGATAAGAAACGTAATAGTAAGCTCTAAGGCTATTAATACTCGAGGGAAAAATTTTGTTCAATCCATATATCGAGACATCACAGAGCGCAAGAAGGCAGAGGAGGAATTGATCAAAGCTAAGACCTTCTCCGAATCGATAATAGATAGTTTACCAGGAATCTTTTATTTATTTGACGAGAAAGGCAAATTTTTACGATGGAATCAAAATTTTGAGGAAGTTTCCGAATGTTCAGCTGAAGAAATAGCAAAAATGAATATACTTGATTTCTTTAAGGGAGAAGATAAGAAACATATCGCTGAGAGGATTCAAGAAGTTTTTATTAGAGGCAAATCTACTGCAGAAGCGGATTTTATATCTAAAAGTGGAAAAAAAACCTCTCATTATTTTACAGGACTACGGATAATAATAAATAATACACCTTATCTTGGAGGAATGGGAATTGATATTTCTGAACGCAAGAAGGCGGAAAAAAAATTGCAAGAATCAGAAAAACGGTATAGGGATTTTATTTCAGTAGCCTCTCATGAATTTAAAACTCCATTAATCCCAATTATTGGCATTCCACAAATCATTTTAAAAGACACTAATTTAACTGAACAGCAGAAAGATTTTATTGACGAGATTTTATTAAGCGGTAAAAAATTAAATAAATTGATGGATAACCTTTTAGATACAACTAAAATTGATGCAAAGGGTATTGAATTAAACAAACATGTAATAGAGATCAATGCCTTAATTGAGCAATGTATTAATGATCTTTCTTTCTTAATACAATATAATAACCATACACTTGTAAAAAGATTACAAGAAAATGTAAAATTAAATATTGATAATATTAAAATATCACAAGTGTTAAATAATTTCATCTCTAATGCAATTAAATACACCCCTCAAAATGGAATAATTGAAATTTCCACACAAATCGATAAGGATAATAATTTCATTTTTTCAATAAAAGATAATGGGATTGGAATAGATAAAAAGGATGCAGATTTGGTCTTTCAAAAATTTGGAAAAATAAGAGGAGTAGAAATATCTCAATATAACCTTGATACTTACGGAAATGGTCTGGGGCTTTATATTTCAAAAGAAATCATAAAACTCCATGGTGGAGAAATCTGGTTCGAATCGGAAGGTAGAAATAAAGGAACAAAATTTTATTTTAAAATTCCAAACAGATGAATATTAAAGAATATGGATATGTCGTATTGAAAAAATTTTTATTATTCATATCTTTTAAATTATCTTTTTGAATTATATTTTATACTTTATAATAATGAAATAAACGAAATCAACAATTAAATATTATAAAAAATAAATTTATATTATAAAAATCGACCTCTTCCTTTTTCAAAAAAAAAAATTATTTTAAAGTAAGGAGTAATGAAAAACAAAATAAAAAGTCTTACAGATCATAAGCAAGCGGAAGATGAACTAAAGAAGAGTGAGGAGAAATATAGATACCTAATTGAAAGATTAGGGGAAGCTGTATATCGCATATCTCTTCCTGACGGGAAATATGAATACTTTAATCCTGCTACTAAACTTATTTTTGGATATACTGAAAAAGATTTTCTTAATAATCCAAAATTTATAGAGAAGATAATGCATCCTGATTTTAAAGAATATTTCAAGGAGAAATGGGGAGATTTGATAAAAGGCATTGTGCCCCCAACATATGAATATAAGATAATAGATCCAAAAGGAAATGAAAGATGGATATTACAATCGAATAAAGGGATATTTAACGAAAAAGGTAATATTATTGCATTAGAAAGTATTTGTAGGGATGTTACTAAGCAGAAAAAAGCAGACATCGCTCTAAGAACAAACGAAAGAAAATTTTTTGCTCTCTTTGAAAATGCAAATGACGCGATTTTTTTGTATAAAATAGATAAAAATCAAATACCAGACCAATTTTTAGAAGTGAATAAAATTGCTTGCAAATTATTAGGATATAGTAGAGAAGAATTGCTTAAAATGACCCTTCTAGAAATAACTAATCCTATTCAATTAAAAAATATATCAAAGTTAATGAAAATGAGACAAAATACAGGAAAATTAACATCTGAAACGAATGCCTTAACAAAAGATGGTAAAAAAATTCTCTGCGAAATTAGTTCTCAAACATTTCAACTAGAAAATGAAAATGTTATACTCTCGACTATAAGAGATATTTCAGAGCGTAAGAAAACGGAAAAAAAATTAAAAGAATCTGAAAAACAATATCGAGAAATGATTACTTATTTAGATGTGGGTTTTTATAGCATCGAAATAGATGGAACGATATTAAACTATAACCCCAAATTTAGTGAAATCTTAGGTTTTAAAAACTCTGATAATTTGATTGGGTTGAATGTATCTAATTTTTGGCAAAAGCCTGAACTTCGAAAAGAATATCTAGAGGAAATTATGAACTTAGGATTTGTTAAAAATTATATTGTCCATAGTAACAAAAAAGATAGCGAAAAAATAGTATTACAAGTGAATTCACATCTATTAAAAGACGATATGGGAACACCAATAAAAATTGAAGGGACACTTATCGATTATACTGATAAATTTAGATTAGAACAAAAATTAAAAGAATCCGAAGAGAAATATCGTAATATTCTTGAAAACATGCAAGATGGATATTTTGAAGTAGATCTCAAGGGAAATTGGACTTATGTAAATAATTATATCTGTAAATATCGAGGTTGTTCAAAGGATGATTTAATTGGAAGAAATTATCGAGAAATTTTAGATAAGGCAAATATAAAAGAAATTTTTAAGAGATTTAATCAGGTCTATAGAGAAGAGATTCCAAAAGGGACTTTTGAGGCGGAAATAATTAGAAACGATGGGAAAAAACGTTCTGTTGAGGGCTCAATTTATTTAAAGTATGATTCTAAAGGAAAAAAGGTAGGTTTTTATAGCTTTTCACACGATGTCACCGAGCGTAAGAAGGCGGAACAAAAATTGAAAAAATCCGAGGAAGAGCATAGAAATATGCTAAATAATTTAGATGTGGGTTTTTACAAGGGTGAATTAAAAGGCAAGTTGTTAATCCATAATATTGCAATTAATAAAATATTAGAATGCGTTCCATCTAAAAATTTGATAGGAACATTTGCAAAAGATTTTTTCAAAGATGAAAAACAGATGAAATTATATTATGATACATTAATGAAAAATGGATTTATCAAAAATTTTATTATCGAGCTAAAAAAAGAAAATGGAGAAATCATGACTGTCTCTTTAAATTCTCATTTAGTTAAAAATAAGATAACTGGAGAACAAGAAGTTGAAGGTACTGTTATTGATATAACAGAAAAATTCAGATTAGAACAGAAATTAAGAGAATCCGAAAAAAGATATAGAGATTTTACGTCAATAGCCTCACACGAGTTTAAAACACCCTTGATTCCCATAATTGGAATGCCTCAACTTCTACTAAATGATAACAACTTAACTGAACAACAGAAAGATTCCTTAAATGAGATTTTACATAGTGGCAAAAAATTAAATAAATTAATTGATAATCTCTTGGATACATCTCAAATTGAAAGAACAAGTATTGAACTAATTAAAAAAGAAATAGAAATTAATACTTTAATAGACTCGTGTATTTCTGATCTCTCTTTTTTAATAAAACAGAAAAATATTATTCTCATAAAGAACTTACAGAAAGATATAAAGTTAAATATTGATGACAAGAAAATCTCTCGGGTTTTAACGAATCTCATTTCGAATGCGATTAAATATACGATTTCGAATGGGAAAATTGAAATCTCTTCACAAATTGATAAAGAGAATAATTTCATTTTTTCAATAAAAGATAATGGTATCGGAATTGAGGAAAAGGATAAAGATTTAATCTTTCAAAAATTCGGGAAAATTAGAAGAGAAGAAATCGTTAAATATAAACTTGATTTTCATGGAAGTGGTTTAGGTCTTTTTATATCAAAAGAAATAATTAAATTACACGGTGGAGAAATGTGGTTTGAATCTGCTGGAAAGAATAATGGAACTATTTTTTACTTTAAATTACCAAAAAAATTAGTTAAATAAAAGTGGATTTGAAAAAATGGAAGCAAGAAAAATCTAAAAATATCTACTACTTTAATTTATCTTCTTACCAAGAAAGAAAAAAGATAAATAATTAAGGATTATTTTAACATGAAAAATAATCTAGTAGAAAAATGAAAAAAAATCAATTTATCGCTGTTATAATTCTAATCTTATCAATAATACCAGTATTTTTTATTGTTATTAATACTATCATCTCAAAACAAATTAACGATATTTATCTTAAGGAGAATGAAATTCATCTCGAATATTTTGAATTTCCGGGTTATGCAAATACAAGAATTAATGGTATTTGTTGGATGCCTGAAAAATATCGACTTTATACAAACCACTCGCAAGACAGCATTATTTTAATCCCGGGTATTAATTCGAGAAAAGAAAGTAATGCTGAGAAATGTTTTGAATTGGTAAAACGAGGGTTTTTTGTCTGTATTATAGATAAGAGAGGGCATGGAGATAGTGATGGCTTATTAAGTCTATTAGCAAACGAGCCCTTGGATATTATTAAATGTATCGATTACATAGAACTCAATTATCCACAAGTTAATTCATCTAGAATTGGATTATTTGGATTGTCATATGGTGGTGGGGCTGCCTTAATCGCACAAACCCAAGAACCAAGAATTCTAACAACTGTTGTATATCACCCATTCTCAAACATAACTGATTTATTAATTAATTACCCCATTCAGCATTTAATCGGTAATACATTAGAAATACAATTTGACGAGCAATCCATTAAAAAGAATTCACCAGTAGAAATATTAAATAGCTCAAATACTCGAAATCTATTAATAATCCACGGAACAGAGGATTTTACTGTTAAGTTAGAACATTCACAAATATTATATCAAATATTGAGTGGAGAAAGTAGGGATGACATCGAATTGATTGAACGTCTTGACCTTAACCATGTGCAAAATATAAACAATGAAACCTCCTTAAAATATGCAATTTCTTGGTTGTTGCACTACTATAGGAATTCAAGTATTGATATTACCAATCTCGATAAGGAGATAAATTATTGTCAATTGTATGAATTTCAGGGATTCACTGCCAATAATTTGGAATTTTTATCTGTTATCTTTCTTTTTTTCCTCCTAATTGGCGGATGGATTTTATTTTTTGGTGATATGGGGATACCATACTACTCTGATATTCGTAATTTTAGACAAAAGAAAAAACACTCAACCCAAAATAGCCCAAATTCCTTGCTTTATTTTAAAAACCAAAAGGAATACCCAAATTTTAAGATTATAATCTGGGTTTCTATAATTTATATATCAGGATCATTAATAACAACGCTTTTATCACTGTTAATTAATCCATCTCTAATAATCGGTTTTCTTTTTCTTGGGAGTTTAATAATCATTTCAAGTATTCTCTTATTTTTAAAATTAAAATTACCTATTTTACTATCTATAGATAAAATTACACTATTTGAGAAAGAAGAAATTGAATTCTTTATTAAAAATTGTATTTGGATTTTTTCTTCATTTCTAATATTTGGATTGGTTAATAATATTTACACTTATTATATCTACCCTATAGGAAGGATTCCGATATTTACTACTACATTTTTTATAAATCTTTTTTTAATTTCCTTTGTATTTTGTCTAGATTTTCTAGTAATTCGGATTTTTAAATTACATTATGGGCTTTTAATCAATTCATTATTGAGACTTATCACATTATCGATATTCCTATTGTTTATTCCACTACCATCGTTTAATTTTCCAATAAATACTACGTTTTTATTTTGGCTCGGAATTCCATTATCTGCGATATTGTTTACTTTCATTGCAAAAATTCTAAAACCAATAACTAAAAATGAGCTAGGTGCATTAATTCTCATTTCAGTAATAACCTCAACAATTTTAGTGTATTATTTTTTCAGAACAATCTGATTTTTATTATATTTTCAGATTTTTAGCTAATTTAATAAGGCAAATAGAAAAAAATTAAATAAGATAGTTTTAATTGAATAATTTTTGAACAAATTTACTGATATTATCTATTGCTTCTTTTGATTCAGGTAATCCAAAAGCTTGAAAAACATGCATCATCTCATTCCACACTTCCAATGTTGCATCTACACCAGCAGTTTTAGCGCGTTCAACAAAAAGTCTCGAATCATCATATAGCATTTCACTTGTACTAGCCTGAATTAAGAGGGGTGGTAAGTCTTTTAAGTCCGCAAAAAGAGGAGAAACTAAAGGATCCCGAGGATCTGCCTCTGCTAAATATGCTTCACTCCACCAGAACAACCCAGCATCTGCTAAAAATGGATCTGTTTTCGCATTTTCAAAAAATGATTCACTTGTGCCCGAATGATTAGTTATTGGTGAAAGACAAAATGCCCCAGCTGGTATTGATATTCTATCATCTCGTAATTTAATAAGAGTAACGAGCGCTAAGTTTCCTCCTGCTGAATCTCCGGCAATAATAATATTCTCCGGCTTAAAATTTTCTGAAAGAAGCCAATTATATACGTTGATTGAATCTTCCAGTGATGCGGGATAAGGATATTCAGGTGCAAGACGGTAATCGACGCTCAGCACTCTCATTTTAGTAGCCCTTCCTAGTTGAACTGTGAATAATCGGTGATCATTCGGAGACCCTAATATGTATCCACCTCCGTGAAGATATAACAAAACTCTATCTTCTACTGCACTTGGAACAATTTGCCATTCTGCTGGGACTCCATTTGCATCAATTATCTCTATTTTCACATCTTTAGGGATAGGTAATCTTTTTTGCACGAGATCCGCTCCATATTCGGTGCCAAATCGATGGAATCTCGTCAAAAAGAGCTGTTCATCCTTAGTTAAAAAACCACTTATATCCTCTCCTTTAAAAAAACGTTCATTCCCTTCCATCACTTTTTGCCAAAGTGCCTGAAAATCAACCCCCTCATTCTCTTCTTTCTTTAAAAATTCAGGAATTATCTTTTGTTGAATACCTAAGTAAGCATCCATAATTTTGAGTACGTCGGGACGAACCTTTGATCTATCTAAAATTGTCAATTGAGATTCTATCTCCTATTGTATATATTTTATTATTATTTTTTCACTCATTAAAAATTATTCAAAAAAAGGTCAAAAATGATAACCTCCATTAACTAGCTTAAAAAAAAAAGAAAATAAATAAAATTTATAAATCTTGTTAGTACACGGTATGTGTGCTGCTCACATTGACTAATCGAGGTAAAATTATTCCCGATGGGTAAGATGGACCAATAAGCAGTGTATTATTTGCGATATAATTGGTTAAATAATTAGTAGCTAATGGTGCGCCAGTATTTGGATTCACAGCGAAACGATCTGCATTACTACTCGAAATAACTACTCGAATTTTATGTCCTGGTGCAAAAATATATGCCGTACTCCAACAATCCACAAATAATTCATAAACATCATTTTGATTGCCTGACATGAAACTCACATCTTCAGGTAAATATCCTTTTCTACTCCTAACTGTTAAAGAACCATCAGTAATTAACATTGATCTTCCATCTGGATAAACATCTGTGAGTTTTATCGTAAAGTCTGTATCTGTACAGTTTGATGATACATATAAATGACCCCAAATTCTTCCAACAGTCTCAACAGTCTCTGTTAAATTGTCTGTCTCGAATAACAAAACATCTCCTCTGTCTTCAATATCCCTCTGATCCATAGGTCCACATAGATCAAAGGGTTGATTCTGTCCACCAAGATTAGGAACAGGATCTATTGGGTTATATAAATATGAACATTTCATGTTAATAGTCCCTGATGAGACATTACTTAAAACTTCGCCAGCGTTGAAATACCAAGTATCATTTACATAATCGAGTGGCCAATCATAGGCATATCTCCAATAATTCCATTGATCGGATTCTTCATCAACACTGCCCATTAAATAATAAGCAACTCGTTCTTTATCCCAATTTGCGGGAATATCCAACAGAGAATCATCAAAAATCTCTTGCTCCCAACCTAATACCAAATCATATCCATTGGAATTTTGTGGATAGGTTAATTCCCCTTGTTTAATTGATTGGAAATTTACATGTGTCCAGGGACCGATTATCATTTTTTGATACCCTTTAGCACGTGTTTCGCCCATATCATCGTATCCTATATAACCATCAATTGTTCCTTGAAGAAAATGGTCATACCACCCTCCTACATGAAGTGCTCTAACAGTTACATTAGAATAATGTGGTCCCAATTCTATTGATAAGGAAGTTGAATTATACATAGCAATATTTTTTGGGTGAAATTGAAAAATCAAACCGATCTGATAATCATAATTATCAGGTGCAGTACTTTCTATCCATGTCTCTACGGATGATTTATGATATGAACCTTGATATATTGCATGATCATACATCTCTGGTGTTCCAAACCATAATTGTTGGCATAATAATCCCTCAGGGTTCATTCCTGCATAATAATATTGATTCATACAGAGAGCGCTCGCCCCAGAACTCCCAATTCTACCATTACACCAAGGTTGAGCTTGCACCCATTCAACTGTATCAACTCCATCTAAATAAGATTTAGTAAATAATTGAAAACTGGGTCCTCCTTCTGAATCATGTGTCCCTCTCATATCTTGAATTACAACATGATATCCTTGTGGAAGATATAACAATTTTGCTAAGCTATAACTCCATCCAGTTTTTCCATATGGTGTTCTTATGAGAATGACTGGTCTAGGTGCTCCAAAAAACCCAGGGGCAAAATAAACATCAGTTGCTAATTTCACGTCATCGTCCATTTCTACCATATAAGTTTGCCTAACTGGTGGAGCATATACTGCAGCACTTATAATAATTGTTGTTGGAAAGGCAATAAGAACTATCAAAATTATGTATTGAATAAGTTGAGGAAGTTTATTGAGACGCCGTTTGCCATATTTTTCCAATAAATCTGCTAATGAGAAAGAAGAATTTTTTAATCCGTAATACAAATAAACAAGAACACTTATGCCAATCGCTGCAATTACATAGTTTTCTTCTTCAAATACGTACCAAAAAATCCCTAAAATTGGTGAAATGATGTTAATTAGAGTTCCCAAAATTTCTATAATTCTTGATCTTCTCTCTTCTCCAATTTTTTTAAGATAACTGCCAGTCATCATAAGCGAATAAAAGGAAATAAATGCAGTAATAGGCAGATACAACATTCCAACTAATATTAATAGCACCTGCTTTAAAGTGAAATAAATCGTTTCATTTTTAGTAAATAATTTCTTGCCTGCTTCCAGTTCCTTGTTATAATTGAAAAAATAGGTTATGATATATAATCCTCGGCAAATTACTAGTAGCAGCAAATTTGTTGTTAGAATCTGTTCAAGTTCAATATAACCTAAATCAGATAACAAAAGAAATAACATTATGATTGGATTAATCATAAATAATAATTTGAGATATCTAATTATAAAGTTATCGGGAAATTACTTTTTTAAATCCAATTTATTTCTTATCTTATTTTGAAATTGGTGAAGTCTTATCGAAATTAAGAGTATTACTCCACATTCTTTTAAGAGGATAAACTCCCTTAATTAATGTGTAAAAGAATATAACAACAAACAGAATGGATATTAAGCTGGGAGTGACTCCACCTACAATATTAAATAAAGATGATGATAGATCAATAGATATAAGGGAATATATTACTGAGATCACCGCCCAAGCTAATGAAATGAGTGAAATAAATGAAGCAGTTGTTTTACCAATATCGATATGTATTGGTCCAAGATCTAAGTGAAAATGTTTGGGTTGGACAGTTATCGCTAAAACTGTGTGACTTATAATTTTTTCTTCAAAATCAATGAGTACATGCAAAAATCTTGTGTCAATATGTTTTTTATCTTTATTCTTGATTTCTTTTTTGTCTGACTTTATAGGTAGAACTGAAAAAATCATAAGAGGTGGATTTACGGCTTCTTTTTTGACGAGAAGCTTACCAATAAGAGGATGGACTTCGAAACCTTCTCCTTCTACTCTAACATCTAATACTGGGGGTTCTTTTTTAGTAGTTTCTATTGTAAATTTCGTTCTAACTATTGTTTTACCCTCCTCATCTTCTATTATTAATTCTTCATGGGAAAAATATATATAAAATAAATAACTACATTGTTCCATCATTACGGAGTAGTATTGGAGCCCCATATTGATATCATATCTGATTAATTGGGGAGTTGCTACACTTTGATCTTCTAAAGGTGCATACGCTAACAAATCTTCAATTTCATCTGCTTCAGCATCTATTTTAATGTCATCTCGTTTAAATGATGCTCTTTCTGGTATAGAAGGTGCCATCACTGAAGCAAATTTAGGAACTTCTTGTTTGCGAACTTCTTCAGTTTTAGTTGAGCTTGCTGGGGGTGATATTGTTGAAGGCATTGCTTTTTTCCTTAGTTTTTTCTTCTCCTCCTCATAAATTTCTTCTTTAAACATATCTTTTTCTATTGGAGGAGGACCACCACCTGCAAAATGGATTTCAATTATATCAAAAGTATCTCCATACTTTTCCTTCAATTCTTTAATTGGCAGCATATAATCTTCTGGTGAAAGTATAGTTCCATATTTCTCTGTTATAGATACATCTTGTGGTTGAATATTAAATTTTTTTGATAATTCGGGTAAAATATCAGTTATAGTCGAAGTAGGCAAAACTGGGAATGGCACAAGTTCGGGCTCTGGCAATAACTTATTTTCAAAATATATTACGAGATATTTTTCTTCTTCTAATTCAAATTTCTTAATTCGCAATTCAAAAACATTTCCGTATTCACTTATTATATCTTCAAATAGTTTATCACCAATATCCTCGAATAAAATCCACTGAGCCGTAGATTGATCTTTTACATAAAGTTTAAAAGATCTATTATCTATGCCTATATCTGCTGTGAATTTCTGTAGAATCATATTAAAAGGTATCTTATGAGGGAAAATCTCTCTCAATAATTTATGCCGTTTAGTATTTTCATCAATTATATTAATATTAAACCTAATTCCAAATACAAACTCATCATTTTTTGTCAAATTCAGTTTCTTTATTTTACTTTTTTCAGAGATTGGTTTCCAGTTTTTTAAATTTAAAAGAAAAAGATCATTGCGTTTTACTGGTAAGTCTATCAATAAAGTATAGAGATCATCTAGGATTTTTTTTATTTTTGTCGATTTTCTATAAAGACCGATAAATTTAAAAAAAAAAAGATCAACAGAAAATATTTTGGTAGATTTATCATAGCAGATTTTATCTTTATCTTCAATCTCTATTGAAAAATCATTCATTAATTCAATTTTACTAATCATTTCAATACTCTCTCATTGATTTAAATTTAACTTATATAATAAATTATTTTATTAATATAATTTTATAAAAATTTAATGGAAATATATAATTTGAATTAGATTAATTAAGTCTAAAAAATAAAGTGGTTGGTTATGGATCAAAATATTGCAGAAAAACGAAAACAAAAAAATTTTATTATCTTGAGTACAATTATCGCGGCAATAATAATAATTGTAATTATATTAGTAATATTCGCTTCGGTTTTATTCCAACCTCCTCCTAATGGTGGTGGAGGATGATGCTAAAAAATCTAAGATTTAATATATTCCCAGGACACATATGATGAATACTTAAAAACTATAGAAGTATTCGGATGGGAGCGTACCTCTTTAATCTCTTGGGAATAAACTAAAAATAGAAAATGAAATAAAAAAATTTAATTATTAAATATATAAATAAATTTATATGTATAAATAATTATATCATACATAATGCCAACTATTCCCCTTCGCATTGATGATGTGGATCTAAAAAAAATTGATAATCTTATAAAGAAAGGAAGGTATAAAAATCGGAGTCAAGCGATTAAGAAGCTACTTCTTGATAAGCTTCAGCAAGAAACTCTACCTTTTGAATGGCAAAAAGATTCAGATGAAGAATCAAGAATAAAAATTGTTAGTAAATTGATTTCAATGGAGAATTTTTCATTTTCTTCTAATTCAACTAAATCTTCTGAGGATCTGATTGGAGAAGAAAGAGAAAGATATTGAATCTGGTGCATCAGTTATATGATAATTTATTTAGATACAAATATTATATTGTCACATTTTGATAAAACAGATCATTTTCATCTTCAAAACAAAAATCTACTCGATCAGAATGATATCACATATGTAACTGGATTCATTACTCTTGTAGAATTAGCATCTGTTATAGCAAGATTATGGAAAAATAATCAAATTCAATTTTCTAACGAATTAAATAAATTGATACATAAATTGCCTGAACATGATCAAATAAAAACAATTACTGAAACCTGTTTTGGAAGATTAAATTTATCTATTTTACCTGCTAGTGGGTTGGAAAAAATTATAATCAATAAAAAAGAATATCTTGTCGAAAATAGTTTTTCTTTAGCATATGAATTAGGATCATCTATACATTTACGAACACTTGATCTAATCCAAATAGCTTCGGCAATGAAAATTAAGCATTTTACGAATTTTAATGTGGATTATTTTTTAACGAATGATAAAAATATTCTAAATAATGCCCAAACTTTAAGAAAAAATACGAATATAATCCCCATTTCAAGCATAGAACTAATATCAATTCTTAAGATATGAAACTGGCACTTGGATTATTCACTAATCTTTTTTTAAGATCTTCTAATCAATTAAAAAATAAAAAAAGGAGTAAATATTTAAAAATTGCTTTTAAGGTTTTTTCTCTCTAAAAGCTTTAACTAAAGGCACTTCTTTTCCTGATAATAGTTCTAACATTGCTCCGCCACCTGTAGAAATGAAGGAAACTTTATCACCATAGCCAAACATTTCAGCAGCTAACCCCATTTCACCCCCACCAATCACGGTTAGAGCGTTGTTTTGCTCTGAAGCTTCAGCCATTGCTTTTACCATCGCTTTTGTTCCATCTCTAAACACTTCATCTTCAAAAATTCCGGGAGGACCATTAGCAATAATGGTTTTGCATTTCACAATTATATCAGAAAATTCTTTTACTGTTTTTGGACCAATATCACCAGTAATTGTGTTGTATTTACCGGCTTCTTCCGTTGAGATACTTTTTATACCCCCATTCTCCTTAATTACCAAATCTTTTGGAAGTATTATCTTATCCTTAAATTTATTGTAGGTAGCAATAATGTCATCTTTGTTTGCTTCTAAATCCTTAGAGATAATATCTTTATTCTTAGAGCCCATATTCATTCCAATCGCTTCCATTATAAGAATTGCTGTTAAACCACTGCATAATGCATAATCTAGTCTGTCATTTTCAAAGTTGTATTTCATTGCTTTATATTTTCCAATTGCTTTAGCGCCTCCAATTAACATTGCAACTGGTTTTTTTGGATTTTGCATAAGCTTAGTCATATATTGAAATTCTTTTAGTATCAATGGACCGGCCAGTAATGTTTTAAATCCAACAATACTCGGTTGTGCTCGATGTGCTACGCCGAAGCCATCTTCGATAAAGTAATCGAATAATGGAGATAATACTTGTACCATTTCAGTTTTTTCAGCTTCGGCAAAATCCTTAAAACTTTTATTTTCGGTATCCCATTTTCGGATGTTATCTAGAACTAATATCTCGCCAATTTTCAAGTCTTTTATTGCTTGAACGGCCTTAGGACCGAAAATATCATCCACGAATTTAACAGGCCTATCAATTCTCTTTCTAATTTGCTCTGCGTGAATATCGAGAGAAGTAAAGTCCTTACCGCCCGGCCTTCCTTGGTGTGCCATTAATACTATTGCAGAATCTTTTAATTCCATTAAAGTTGGAATAATAGCTTTTATCCTTGGTGATTCTCCTCTGATTTTTGGAGTATAACCGCTTGTATCGATATTGGAGTTGATATCTACACGTATTAAAATTTTTTTTCCCTTTAAATCCACATCTTTGTAACTTTTATAGTCGTACATCTTATTTTTTCACTTATTGATGTTTTTTAATAATTTCATTTGATTGTTTTATACTTTAATTAGTCAATCGTTTAATATTAAATATAATGATAATGAAATAAATAATATAATAAAATTAATTATGAAGTGAATTACTTGAAGAATTTAAAGGGCTTAATCATAACAAATCTTGAAAAATTAGAGAATTTCTCTTCAGAAAGACCTATTTTAATTCCACCACCTCAACAGCTCATCCTTGGTAAAGAAAATTATTCATATTCATTAAAAGAAGATTCGGATTTTTACTTTTTTAATACAGAGAAATCCAAATTGATATTAGATGATATTAATGATACGCTTTATGAATTTTGCGCTCTCAGATATGAATATTCTGGCACTTTCGAAAAATTAAATGGCATTCAATTAAAAAATCGTATCATTGAGAGAAATCTTAAAGATGATGAGAGTTATGGGTTGATTATTTCGGATAATACGATAATAATCTATTCTAAAACTGATCATGGGTTATTCTATGGTGTTCAAACTTTAATTCAAATATTTAAAAGCGGATTTTTAAAAAATCAGATTCAACTAACAGAAAAAAAAGAGGATCGAAAACATATTGTTCTTCCTGAAATTGAAATAATCGATTATCCCGATTTAGGTATGAGAGGTGTGACAGAAGATATTGCTCGAGGGCAAGTATTTACCGTTGAGAGTGCCAAACGGTTCATAAAAATATTTAGCCATTATAAAATGAATACATTTTGTCCATGTTATCTTCAAGATATGATTATTAATCCTGAACATCCAAAAATTAGTAAAAATAGGGGCGCATTATCAATCGAAGAAATCAAAGAGATTGATAAATATGCAAAGGAACGGTTTGTAAACTTCTTTCCTATTTACAATTGTATTGGTCATCAAGATAATATTTTTATGATTGAACATTATTGGAATTTAGCTGAATTTCCTGGAAGTGGCTGTGTTAATGTTTCAAATACGGAAATATTTCCCTTCCTAAAAAGTTATTTAGAAATATTAAGTGAAGCATTTTCTAGTAAATGGTTCCACATTGGATGTGATGAGAGTTTTGATTTAGGAACGGTAAGATCAAGGGATTTAGTAGAAAAAGAGGGAAAGGGAAAAGTACTCTCAGATTTCTATAATAAAATATATAACATAATGTCCGAGATGGGTAAGGAAAAAATTGTAATGTACCACGATATTCCGATTACAGATGAATATATCTTAAAAAATTTGAATAAGAACATGATACTAATGTATTGGGAATATACTCCGAGGGATTATTTTAAGAAATTAGATATATTATTGGATACTGGATTTAAGGTTATAGTGAGTCCTAGTATGCTTAACTGGTGCCGAAATTTTCCTGATAATGTACATGCAAGTAAAAATATAATCAATCTAACGAAGCAGGGAATAAATAATAAAAATCGCGGAGTTATTGGTATGTTGAATAGTATTTGGGGAGATCAACATAATTACTCTTTTAGAGATAATACAATTTTTGGTGGGGTATTAGGTGCTTCTGTTTCTTGGAATTCCAAATTTGATAATTATAAAGATATTGTTAAAACCTACGGCTTTCAATTTTTTGGATTAGAGGAAAAACATCTTGAAAATTATTTCAAACTGTTTAATACTCTTAGTTCAATGCCAAAATTATATAAAAAAATGTCGATAATGTTACCACCTTTATTCTTTACATATCTTTTCAAACATCCATTTACATCCGAAAAAATTAAACCATCATTTGATAAATATGAATTAATGGAAGAATTGGCAATAGAATCCCTAAAAATTTACGAAGAACTTGAGAATTTTGTTAAATTTAATAAAAAGAATTTTGAGTACATTAAGTTTGGAGGTGAATTGGCGCAGATTTTGAGTGTAAAATTTAAAACATCCATAATGATAACTAATATATTAAAATCAAATGACCTAAATGATGAGTTAAGAGAGAATATAATCTCACAATTGGAAGAAATGAAAAATAAATTCACCTATTTGAAAAAAAAATACGAAGAATTATGGCTTAGATCTGCAAAACGACCTTGTCTCGACCAAATTCTCATTCTTTTTGATTTTGTCATTAATGCATATGATAAAAAAATAGAAGAACTCAATCAAAATATAAAATTTGATAATCCATATTTAGAATCTGAGTGGATTTGGGTAAAAGAATTTGAAAATCCATCAAAACCTAGATATTTTAGAAAAGTTATACAAATTGATAAGAATATAAAGAAAGCAATTATTCAAGGAATCGCGGGAAATTATATTGAAATATATGTAAATGGAACTCTTATCGGGAAAGTTTTAAGTAGATTTTCACTCCATATTGTCCCAATCGCAAGACGAGTTAAAACATTTGATATTACTAATTTGCTAAAAAAAGGGAATAATATAATAGCAATTAAAGGTATAAATTATCAAGGTTTTGGAGGAGTTTTTAATATTTTTGGTCAAATTTTATTGGATGATAATTCTATTCAAGAATTTTACTCTGATAAATCATGGGTTTGCTATAAAAAAGAGGAATTTAGCAATGGTTCATGGTCTCAAATCGATTTTAATGACAAACGCTGGAATAAGGTAAAATCCTTTGGTCGTCCTCCGAATCTAAACGGAGATATAATAAAACCAGATCTTCTAAAAGGAGATTATTCATTAACTCAAGATTATTTTGGGGCAACAAGCTATATATATTCTACCATTGAGGCATTGAAACGTCACTTTGGGCTAATGGGTCTCTTAATGTATCATCTTGCTCGTAGATTCATAAGATTTATTGTTAAAAAAATAAATCTATATGGATAATTCTATTTTTTTTTATATTACTTCTTCTTATTTTTATTAATGAATACATTTCCAAAATATGATGACGTGGGAAGTTTCCCTTTACCAAAGAATCTCGATAAAGAGAAATTCAGTCAATTTTATTGGAAAGCCTATGATGCTTTAACTAAAAAGTACGATATATTTGGGCATGCAGGTTTAACTAATTTCATTATAACTCCCATTATAAATTCCTTTAAATTAAAAATGGAAGCTGGGGTTGAAATCATTAATTATCCCCAGCATATTGATATGAATACTCAATTTTTAAAGCCATTAAATGATTATCAGGAAGATTCCTTCCTAATAAGTAGTGATAAAGCAATAATTCCAGAAGTTTTAATAATTAATCATTTTGCTAAGGAAATTTTTGAACAAACTAATAAACCAATTCGATTAAAAGTCTGCGTAACTGGACCTATTGAATTATATATTCGAGAACGAGGTTTTACTATTTATAAAGATATTGCATTAAAATATGCAACTTCAGTTAATTACTTTCTTAAAAATTCCATGATAAATAATAAGTATTTTAAAACTGAAACAGTATCCATTGATGAGCCCTCTTTTGGATATACAGATTTAGTAAATACAAATGAGGATGAATTAATTGAAATTTTTGACAAATCATTGGATGGAATTGATGTTGATAATTTAATTCATCTGCATACTTTAAGTGCGTATCGAATTCCTCTTAATACAAAAAAGATTAATGTTTTAACATGCGAATATGCTTCAGATCAGAGAAATATAATTCCCAAGAAAGATTTAGAAGATTATGATAAATTTATAAGAGTCGGAATATGTCGAACAAATTTCAATAACCTATTCGCTGAATCTCTAGATTCCGGCATTCCTATGGATAAGTTAAACACGCCCGAAGGTATTAGATCACTTATAGATCCAAAAGATAGAATACAAAAGATGTTGCTTGATGCAGTAGCTCATTATGGGAATCGATTAAAATATATTGGTCCAGATTGTGGGCTTTATGGATGGGATGAACCCTCAGTTGCGTTCGAATTATTACATAGAATTTATGAGGTAATTGAAGAAGAAAAGAAGAGATATCCCTAAAATATATATCCTCAATTTTGCTATTTTTTATCATCCAAAATTACACAGTAAAAATGATTATTTTTACTAAGATCTTTGTTTATAAAACCTCTTCAATAATAAAATAATCTTCTGGTTAAAACTCTTTATTTTTATTCAAGGATCTTTTTTTCTTGAGATCTAAAATTTGACAATTTTGTACGTACCAATTTATAAATTGAAACTACCCAAGACATATATATTCAAAATTATAATTTTGTAACTAAATACTGTGCAAAAAAAGGTGTTTTAGGAAATATGAAAAAATTAAACTGTAAAACAATTTTACTAATGCTAATAACCATTTCTTCAATATGCCTTGGGAATATTCAAATTAACACATATATTGAAAATTCTAACCTTACCACTACAACAGAAGATGAACCATCACCATCTGCAGGCCCTGCGAATTTAGCTGCATGGATAATCATAGCAGGTGATAGATCAGACCATGATAAACTAAGTATAATAAGAAGTGGGTGTGATCAGGCTTATGAAGCATTAATAAATCGCGGATTTACAGCAGATGATATATTTTATTTAGATCCTTCATATGCGACAGTAGGAAATCCACATTCGCCTTATCGAGATTGGTATACGAACCTTGAATATATTCAATATGCAATTGAAACGTGGGCACCAACAAGGGGAGTAGATGCTACTCATGGTCTCGGGATATATATGTTTGACCACGGAGGTACTGGTAAAATGTGCATTCCTGACACGGATCTTTATAATATAAATTTACATACCTATTTAGACAATTTAGAGACCAGTACTGGGTGCGAGCGCGTTGTAATTGTCTATGAAGCTTGTTATGCTGGCTCATTTATAAATCCAGTAAGTAAAGATAACCGTATTATAGTAACTTCAACAGATAGTGCCCATGGTTCATACGTGAATCCTTCTTGGGATTGGGCTATCTTCTCTGAAGGGTTTTGGTCGTCAATTATTCAGTGCAAAACAATTGGAGAGGCATTTGAAGATGCTGAAGCTTATGTAAAAGCTCTAGGGGCTCCACAATATCCCTGGATAGATGATAATCATGATGATGTTGGTCATGAAGTAGATGCATGGGGTAATTTACCAAGTGGTGGAGATGGCTCAGATGCGTTAAATTATTGGATAGGAACGGGAACAAATTGTCCTTCAATTTTAATAGCATGGTTTCCATTAAAATTCTATGTAAAATGGCCTGGTATTTTCATTCCAATTTCGGCAGTAGTTCAAAGCACTGAGACTCTTAAAAAGGTATCTGCGAGACTGATCCCTCCGAACTTTACACCTCCAGAGATTGAAACTGATGATGAGGGTTCTAAACTCGGTAATTATTCTTTACCATTAATTGAATTGCAAGATCAAGGTGATGGTAATTATTCTGGTGCTTTTACTCAAAGACAACACGGAAATTTTCTAGGTTCTATGGGAGATTATAAAATCAATATTATTGCTAAGGGGCAAAGTGGCGCTATGGCAGATGTCGAATCAACTTATGTTACTTTAAATGATGATGGACAGGCATCTCCTGATACAACTCCTCCAACAATAACTATATTAACTCCCGCGCCAAACGCGACTGTAAGTGAAGTTATAGAAATAGTTGCCGAAGGAGATGATGATCAAGCTCTTGATAAAATTCAACTCTTACTTGATGGTGTATTGCTAAAAGAGGAATCTATGCCTCCTAATTATCCGTATCCTCAAGCAATTTATAATCTAACTACAACCGATTATTTAAATGGACTACATAATCTTACAGCCATTAGTGTAGACAATGCAAATAATGTTAAACAAACCTCATTAGCGATTAAGATTCAAAATGGACTACAAATTCCTGGCTTTCAAATAAACACACTGTTCATTGGGTCCTTGATTGGAGTGATTATTATATCTATTATGTATGTAAGAAAGAATCGAAACAGAAAAATCAATAGATGAATTGAGTTCATTAAAATCCTTTTTTTTTTTAATTCTTAGAAAATCAAATTAACAGGTGATAATGTTCATTCATAGTTGTTAACTTCTCAATGTAGCAATTAATTTTTTCTCATCTAAAATTAAATCAATTGCGTCAATTGGATTGGTTACAATAATGTCGGCAGATGTTATTGCTTTTATTGATGCGCCTTCTGAACCAATAATTGCAATGCCTAAAGCTGCTTTTTTTAACATTAATTCATCATTATTTCCATTTCCTATTGCAATCGTATTTTCTTTATTGTATTTCTCGACAATTTTCTCCTTTTGTTCTCGTTCTGATCGTTTTTTAGTTAATTTTTCATAATTTACACCTAATTCGGATGCGATTTCTTTCAAATTACCTCTTGTATCGGCGGAAATTAAAATAATTTGAAATTTTTGCTTCAATTCTATTATTTTTTGTTTTAATTCTTCCGAAATTTTTCCACTAAATTGGATAGTTCCATTTATATCTAATAGGATGTTCTCTATTTCTAACCTTTTATAATTGGGTATCTCGTAGATTTTCATGAAAATGCATTCTCACTTTAACCGTTATATATCATATCCTTTTATATTTTAAAAAAATAACGTTAATATTCAATGTTTATGTATTCTAATTATGTTTCAGAGGGAAGATTTAATTCTAGAATCAAAGAAAGTTAATGAATATTTGCATCATGTTAAGAATGCGAGGCGAACGTTAAGTATTTTCATTTTTAATCTTAATAATATCAGTGTTCTTCTTGATGTAGGAACAAGTGATGAAGTTAAAAAAGTTTTAAGATATCTTGAAAAAAATTGTATCCCACTTTCGAGTTTTAAATACTTAGTTCCTACACATTATCATTTTGACCATTTTGGTGGGGGTTGGAAAATTTATAAAATAATTTCTAAAGAAAACCCTGATGTGAAAGTTTTGGCAAATGAAAAAACAAAAGGTTATTTAAATGATTCAGATTGGCATATGGCACGTGGAAGAAGTACTTATGGTGAACTTGTAGGTGAAATGAATCCTATTCCCGATGAGGCATTTAAGATTGTATCTCCAATTATGGATTTTGCTAAGTTCAAAAAAAGTGAGGCTTTAATCCATCTAACCGATTTTAATGGGCATACGTATGAATTAGGTTTGTTCAATTCTCCAGGTCATACTCCGGATCATGTATGTCCTGCAATCATAAAGGATGGTAAGGTTGATTTTATTTTATTAGGAGAGGCAGGTGGAACTTTATATCATTCCTCTAAATTGTTAACACTTCCAACATCAATGCCTCCTTTATATAATTATGAACATTATATGGAATCATTAAAAAATATAATATCCTTAGAAGCAAACTCATGTGGGTTCTCACATTTTGGATTTTTAAATAAAAAGGAAAATGTCAAAGAGATTCTTCTAGAAGATCAATCGTTTACAAGAGAATTTAGGTCTTTAATTATCAAATTCTATAATGAAAGACCTGAGACCCGTTATATTGTAGATAAAATATGGCCTTATTTCAAAAATAGGTCTGAAACATTTGATATTACGCATCCAGTATTCTCTAACATGCTTGTAGCTCTTGTTTTTGGTATGTTAATGGATTTAGGATATAGAAAATCGAGCTCAAAATTTAGATAATTTTTATTTATAGATATTCTGTTTTTAATATTTTATTATAAATCCATTAAATACCCTCTTTTTATCTTAAAATAGGTTAATCTTTCCTATTATCGATTCAATTGGATATTTAGGCTAATATTTTAGATATAATAGTTATCCGATTATTTTCTTTAGACAAAAGATTTTGTATAAATAGTCATCTAGATAAATAGCATTAAATATATATATCAATTTATTTATAATTTGTATAGATACTCATTTTGTTATGTATCAAAAAATGATCTACGAAATCAAATAAAAACATAACTTTTTTGCATAAGATGGTTGAAATTTAAATGACCACAGCAAATTTACCAAGTCTATACGAAAAAAGCTTAGAGTTTTTTCACAAAAAGGATATTCAGAAATCTCTTGAATACTTCAAAATGGCATTGGAATTTGTCCGCTCTAAGAGAGATAGCAATAAATTACTTACTTTATTAACGGAAATGTTAGATTATTCACGAAAAGGAGCAGATAAAAATCTTGAAGCTGAGGTATTAAAAAATTTAGGACAAATCCATGCAATTAGGAAAGACTTTGCTAAAGGATTGCAATCTTATCAACAGGCAATGAAAATTCATAAAGAACTTGGAGATGAACAAGGTGAAGCGGAGAGTATGGAATATATTGCTAGTGATTTCGCAATATTAGGCAAATATGCATTCGCTATTGACTATTATCGACGAGCATTAGATATTTACCAAGAATTAAACAATCAAGAAAAAATAAATAAAATTGCTTGGGAAATCAAAAAAATTGAAGAATTCAGTGAAGAAGTCGATAGAAATGAATATTTACTGAAAAAATTTCATATCAACTAATAATTTCAATAAAAAATTCTAGCAAAAAAATTTCTAAAGTTTTTTTTTTTTTAAATTTAATTTTAAAAGTTTCTTAAAGTTTTTTGGTTTCAATCTTGCTATATAATCTTTTTAATGAATTAACCAATAAATTTACATTAAATTTAATATTCCAAAAATCTATATATTTCATATATAATTTGAATTTAATTTCATAATTTTATTATTACAATTACTCCCCGCAATAGAAAATGAGTGAATTAGAAAGTTACAAATGTTATCTATCTCAATTACCGAGCACAATTTTAAAAATATTGGGACTTGAGCCCCCATCTTTTATAAATGAACCAGTAAGTGAAATCATAGAGCATTTTGAAGGAATTGAACGAATTGTAATCAATTTAATTGATAATTTCGGGTTGTTTGAGATAACTTTTCTTAAACCACAATTCATAATTACAAATTCTGATGCTTTACTTTTATTATCAACAAAAAATCCATATACTTTAGGTTTTTTGCATCAAATAATGTTTGGAGGGTTTGAAATAGAACCTAATGGCTTCCATTTATTGAGAGAAATTAATAATCAAGGAAAAGAAACAATTTTTATAGGTAGAAAGAAAGATCTTGATAGGTATGATGGCGGGACAAACTCTATTCCGAAAGAGACAGACATGAGTTCATGGATTGAAGCTGCTAAGGTTGTAAACCGATTCGATTTAAGTTGGATTCATTACTTAGATTTTGAGGCTTTACATCGACAACATTCTAAATTAAGACAACAAACCCCAGAAGTATTACTTGAGAAATTAATTAATAGAACCGATAAGTGGATATTGAGTACATATAAACAATTAAGAAAAAATTCCTTAATGATAGTTTTGGGAGATCATGGGAGATTTAAGATGGATTTAAAGTATTCTGGAAAAATTGCTCAATGGCGTCAAGCCTCTGTACCTATTGCAATTTTAATCAAAAAATAATAATTTTACTAATTTTTTTAAAAAATATTTAGATGGTTTAAATTGAAAGAAGTCTATGAACGATTTACAATTTCTCTCCCTAAAGATTTATACAATGATTTTGAACACTTTAGGGAATCTTTAGGCATGAGTCGTTCTGATGCTATTCGTAAGGCAATGCAATCTTACATGGTGCGTGAAGTTGCTGAAACGGATTTGGAAGGAGATATTGTAGGTTGTATTACTTATATTTTGAAACATGAGCATTTTGATAAGATCTCTGAAGATGAGACAGGACCCAAATATGCTTCCATTGTTCAATCTGATTTTATAAAGAGTAATGATATCCAACATTTATTTCAAGAAATTATTATCTCAACGATGCACATTCACTTAGAAGATGATAATTGCTTGCTAATAATCGCAGTAAAAGGATCAAAAAGTAGAATTTTTGAGATGAATAAACAATTATCATCATTACAGAGCACAATCAACTTTGACTTTTCAATAGTAGGAAAAGATATTTTAGGAAAAAAAGAACATAAACATCAGCACAAACTTTAAATCTAGCAAAAAAACCTTTTTATTAAAGAAAAAGAGAAAAAATTTCCCCCTTGAGGCAAAGGATAAGATTTATATCAGATAAAAAAAAATTGGGGAAATTTTTTTTTATTTAAGGTTATGTGTGTGATTAATATTTAGAATTGTAATATATATTTAAAATAAGAGTAAGAATTTACTAATTTTTATCAAGACTTAATTTATGGTAATTCATAAATTAGGGATTCCATATTCACCAGTTGTTGCGTCCATAAAAATTTGGAGTGGAGGTTGAAAAAAGGTAAATATTATAAATAAAAATCCTAAGAAAGCAAATAAAATGGAAGCAAAAATTTTTAAACCTTTTGGAAATTCAGATTTTGTCAATAATTTGTAACTCACTAATTGTCCTATTATTACAGCTATTATAAAACTTAAAATATCCATAATTAGCAAATGTTCTCCCAATATTGCGGTATAAGCATAAAAAATTATTACAATAACTAAGGGTATTATATAAGCGGCGATTGTTTTAGCCACCAAAAAATTATTACTTTTATGATTAATAAATTTATATTCAATAATAGAAAATATTAAAAGAGGCCAAAAGCCCAATTTTAGGTGCTCCCACACACTTTCATTCACAGGGAGAAAAATAGCTGAAGGTAACCAGTAATTCAACCATATAAACATTGAATGCATTAAACTACCCAATATAATAATAAAGGCAGCTCCAAATAATTCCCATTTTAAAATATTCTTTTCCAAAATCTCTACACCAGAAAATATTATCTTATAAAATTTTTAGACGATTAAATAAATTCTGTTTATTTTTTATTAAGGATTTCAAATTTTTAGTAAATATTTATTCTAAAAGTAGGTTAATTATTTATAAAATCAAAAAAATAGAGAATTTTTTAAGATTTATCTTTTACCCAGTTAATTAAACTCATCTGTACATTTGAAACTCTCTCTTTTGCAAACTCACAATATTCTTTTACTAGTTCAAATCCTAAATATCTCCTTCCTAATGTTTTTGCAGTAACAGCTACGGTTCCTGAACCTAAGAATGGATCAAATATGATGTCTTCCTTATCACTACTAAAAAGAATAATTTTTTTCACGAGCTCAACTGGGAGTTTGGTAGGAGTTTTTATTTTCCCAGTCCAGTATTTCCTTTTTATTATCCATACATCCTCTGGATAATGCTCAATTTTATTGAATTTGTATTTTTTTTTATTTTTAACAACGAATAATATATGATAATGGCTTGTAACATATTTCCTTTTCGTAAATACTCCAAATTGGTATTTCCAGATAAGATGATTTATCGTAAGAAATCCAATCTCATCCAATGCATTTAAAATGTCCTTGAGATTTGTCCATCCAGAAACAACGTACATACTACCTAAATCTTTTATTATTCGATAGCATTCCGTAATCCAATTAAATGTAAATTCATAATATTTCTCTTGAGGAATTTCATTGTATCCTTCTAAAACATTATCTTGTTTTCGATTGTAATTATTTTTTTTAGCCTTGAAATTAATTGCAAAAGGTGGATCTGTGATAATTAAATCTATCGTCTCATTCGGAATTTCTTTCATTAATTCTAAGGAATTTCCGCAGTATATTTCGTCAGTATAAAAATTGCCTAATTTTTTCTTTGCCATCACTGTATTTATTTTTTTTAAATTTTTAAAGTTTTTATCTAAGATTTAATATATGAAACAAAAGATGTGATTATTTGCATCTTATTAATAAGTATCAGTTTAAAGTTTAGGTTAGATATTTTTATACAATAATTTATTTAATTATATGATATTATAGTCATTATCTAAATAGAGAAATACAATGCAACTTTATAGTGTTAGTAAAAATGGAGTTTTAAGAAAAATCACTAAAGTAGATTTTGCTGAAAATAAAGTTTATCTAATTGATGATTTAAAAACAATGTACTTATGGGTTGGTCTAAAAGCTACTAAAAAGAAAAAGAATTTTGGTATAAAAAAGGCGAATATTTTAAACGATAAAAGGAAAAACACCTTCAAAATACAAATAATAAATCAAAATAAGGAATTTGGCGCTTTCCTTGCGATGATGGATATTTTAAAAAAAGGCATAAAGCAAAATATTCCCAGTAAAAAACGTCCCGAGTTAAATATTGAAATAGAAGATACGATGGAACTTATTGATGCGGGATTAGACCCAGATCTCGAAGCTGAAATAACTGTTGCAGCACATAACCTTTCTCAACAGAAAAAAACTTATGAAGAATTATGTGAAGAACTTGCTAGGACACAATTAATTATCTTAAAAGGTAAGGGTAAAGCTTCAGAAGCAGAAATTAAGAAAAAAACTAAGGCGATTTATAAATCTTCCTCAACATATGAAGAAATTTGCTGGCTACTCGCCGAATTAAGAATCTTGGTAGAAAAAAAGGCTATTAATAAAGATTAAAATTAGGAATTTTTTGTAATTCCTTAATCTCAATAACTTATTGTTTCTCGTTTTATTTTCTTACAATCTTTAGATAACTTCTAAAATTAAAATCTTAAAATAACTATACAAATTTATCAATGTTTGAATTAGAAATAATCATGAACAAAAGGGTTTAATAAAATGAAATTGTTAATTTTCACGGAAGGAACAATAATTATGCATACAGATGCCAAAGGCAATTCAAGAGAAGAGATTGTAAGACAAAGTCGTAAGGCTATTAACCCATCCTTCAGAGATTGGAAGACTTACATTCCAATAGGTAATTCTCTAAATAAACTTCAAACTTGGAAAGAACAAGGCGCAGAAATCCTATATTTAACTTCACGAACAACAGAACATGAGGTCGCACAGATAAAAGAAGTTCTTATAAGAAATGGATTCCCAGAAGGACAATTATTTTTTCGAAAACCAGGAGAACACTATGGTCTTGTTGCTGAACGGATATTACCTAATATTCTTATTGAGGATGACTGTGAGAGTATTGGTGGAAAGAAAGAGATGGTCTATACTCATATCAAACCGCATTTACAAAACAAAATTACTTTAATAGTTGTGAGAGAATTTGAAGGCATCGATCATCTCCCAAATGATATTTCTAATCTAATAACGTCTTAAATTAAAATCTATTAAATTAAATACATATTTAGTAAAAATCAATTTATGCAATTAATAATGATAAATGGAAATAAAGTTAGTATCAATGTAGATTCACCCCAAAAAAGTATAGATCCTATGATATATAGTAATTTCATTGAGCATTTAGGGGAGTGTATTCATAATGGATTATGGACATATGATCCAGTTAATGTTCCTCTAGTTGAGGGAAATCCATTCTTAGTGGGTTTAAGACAAGATGTTTTACAAGCTGTAAAGAACTTAAAACTCACGGTACTAAGAGCGTTTGGGGGCTGTTATTCTGATTTATATCACTGGAAAGATGCAATTGGCCCTAGAAATTCACGGAAAATTATTAAAAATTTGCATTGGGGAAAAATCTATGATAAGAGTTTAGAACCTGATATTGAAAATCAGTTCGGCACAGATGAATTCCTAAATTTATGTGAAGAAATTGGTGCTAAACCATATCTTAATGTGAATTATGGAACGGGATCTCCCGAAGAGGCAGCAGATTGGGTTGAATATTGTAATGGTTCTATTGATACAAAATATGGCGCTTTAAGAGCTAAAAATGGACGAAAAGAACCTTATAATGTCCAAATTTGGGGTATTGCCAATGAGATTTATGGCTTCTGGGAAAAAGGATACGAAAAAATTCCAGAAAATTACGCAAAAAAATATATCAAATTCGCAAAAAAGATGAGAGAAAAAGATCCCACAATTAAATTGGTAGCATGTGGTTATGAAAATTCGAATTGGAATCAAATCGTTCTAAAAAATATTGGAGAAGAATGGGTTGATTACTTAAGTATCCATCGATATTTTCCGTATTTTGAAGGAAAAGGTTCTGGAAAAAAACACCCAGATAATCAAAGGTGTTATCATGCATTGATGGCATCCAAATCTTTAATTGAAAACTATATTAATAATACTTGGGAAGATTTAATTGCGATTTTAGGAAAAAATACCCATGTTCGTATTACATTTGACGAATGGGGTGTATGGTATTTATATAAAGATATAATAAAGACTAATTATAACTTGCAAGATGGAATCTGGACGGCAATAGTTTTAATGACTTTCCAAAAAATGTCAAATAAATGCCCAATGGCTAATTGGGCACAACTTATTAATTGTATAGGTACTATTCAAACAGATCCCGATGGTTTAATCTTGACTCCTGTTTATTTGGCGTTTAAACTCTTTGTCGATCATACGTATAATAATTTAATAACTGGTTTGGATATTGAGTGTGAAAAATTTAATTCTAATAAGTTTGGACGTATCCTGAAAGCTTTTAATATTCCTTATATTGAATCTATTGCCACTATTAGCAATGAAGGTGATAAACTATCGATAATGTTAATTAATAAACATTTTACGGATGATTTAAACGTCGAACTCGAAATAAATGGGTTTGTGCCTAAAGAACAGGGAAATATTATTGAATTAAACAGCCAATCTCCATTTGATTATAATACAATAGAAAATCGAAATAAAATTAAACTAAAACAAAAGAAAGAGGGCAATATCAAACCTAAAATGATGATTAAATTACCTGCACATTCAGTTACAGTTCTAAAACTAAATAAAAAATAAAAATAAAAATAAAATTATCTGTAAAACTTTTACTTGATTTATTCATTAAAAATTTTTTTTTAACCAATTTATAAGAGGTACAAACCCTTCTTCGGGAAAATCAGTGTGAGTTCCACCTGATATTACAAAAAAATCTTTGTTATCGCCGGGAATCTCATTTAATAATTTCTGAGCCGATTCAACAGTAAAAATTTGATCTTGATCGCCAACTCCAAGAATTAAAGGAATCTTTAATTTCTCGGCCGTTTTTAGACTTTTTACATCAAAAATTTTTAATATTTTCATAAAGCGAAGTGTATACTTAAAATTGAATAGTGGATCATCTAAACCAATCATACCATCGCGTTTATATGATATAACTGGCTTACTTGGGGAAAAGATTGAACTAAATAGAATTTTTAGTTTTTCTTTAGTTGACAATGGGTTATATACTCCAGGTTTTCTCTCAGTTCCTGCACTCATAAGTATTAGGCCATTAATATCTTCTAAACAATAATTAACAGCAATGAAGGCTAATAACACACCCAAACTATGACCTAATAAGATTAATATTGAAAATTTCTGCTTTAAAAAGGCTATTGTCTCAGTAAGATCCATAATTAATCTCTTTATACTTGGATAATCACCTCTTTTTCCATCTGATAATCCATGTCCTCTCAAATCTAACCCAAATACGTTGTAGTCCAACATTGATAAGGGTTTACCAATCATTTCGTATGGACCACTATGAGCCGTTATACCATGTAGAATCAGAATTACCTTATTAGATTTTTTAGGAGGTTCCCATACTCTTAAAAACAAAGTGATATTATCTGATGTGGTGAGTAAATAGTGTTTTCCCTTAAACTTTTCTCGTAATTTTGATACTTGTATATCCATAATAATTGCCTTCAATATTTTAAAAAAAAATAATTTTTCTTTCATTTATTTTTATTATTATAATTCTAGAATTTTTCGATTAATAATTTTAATATAAAAATCTAAGAACTTTAGACATAATCCCAAATTTCAATAAGTCATAACTTCTTTTATATTGTGATCAAGAAACCTATTAAAAAAGCTAGAATTGCGATAAGTAAATCAATAAACATGCGAAAAAATTTATTACTATTAGATTCTGGGACGAGATCTTCATTTTTAAAATACGTTTTAAAAATTTTAAATCCTAAAGACACACTTTTTTTAATTCTAGGAAGTTGCCAGATGAATATAATACAGCTGATAATTAATAAAGGAAGATAAAGATATAAAAATACGACAATAAATTCATTTCCTTGCAAGAAATTCCAAATTGTATGTATTGAAATTATATTATTTAATGAGTGTGCGAAAATCGCCGGCAATAACCATTTCTTTCTTAATAATATTAGGGAAAGAATTATTCCTATTATGAATGCTTCTAAAAACCAAATGAATGGAAACCAAAATGGATAAAATCTACTTAAAGGTTCAAAATAATAAGTAAAATAATTTAATCCAAAATATAAAGATGAGATTATAACAGCTGACATTTTATGAAAATGTTCACTTCCTCTTTTAGTAAGAAGACCTCTACAAATTGTTTCTTCAGAGATTGAAATAGAAATTTGAATAATAATTACAGATATTAAAAATAGAAAATAGTTATCCAATAATAAATAAGAATTTTGTGCATAAAGACTTAATGCATAGGCTTGATACTCAATCATTTCGGGAACTAAGATATATGTAAGAAAATCTATTGGTAAAAAGACTAAAAAAAAAATTAAAATCCCATCTATTATCTGATATTTGTAATTATTTTTTGTTATTTTATAAAGTCTTAAATGCCCAACAGAAGGAGAAATATCTTGTTCTAAAATTGTATTTCTACTTTCAGATCCTAATAAAAATTTAGAAGATAATAATAAAATTAATGGTATTGCGAAAAATGTCATTAGAGCTCTTATTAAATAAAATAATGGCCCATAAAAAATTGAATCAATATCTACAATAAAAGTAAGTAATCCCCAAACGACAATCATAAGTAATAATATAAAAATAAACGATATTGAAATTTCATAAATAAAAAATCTTAATCTATCCTTTGCCATCTTTTTTTTTGTATAGTCTGAACTCACAATTAGAAATCACTTAAATATGTTTTCAATAAAATAAATAAAATTAAATTCTATTTATTTATATTTTATTTTATTAAAGTGGAAAGTCGTCTAACATCTACTTTTTTTTTAGATTGACATTTTTAAAAAATGATATTTATCTTATTAAATTAATATCTAATTATCAATTTTCTATGGAAGAATTAAATAATATTAAAATAAGTTCTAAATTTAGAGGATATTATATTAATTATATATTTAGTAATTGCTCTCATCTTTTTATTATTAATAATTTAGAAATACAAGTAGAAAACTAATTATAAAATGGGGAAATATCATGAATGCCAGTGAGCGATATCTTGCTGTTTATAATGATGATAAAAGAAAAAAATTAGATCGCGTTCCCACCCTTGTACAATACATAAGAAATGAGTTTATTATCCAACATAAAAATATATTGTTAGAAAACTATAAAGGGCAATTATTTAATAATCTATATTTTGATATTCCGTTTATTTTAGGATTTGATGCAATTTTTGCGCCATTTCCTTCAAGTGTTAAAATCAAATCAATTACGATAGAAGATAGTAAAGGCAATAAAGTTAGGATTAATGCAAACGGAGAAGCTGTATTTAGTGATTCTTCTTATTATCAAGGAGGATATATACATTCATTGGAGATTTTGGATAGGCTTCGAGCAAATTTAAAGCAAATTGATAGAAGCAAGCAAATTAGAGATATGATCACACGATATGAAAAGTTATATCCTTCTATATTTCCAGTATTGATAATTGATGGTATTTTTGATAAAGTATGGAGGAGCATGGGGATGTCTGTATTTAGCCATCATTTCCGAAAAAAAACAAAACTCTACAGAGAATTGATAAAATTCTATGCAGAAATAGCGAGATTAAATATTGAAGGTTTAATCGAGGCAACGGATGGAAGAGGAAAGATCTTAAATCTTTTAGATGATATCGCATACAAGGGTCGAACAATGATTTCATCTGAGCATTGGAATCAGGATTTTTTACCTCATTATAAAGAAATTAATTCAATAATCATAGATGCTGGAATGATTCCTCAAGCTCATACAGACGGTAATGCAACAGAAATGATATCTTCTTTTCAGAGAGCTGGTTTTCAAGGTTTACAAGGTTGGGAAGGTGGTTGTGATCCTTTCTATATAAATGAGCATTTTCCTGATTTTGTAGTAATTGGCTTTGGAGATGTTAGTGATGTTCTTCCATTCGGTACAACTGACCAAGTTGATGCTCATGTTAAAGAATTAATGGAAGCACTAAAGGAAAACAGACATTTTGTATTAGGCCCCAGCACAGTTATTTTTAAGGAAATTCCACTTGAAAATATCAAAACTTTTATGGCTGCAGCACAAAAATATGGAAAATATTAAGAATAAAAAAAAATTCAATCCACTGATTATGTTAAAAATAGCATTTATTGGTGCTGGATCTTTAGTATTTGGGCAAAATTTACTCACTGATATTACTACATTTCCTACACTTCAGAAGGATATTATTATTTGTCTCGAAGATTTAGATTCTCATCGTTTAGACTTAATGTTTAATTACATGCAAAAATATAAGGATGATTATTCTCAAGAGCTAGAGGGAATTACTTTTGAGAAAACTACAAATCAGAAGAAAGCAATTGAGGATGCGAAGTATATTATCAATACAGTCCATATAGGTGGGCTTGAGGCTTTTAAATTAGATGTTGAAATACCCTTCAAATATGGAGTGTCCCAAACTATCGGGGATACACTAGGACCTGGTGGAATCTTTCGTTTCCTTCGAACAGCACCATTCTATAAAACACTCCTAGAAAATATACAAGATGTTGGATATAATGCGGCTGTTGAAGGTGGTAAACCAATATTACTAAATTATTCAAATCCAATGGCCATGAACACATGGTATTGCAATACACTTTATCCTGATTCCACGGTTGGTCTTTGTCATGGTATTCAAGGTACAGCAAAACTTTTACGTAGCTTTATCAGAGCAAAACCAGAAGAATTTAGTTTCTTATGTGCAGGAATTAACCACATGGCTTGGTTTCTTGAGGTATGGTATAAAGACTCAAATAACCCTAATTCAACGTGGCAAGATGCTTATCCATTAATTCTGAAAGCTATTCGCGAAAACCCAGATTTAATCAAATTAGAGAAATTACGTTTTGATATGATGAACACAACAGGAGGATATTTCATGACAGAATCTTCAGGGCATCTGAGTGAGTATCTTCCTTATTATCGAAAACGCACTGACCTTTTAGAAAAATATAAGAGCAACCTACACTGGCAATCAAACTTAGAGCAAGCATCAGATTATAACCAGCAAGTTATGTTTCAGAGAGAAATGGATAAAATTTTCCTGAAAAAACGAAGACACAAAAAACTTTCATATAAAGAAAAACCATCAGGAGAATACGCTTCACACATTATTAATGCTATGGAAACAAACAAACCATTTCGATTTAATGGAAATGTTATAAATAAAGAAGGGGGTTTAATTACTAACCTTCCTAAGGAATGTTGTGTAGAAGTGCCAGTTTTTGCGGATAGTCATGGAATACATCCACAGGGAGGTATTGTTTTACCTACCATCTGTCAAGCACTATGTATCTCAAATATTATGGTACAAAAAGCCGCAGTCGAGGGAGCTCTCGAACTAGACCGGGAAAAAATTTATCAAGCTGTGCTACTTGACCCAAATACTGCTAGTGTGTGTTCCCCAGAAGAAATTCGAATAATGGTTCATGAAATGTTTGAAGCTGAAGCTAAGTGGCTCCCTCAATTTTAAGTATTTCTTAATATCAACCTTACCTTTTAAATTATTTATTTAAAAGTCTTTAAATCACGTAGCATCCACACTATCATTTCACCCTTTCCGCGATGTGCCCAAGCATAATAAGGTATTGAGAGAAAATTTTGTTTATCTTTTATAATTTCTTTCCTATCTTTAGTATGTTTAAGATAATGAGCAGTACCTGTAATAATAACAATCCCATTAAGCATATCTTCACGATATTCAGATGCAAGTTCGAGATCATCATCAATAAACAAATTTCGTAAATATTTTGCCTTATTATCTACCCATTCAACACAATAGACGATCGGACCGCGTTCAAAGGCAACTTTTCCATTATCTTCTTTAACTTTTTCATGTGCCGATACACGCCTAATGGTCATAGGAAAGTCCAATTCAATTATATCCCCATCCTTCCACGTGCGTGAAATGTGGGTATAACCTTTTTCAAAAATAATTTCAATTGGTTTGCCATTAACTTTAAGGCTTACTTTTGCATCACTTTTTTTTAAATAACGATATAAATTACTAGGCACTGGTTTGTTTTGCGCCCAACCCGGTATTCGAACTGCTATATTGAAATCTGTCTCTTTTTGAAGATTAACCGTCATTTTAACTAACCCATCCCAGGGATATTCCGTATCTTGAGTAATTGATACAATATTTTCAGCAAGAGAAATTGTGGTAGTATTACTAACAAAAAGATTAATATATAATGTATCATCATGCTGTGCATATACATAACCGGGAATTGAGGCAATGAAACGCACTATATTTGAAGGGCAACAAGCACACTTAAACCATTCACTTCTTTCGTGATAACCACTTGAAGCAAGCGGATTGATATAGAAAAATTTTTTCCCATCTAGAGAGATTCCTGAAAGAAAACCGTTATAAAGCGTTCGTTCCAAGACATCTATGTATTTAGAATCCCCGTGTAATAAGAAAAGACGATGATTCCAGAAAATATTACCAATTGCAGCGCAAGTTTCATTATAAGCTTTCAAATTTGGTAATTTGTAATTTCGGTCAAATGCTTCACCGTGAGCTTTAGCCCCAATACCACCTGTTATGTAAATCTTTTTAGAGACAACATTCTCCCAAATACGATCAATAGCTTCAATATAATTTTTATTACTTGTTAGTGCTGCAATATCTACCATACCAGAATACATATATGTCGCACGAACCGCGTGTCCAACTGCCTCATCCTGTTCTATTACTTTTTTATGAGTTTGATTATATTGAAGGTTTTTTTCTCCCCATTTAACAAATTGAGATTTTGCTAATTTTACATAATCATCATAACCAACCGCATCTTTAGAACCACGAATATCCAGAAAAAATTTCGCCAATTTCAAATATTTTTCATTTTCAGTCACACGATATAGGCGTACTAATGCCATCTCAATTTCTTGATGCCCAGGTGCGCTTTCATTTTTACCTTGTCCAAACACTTTTTCTATTAGATCAGCACTTTTGATAGCAACATCTAATAAAATCTGCTTACCTGTCGCTTGATAATACGCTACAGCGCTCTCTATAAGATGACCTAAATTATATAATTCGTGACTTTGAAGTGAAACCCACTCCCAACGCTTTTTTCCCGCCAAATAATGGGGCTTTATAGGATTAATTGTTCGAGTTGTATAAAGATACCCATCTTTTTCTTGTGCTGCTGCAATTTTTTCAATTATATCATCAACATATTTTTCAAGCTCGGAATCTGGTCTCATTTTCAATGAATATGCTGCACCTTCAATAATTTTATATACATCAGAATCATCAAAGGGAAAGAAGGGCACTATATCATCATCAATTAATCCAGCTGCTTTTGAAAAATTCTTAATGCGACCAGTTTCTTCACATTTCTTAAATGCTAGAGGAATTGTTACCTTACAATTGGTCTCAATTCTAGGCGCCCAGAATTTATCTGTAATTTGGACTTTAGTAAAAGATATGGGTTGAATTGGATATTCATTTTGTTTCATGATTCCACATTCAGTTAATTTGAGATTTGAGTTTTTATATAATAATCAATTTCATCACTAAAAATATTTTTTCTTAAATTAATACTAATGCTTAACGAATAAAAGTATATGAAATTTAAATACAAAAAAAGATATTAAAATGTGACATAATGAATTCGATTGAGCGTGTTAAGGCAGCGATCTACTTTAAAAATCCTGATCGAGCACCTATTTTTAATGGTGTTAAAGGAGATCTTTTACCCTTACTAATGATTCCATCAAAAAAATGGCGACCTGGGTGGGATAAAAATGAAGAGGGATTATTTCCACATGCGGGAGTAGAATTTAAATGGGATAAGCCACCATGGGCAAAAGAAAACCCCAAATATGAAGGAAATAAATGGCGTCATCTGCCCCGGGAGGATATAGATGAATGGGGCTGCATTTGGAACATGTCAGGGCGCGGAGATAATATGGGTCACCCGGGAAGAGCAGTATTAACTGATTGGAATAATTATGAAGAATATATTTCAAAATATTATCCCGATCCTGATGATGAAAGCCGATATTTATTTGCTCATACCCTGAAAAAATCTTTTGACAACGATAAATACAGAATGTTTATTAATACTTTTGGACTTTCTGAATTAGCTTCTAAAATTAGAGGTTTTACTAATTATTTGATGGATCATCAAAAACATCCCCAAGAATTAAAAAAATTACTTGAATACTTAACAGAATATCATTTGAAAGTTATGAAAATGAGTATTAAATATGGATTAGAACCTCATGGCTTCTGGTTAAGTGATGATTTGGGTGAGCAGTTAGGTCCTTTCTTTAGTCCAAAACTTTTTAACAAATTCTACGAACCATTTTATCGTACTCTTTTTAATGAGGCACATAACTTGGGATGTGAGTACCATATTCATTGCTGTGGTAAAATAGATCGATTAATACCATCTTTAGTTGAATGGGGTTTGGATGCAATTGAACTTGACAGTCCAAGAATGAGTGGTTATCCTGACTTAAAACCTTATCGAGGTAAAATTATGATATGGGGGTGTGTGAATATACAATCAATATATTCGCAAGGAACACCAGAAGAATGTGAGCGAGAAGTGTGGCATATGGTTAGGAACCTTGGTACTAAGGAAGGTGGATTCGGGGCTTATTTCTATCCTCAACCAGATGTGATTAAAACCTCGAGAAAAAATACTAGGGCATTTGAACGGGGACTTAAAAAATATAGTGTATATTCCGAAATTCCTGCACATTGGTGGGATTATCCTGTATTTACTGAATGGAAAGATGATATTGTGCCTCCACTTCCTCCAATGGACTCTATTGGATAATTGGAAGTAAAAAGACATTTCTAATAAAGTAAATGAAAACAATACATTACCAATAGTTATAAATATAATAAAATTTAATATTAAAATTATGACAATAAAACATCTTGATGCAGGAGTTATGGATTATTCGGAATTAGTAGCAAGAGTATCTTTATGTATACAAGATAATAAAGAGAAGGAATTCGCAGAGTTACTTGGTAAAAAGGTTCGCTGTAATTTTTGTAAAAAAATTGTAAATAAAGCAGTTGAAGCAATGCGAAGCGACTTTCTCGCACTTGTATGTCCGTATTGTAAAGAAGTGTGGATTGAATGGGGACTTCCTGGTAATAAAATAGAATTTGAAACGAAAAATCGCTAATTTGTTCAATAGATTCAGATTCTAATTGTGTCTTTTCGCTCTTATAGGGGATCCCTGTATCACTGAACTCACTAAAGCTTTATATTTGATCCTTTAACTTATAAATCATATCTTGATTTTCTTTAGGAAAATATCTCTTTTTTTAGAAAAATTATAATTACAAAGACTATTCCAACTGAAATCCCAATGATTATGAATAATTTAATAATCGGTTCAAAATGATTGCCACTATTAGAATTAATTTGAAAATAATCGCTAAAATCACCAGTTTGGTAATTATTGTAATCCCATATGCGAATTGAATAGTCTATTCCCTCCTCATATTGTCCAACACTCCATTTATACTCTCCGTCATTTTTTGCAGTAATGGCAATTGAATCTATAAATTCCATACTTTTATATAATGCAATCGAGACGTATTTAACGTCACCCATAAAATTCCACTTTATAATGAAATTTTCCCCCATTCTTAATACATCAAGACTATTTGGACTAATTACTGTAAATTCTCCAAAGATATCATCCTCATCCAATATTTTTATTTTTAATATTTTTGAATTTGGTTTAAAATCCTTGGAGTTAATAATATATATTGAGAAAAAAAATTCCAGAATAAGCATAAATACTATTAATTTTCTATTTTTTCTCATTTCAATCGTTAAGTGGTTTATAATTTAATAATATAGTTCTTTTAATAAATCAGTAAATGGTTCCTTTTAAATCACGTTATCTATAAAATTCATAAGATTTTTTAATTTGATAGGTTCTATTATCAAGATCATAGATTATATATTACAGATCGTATGTAGGATTATCAACTATAAAAACTTAAATTTTCATTTTGGTTATATTACATGTACGATTATAGAAAAAACAAAATCAAATAAGTTAACAAAAAATAACAGAGGATTGAAAAATGGAAATAAAAGAGCCAATTATTGATTATTTACAATCTTGTATTGAAGGTATAGGATTTCGAGACTTGCATGATTTCGTTTTAGATAAAGATCTATGTGTCCTTTGCGGAACATGCGTTTCACTTTGTCCTCGCATTGATATAAAGGATAAAGAACCAAAACTTCTAGAATACGATCCTGAGTGTTCAATGTGCTTTAAATACTGCGCAAGAACTTATTTTCCAGAAGAAGAGGCTGAGAAAGAATTTTTCAATGGTCAAACTCGTAATAATTCTTTATTGGGATATTATCAAAAAGCTAATGCTGCAAAAAGCACAGATGAAGCAATTTTAAAGGTAGCTCAAAATGGTGGAGTGGTTTCTACACTACTTATTCACGCTCTAAATACAGGATTAATTGATGGAGCCCTTCTTACTGGTAGGGATGAAAATTGGCATCCGAAACCCTTTATTGCAAGAACACCAGAAGAAGTTTTGACTGCAGCGGGCTCCCGTTATACTATTGCGTCAAGTTTATTAACATATAAAGAAGCAATATATGAATATGAACTCGAAAACCTTGCTTTTGTTGGCATGCCCTGCCAAATCCAAGCGGCAAGAAAACTCCAATTGTGGCCACCTCTCTCAGATAAACTTGGTAAATTTAAACTAATCATTGGACTTTATTGTTCCTCAAACTATTCATATAATTTAATGAGAAAAACTGTTCAAGAAGAACTTAGAATACCAATAAATGATGTAAAGAAAATTGACATTTCACGTGGTAAATTCTTAGCCTATAAGAAAGATGGGTCGGTTAAAGAAATTCCAATAAAAGAGACCAAAGTACATAATTGGCCTAGTTGCCAATACTGTAAGGACTACACTGCTGAGTTTGCAGATATATCAGTAGGAAGTGTCGGTGCTCCTGCAGATGATTGGAATAGTGTAATCATACGCTCTGATATTGGTGTAAAACTATTTAATGATGCAGTAACTGCTGGGAAAATAACCGTTGCTGATACAATTGATCTCTCGAAAGTCGAGAAAGAGTCTCTAAGAAAAAAGTCGAAATTAACCAAAATGGATGAGAAAGTAATATCTGCTATCCAACTTTTAAATGTATCCGAGATCGAGGCAAAAACTTATACGACCCTTATGTCTTTAGGATATGCAGATATCTCGATGTTAAGTAAGGTAATGAAAGTAGAGGAAACAGAGATTAATAATGTTCTTAATACGCTACAGCAACGAGAATGGATATTAAAAACTAAAGGTGTTTATAATCCGATTAATCCAACTCAGCTTATCAAGAGTGAAATATATAAGTTCCAGAAAAACATTAAAAAACTCAAATCGGATGGTTTAATTGATTTAGAGAAACTCTTTATTCAAAATAATCTCATGCATATGGGATACAAAGGATTTATGGATTCGATTTAATTTAAAAGCAATCCTTTTTTTTTTTAAAATACTAAATAAGATTTAATTTTAATAAAGAGATGTTGTACTCAAAAGAAACTAAAACTTAACATTGTTCAATACTGATTAATTTTAAAAACTATTATTATCCATAAATAATAATATTTTTAATATAATGCCTAATTTTTTCCGTAAATTTGAAATATGATGATTAAAATTGAAGAAAAGTGAATTAAATGGAAAAGCCGTTAAAAAATGAAAATTTATCAATAATCGAAAAGTTGCCTCGAAAACAGGTATTTACTTATGGATTTGGAGCATCCCCAAGTTTTATGATGGCAGGAATATTTACTTTGATGTATGTAAATTTTTTCTGGAACTTTTTGGGTTTAAATCAAACTCTTTTTATCATTGGACAGGTGATTTATGCAACAATAAATGCAATTAATGATCCAATAACCGGGAATTTAAGTGATCGTACTAATATTGATAAATGGGGGAGTCGGAGACTGATATATATAAAATGGTGTGGACCAATATGGGCAATACTTTACTTTTTAATGTGGTTTCCTTGGAGTTATACCGATCAAATAGTAATATTCATTCATTTTATATTAAGTATATGTATTTTCGATACCCTCCTCTCTATTGTAATAGGATTATATATGTCGTTAATGGCAGAAATGACTGATAGCATTGAAATGCGTAATAAATTATATTTTATTTTTAATCTCTCACAAATTTTTGCTGCAGTTCCTGTATTCCTTGCACAGCCATTGTTTGAAAACAGTTTACAAGCATTTCAAATCTTGAATGGTATTATAGCAATAATCTCAATAATTTTATACTTTATTGCAGTTCGGATTCTTAAAGAAAGACCTGAATTAAGGATTGAGGAGGATTATAACCTTTTGCAAGTGATGAAAGATGTTCTTAAGTCAAGAGCGTTTTTAACACGAAGTGGCTATCTCTTTTTTAATGTTATAGCAAGATCTATGGGATTATCATTTTTATTTGCCTTTTTATTCATCTTAGGGACTGGTCCGATTGTACCAATGTTGTTTATGATAATTACAATGGGTCTTGGATATATTTCACAAGTTATCTATATGAAAGTTGCTAAGAAATGGGGAATACGAAAGGTAATTATTATTCTTAAATGTGCTCTTATTATTGTTAATTTAATTTGTTTTGCAATAATTTTTAATACCGATTCAGTTCCAATTATTTGGATTTGTATATCTATTAGCTCATTATTTTCAGGATTTGTAATTTTTGATTTCACCCTTTTAACATTGGCGATAGATGAAGATGAAATTAAACATGGAAGTCGACGGGAGAGTATCTTCCAAGGGGTTAGTTCCCTTATATTCAAACCAGCAGAAAGTATAGGACCAATTATTGCAACAAGCGTTTTACTTATTTTTGGTTTCCTTAGGGATGCCCCATCACAATCTGCAGAAGCTATCATTGGGATTAAAATCCTCCTATTCTTAGCACCTTCTGTGATGCACGCAATTAGTTTAATTTTCATATATTTTTTTCCATATCATGGCGAATCTCTTAACAAATTGCACACCGATTTATTGAATTTGCATTCTAGAAAAAAAGAAAATTATGATCAGGGTATATATTATAAATATAAGAGTAAAAAAAAATAACTTTAACACTGATTTCTTTATATTATTTTAATTAAATTAATGAAAATAAATAAATTTGAATTTAAATGAAGGATGTAAGTATAGAGGATAAATTATTCTATTTTGAAAGGAATTTTTTTACACTTGACGGTTTATTTGTAGTAGAGATTGAGAATCAAACAGATTTTGATACAGCACTAAAAATCGATTTAGTAGTATGGAAAAGATTTTTAAAGATAATACTTGGCCGGATAAAACGTTATTTAAATATTAAATCAGATTCTGTTAAAGATTTAGTGGAAATTCTCTCATTTAGATGGAGTTGTGAAGGTTGGGAGTATGAAATTGTCAAAAATGAGGAGAAAGAGGCAGATATCGAACTAAAAAAGTGTCCTTATAAAGCAATGATGGATAGAAATGAAGAACGTCACCATTTAATCTCTCAAATATGCAAGAAAATATGTATTCCTCTTTATAAGAGTGCTATTGAATCATTTAATCCTAAAATTCAAATAAAAAGAGATAAATTTATGGGATTAGGAGATAATATATGTAAATTTCATTTTAAATTAACATAGAGATTGTGTTTTTAAATATCTTCTAATGATTTTTGTAATAAAATTGAACAAGAAGGTGGCAGTGGTTTGTAACCATCTCTTATTTGCTTAAAATACGTGTCAAATGAAAAATTAATTTTTTTTGCTGCCTTCTTTAACGCCCCTAGGGTTGCACCATAATGATAATAATCGAATAATAGCCCTGAAACTTCATTATCTCCAACAGAAAATAGAGTTTGTATCAATGCTTCATTAATTATTTTTTTTATATTTTTTATTTTTAATTTAACTGAAGGCATTTTACTAATTCCATTTTGAATTTTTTCAAATTTATTTTTTAGGTTCTTTAAATTAGTTTCTAAAAAAAAATCTGTGTAGATTTGAAAAGGAGTATTTAATTTTGGGATAAATGGATTTAAATTTACTTTTAAAGAATCTTTTTCAAAACCCAATTCATTAATAGTTGTCATTAACTCCACAATCGCATCGGCCTCATCCTCTTGTTCGCCTGGTAAGCCAATTAAAAAATAAAATTTTATATTCCTAATAATTGAATCTCTTATAATTTTAACCGCTTCCATAATCTGCTCATTAGAAATCTTTTTTCCTATAGAATATCTAAGATTATTGAAACCAGTTTCAGGAGCTATTGTTATTGTTTTGATATTTCCTTTCTCTAAAATCCCAATTAATCTCTTGGTAATATGATCAATCCTAATTGATGGTATCATAAATTCTATGTTATTTTTCAATAAATAATTACAGATCTCAATAAAATTCGGGTGACTTGTCACACAGGAGCCAATAAAAGTAATTTTTTTTATCTCTTGCAGTTCTCTGGCTTTGTTAATCGTTTTAATAATATCTTCAAAACTCTTGTTTCTAAAGGGTGTGTTATGATGGCATGAGATACAAAATTTACAATTAAATGGACATCCACGATTTATTTCCAGTAGATATGTATCACCAAAAGCTAATCCCTTTTGTTTCTTGCCACCTTTTCGATTGGTTATTGGCAGATCAAAAATTGATTTAATTTGTAATAAAGGCGTTTTTGATTCATCTAAATTTTTTAAGATTGTTCTTTTGCAATTATTTTTTATCAATGGGATAAAAATGCCATTGATTTTTCGAAAAACTTCTAAGTCATTATTCAAATTTACAAATTTTTCTTTTATTTCTATTGTTAAGTCTAAAAACTCATTTAAATTTGGCTCAATATCACCAATAAAAAATAAATCAATATATTCCGACAAAACCATTGCATTTGAAGTCGCACAAGGCCCACCAGCAATTATTAAAGGATAAATTGTTCCCTTTTCTTTAAATTCTTCACGACGTTCTTTGGTTCTTAGAGGAATTCCTGCTGCTTCCAAAATCCAAAGAAGATTTCTATAATCATTTTCAAATTGAATTGAAAATCCTAAAATATCAAACTCTTTTAATAAAATTCGATTTTCTATACTGAAAATTCTCCCCATATTTACGTTATTATCTTGAGAAGCAGGGTATCTAATATTTTCAGGCAGAAAAAATCTTTCACATACAATATCTTCTCTTGAATTTAATAATGAATAAATGAGATGTATAGAATAACTAGACATTCCAATGCGATAAACATTCGGATATATTAAAGCAAATGATAATTTTATTGTTCTCCAATCTTTTTTAACAATATTTTGCTCTTCAACAAGATATTCCATTATAATATTATTGACTTTAATCCTCTTTTTTACATTTTAATATATTTGCCAAATTCTCGATATTGAAAGCGTAGGTAAATATTCTCTTACTCGGATCCGATTTAACTATACCGTAATTAGAGTAAGCCAGTCCGAATAGAAAAAAACCCATAATTGCCGTCAATATAATGCTTAGATTTATAGGCATGTTCGAATAAAACCTTTCTAAACTAACGTTAACCTTTATAATAACTAATAATAACCAAACAAATTTAAATTAACATTTTATAAAAGAATTTAATCAAAGTATAGGAGAAAATATTGGTTTTAAATTGATCAGACTCCCATCAAGAGAAAAGTAGGTTGATTTAATAAGATTAGTCATCTCAAATTATGCAATCAAAGCAGACAATAATTAAAAAGATATGATGGCTATCTCGATTTTTCTTTATTTCATTTCTAAATTTTTTTATAATAGTTAGAAATAGCATTTTAGCAATTAATGACAAAAAAGTAAAGCTTTATATAGTAAAGTATGATCATTATGATTTGCTCCAATTTCAATTTTAGAATTTAAAAATAGAGGTTTAAAATCATGGTATTGATTATGTCGTTTACTCGTTTTCCAGTAAGTAAAGCGAAAGAAGTATCAGAAAGATTCATTGAAGTTACAAAAAAATATCCTCCTGATAGATCTTTAGAAAAGGTTATTGTTCGACTGGCTGCTAGGATAATAGATGATGAAATTGAATCAATAGGCATAACAGAAGTTAAAGAAGGTAAATATGAAGAAGTAATAAAAAGGGCTACAGAACAGCAATTACTTTATAGAGATATCGAAGGAATGAAATTCAGAGTAGAAACCTTTTTCTCAGGAGTAGAAGCTATGCCAATGATAGGTCTCAAGATGCCAGAATAAAAAATTATGGAATCTCCTGAATTAAAAAAATAAATCCTTTTTTTTTTACTTTATACAAAACAAAAAAAATAATCCTAAAGAAAGTAAAAAGTCGATTGATAAATTTAAAGGATTTGAAAACAAATTTTTAAACAGAGAAGATTTATGTTCGGGAGTTTCCCAGAGCATTTCTCTGAGTGGTTCAGAAACCTCATTCTCCTCTTAAATGTTTCCTCTCTGCTTAATCTTTCTCCAGTGGAAATCGGGCATAACTCTATAAAATCAAATAATATTTCTCATCTTTAATTAAATTATAAAGAACGATTTAAGATATTTCTATGAAGCATAAAAGGATACAGTGAAACTTTGCATCCACTTCCGCTCAAAAAATCTTTTCCTTAACTTTTTTAACAACAAGTGGAAGAATGGTGCCTAATTTACCTATAATAACCAATTCAGCTTTTTTATCCATATGTGTTGGCATGTCATTGATAATTACCAATTTGCCTCCATATTTAATAGTTAAATTTGGCAATTCACTTATAGGTGCAACTTCTAAGGAAGAACCCGCTACAATCATTAAATCTGATTTTTCAGAAAGTGAATGAGATTGATAAAATTCAAACTTAGGTAAGTCCTCTCCAAATAAAACGACTGAAGGCTTTAAAGGAGCTCCGCACATATCACATATTGGAGGATAATTCTTTTCTTTTTTAAGTTGCTTTATGACTTGTTTTTTGGGATAAGAAGATCTACAACCTAAACAAATAAGGCGCTCGATATTTCCATGAACTTCATAAACTATAACAGATCCAGCTTTTTGATGAAGTCCATCAATATTTTGTGTGATAATTGCTTTAATCATGTTTATTTTTTCTAGCTCTGCTAATGCATAATGGGCAGGATTGGGTTTAGCGTTAAAAATGTTTGGAGCTATTTTTTCTGCCATCTCCCAAAATTTCGTAGGGTCTTTTAAAAAACTATGAATATTACCATAAATCTCTGGAGCATATTTTTCCCATAGACCCCCTGGGCTTCGAAAGTCTGGGATTCCACTTTCAGTTGAAATGCCAGCTCCTGTCAAAACGGTTGTATGTTTTGCCTCGATTATCATTTTTGCTAATTTAGCGACAGATATTAAAACTGCTTGCTTATCCATAATAACATCGAAAAGATTTTTATTTAGAATTATTAATTATATAAAGAAAAATACACTATAATTTGTTTAGATTTGACGAAATAATTGTAAATAACTTATTTAAAATCTTTTTATTGATAATAATAATTAGGAGAAAATTATTCCTTCAAATGGTGTTAATTTCATAATATTATTGTTGGAATTCACATTTAATGCAACCCTATTAGCCAATGTGGAAAATAATAATGTAGGTTTTTTTACAGGACAATCTAATTTCAATAAATCTTTTGAAAAATTGAGATATGTAAATATTTCTTGATTATTATGAATTCTACGGTATGCTAAACACTTCTTTTTTAAATTTTTCATTTCAATAAATTCAAATTTTCCTTCTTGTAATATGATATTTTCTCTTCTAATTTTCAATAGTCTCTTATAACAATTTAACAATGACCCGGGATTTTTTATTTCTCTAGCAACATTAATTTTTTTATACGAATTAGATACTCTCAACCACGTTTTTATATTGAGATCCGAAGAGAAACCGGCATTAGGTCCGTCGTTCCATTGCATGGGAGTTCGACATCCATCACGTGTTAAAGAAAATCCCAAGCCTTTAATTTGGGAAATTGGTACCCATGATAATTTCCGACCAATTGGGTCTTGACTCGTTTTAAGCTTGAATTTAGTATTTGGCATACCAATTTCTTCGCCGTAATAAATGAATGGGACACCACGCAAAGTTAATTGCATAGTTGCAGCGAGTTTTGCTTTTTTAAAATCATGATTTAATCGGGTTATAAATCTCATTCGGTCGTGATTACCATAAACATAAGTGGGAGTATAGGGGAATGGTAAAGCATTCTCGATACTTCTAATTATTTGGGAATATTTTTGAGGTTTGAACGGTGCAGATGTAAATTCGAATAAAAACGCCATATGTAATCCGTTATTATTGGGACCATAATATTTTCGTAATTCTTCAGTAGTGCCAAAAACTTCTCCCACTAAGAATCTTTCTGGTTCAAATTCATCCATTACTTTTCTTAATTCCATTGCAAAATCGAAAGTTTCTGGTAGATTTAAATCATATTTATGAGCTTTAAACAGAGTGGCAGTGCTTTTATCTGAAGGTAATATTTTCCAGGTAAAGGAATCATTTCTTAATTGCTCATCTTCATAGATCGCGTGTAAAATATCTAATCGGAAGCCATCTACGCCTTTATTTAGCCAAAATCGCATTACATTAAACATGGTCTTTTTTACTTCAGGATTTCGGTAATTTAAATCGATCATGCTAGGTAAAAAGTGGAAATAAACCCATTGATCTGTATTATCATAGTATAACCAAGCAGATCCTCCAGTCATTGTTTTCCAATTATTAGGAGGTTTTTTACCATATGATCTTTTACCATCACGCCAGATATACCAATCACGTTTTGGGTCATCCCTACTTGATGCAGATTCTTTAAACCAAGGATGCTCAACAGATGTATGATTTAAAACGAAATCCAATACTATTTTCATGTCTCTATCGTGCATTTCTTTTAATAGTTTATCAAAATCAGACATTGATCCATATTCCGGAGCAATGTCACAAAAGTCTGTTATATCATATCCATGATCTGCTTGAGGTGATTTAAAAAAAGGGCTAAACCAAATAGTTTCTATACCCAATTCTTGTAAATAATCTAATTTTTCAATAACTCCTTGCAGATCTCCAATTCCATTACCGGTTGTATCTTTAAATGATCGGGGATAAATCTGATATACAACAGTTTTCATCCACCATTTAAATTTCTCAGTCATAGTATAATACCAAAATTTTACAAGGGATATTTAAGGATAAATTATAATGAATTAAAAATGAATTTTATAATTTTTTGTAAGAAGTTTTACTTATTAATTTCTGTAATTTCAATTATTTCTGATCTTGATGTATTTAAATTAAAGGCAGAATTGATTAGTTTTTTGCAATAGAACATATTAATTAATTTTTATCAAAATTAAATTACCATAAAATGTGAAGTATATTTATTTGTGAGGATATAAGGATAAAATCTTAAAAAAAATTATTTGGGAAATTATTAATGATTACTGAATTTTGTATAATTTTAAACAATAATATTATTTACTGCTCAGATGAGAATAGATATAATACATTTGAGATTATTTTGTATTTAAAAGATTTGCTTACAAATATAAACCCTAAGAATACTTGGCGATTACATAAAATCGCATTGGAATCAGTTCATTCTAAAAAAGAAACTATTATTATAAAACATGTCGTGTTAAATGGAGACCAATTATTCTTTTGCATGATTGGAAAATTTAGTGAATTTTCAGTAAAGTGCTATGAATTATTAAGAGACTTTCAGAATAAAGTTGAGATATATTACAAATCAATAGAAATCTTGAAACAAGCTCATAAAAAGGTATTATTTAAGACGATTATTGAAAATATTGTCGATTTCATTTTAAAAAAATATGAAGAACTCTTTGATAATGAATGGTTTGAAGTAGATGGGATGTATAATGATTTTAAAGAAAATAAAATAATCTATTGTGGAATATCAGCCGATGGACTTCCCATTATTTATAAACTATTTAATAATTCTTTATTTAAAAATTTAGATTTCAAGGTTAATGATGAGAAGAGAGAGATTTTTATTTCTAATTTTTCCTCAAAACTATCTACTGTTGCAGTTAATGCTCTGATTAAGGCAAATTATTATCTAAAATCTATTCATATTAAGGATATTGAAGAAAACTCTTTTAAATACTCTCTTTTTGGGGAAATAAATGGTTATACAGTGGAAATGGTAGGAATGGGAAATTATTTTCAAATTCAGAAAATATTTGATGAACTTCTAAACGCTCTTTCTAAATATGAAGTATTACAAAACAATTTCGATGGAGATTTAAAGCCTTATAAATCTCTTAATAATGATATAGAGCAAATTGTGTTATATGTAAATAAATAATGTTATTTTTTTTAGTATTAACTAGTTTTACTAACTATAACTGTTTTTTTAGTAAGGATTATTTTTAATAGTATTCAATTTATTTTTTCTTATATAATTTAATTTGTGAATTACTAATGAAAGCAGTTATAATGGCAGCTGGAATCGGTAAGCGATTAAGGCCACTTACAAATACAAGACCTAAACCATTGATACCTATTGGGGGTGTTCCTTTACTTGAGCATTCTATAAATAACATTAACAATACTGGTATTAAAGAAATTCTTTTAATTGTTGGTTATAAAAATGAAATGATTCAGGAATATTTTGGAGATGGGCAAGATAAATTTGGAGTAAAAATCAAGTATGTTATTCAAGAAGAGCGTTTTGGTACAGCCCATGCTGCCAAATATTGTCAGAATTTTGTGGAAAATGAACCATTCTTATTGATGAACGGTGATGTTCTAACCGATGAGCAAGTTTTTATAGATGTAGTTAAATTATTTAATGAAGGTAATTGCGACGGGGTAATCACACTTTTCGGTGTTGAAAATCCTGAAAACTTTGGTATTATTACTCTAGATGAACAAGGTTATGCAACAGATATTATCGAGAAACCACCTAATGGATCTGATATTGGAAATATGGCTAATGCTGGGATCTATATATTTAATTCAAAATTATTTGACGCAATCGATCAAACTGAGAAATCTATTCGAGGGGAATATGAAATAACAGATTCTATTAAAATAATGATTAAGAACGGTGCTAAAATCCACGGATATAATTTAAGTAGTTTTTTTTGGAGCGATATTGGGCTTCCTTGGCAATTATTGGACGCCAATAAGTTCATACTAGGAAAACTTGAGCGTAGAATTGAAGGAGTTATAGAGGATAATGTGAATATTAAGGGTAAGGTAAGTATTGGGGAAAACTCAAGAATAATGTCTGGAACTTACATTGAAGGACCTGTATTTATTGGTGAAGGATGCATCATTGGTCCAAACTCACACTTAAGACCCTATTCTACAATTGGCAATAATTGTCATATCGGAAACTCAAGTGAAATAAAAAATTCAATAATCATGTCTAATACAAATTTACCACATTATAATTACTCAGGAGATTCTATTATTGGAAGTAGGGTAAATTTTGGTGCTGGAACGAAAATTGCTAATTTAAAATTAACTGAAACATCTGTTAGAATGAATATTGAGGGAAAAATAATTGATACGAAAAAAAGGAAATTAGGAACAATTATAAGCGATAATGTTAAGATTGGAATAAATTCAAGTGTAATGTGTGGCGTTAAAGTTGGAGAAAACTCTTTAATTGGGGCAAATACTTTAGTAGATGAAGATATTCCCGCAAACTCAATCTATTACGCTGAATTTAAAAATAACATTATTAAAAAACAAATCAATTGAAGTAGTTTATTTTTCAACCTCAACTACTTCTTCATTGATATTCTCTTCTATCTTCTTCTCAGATACTTCTTGTTCCACTTTCTCTTTTTGTGCAGATTTCATTTTTTCCGCTCTTTGCTTCTTATATGTTAACTTCTGGACATTAACTCTCTTAGCTCGTGCAATTTGAGATTTTACTGTCCTTCTAATTTCAGGCTCAACAATTTCAAAATCTTCTTCTTTTGGTGGTGCTTCTTGATCCTCCAAACTAGGTGAGGAGATCAGTTTTGATTTAATAATTACTGCTTCGAAAAGCGGAAATATCGTTTTTGCAACCCTTTTCATTTGGTGTGAAAATTCTCCATATATCATACCACGAATAAATTTTTCATGCTTTAGATCTCTAGCAAAACTATTCAAGATATCATCTATAATTCGCCTGATTGTAACGATCTGACTGGACCTCGCCTTTTTAATTGTTGTGCAAGCACTAGTAATACGATAAATATAATTATCTACTGTTTTATAATTATTTATCATTTGAACCTTTGAAACTCCTTTTCTAATTAATGAACGAATGAAATCTTTTGTCAATTGATGCCCAACAAGATATGTTTCACAACTATTTCCCTCAACTTTTATAACTCTAAAGCGCAAGACTGTTGTAATATCATGAAAGTCTCCCGTAAAATCGTATAACAACGTTTCTATTGTTCGATTTAAAATAAAGTCTGGATTTTTTCCTACAATTTTACCTATATATTGATTTTTAAAAGATTTAGGAGCATAAACATCGTACCAAGTTTTCTCTCTCCAAGTATCGGTCTTTCTTCTCTCTCTCTTTCCTTTCTTACTCATAATAACGCCTTTTTTATGACTATATCAATAATGTTTTTATTTCTTCTGGAATGTATTTAAAATCTACAGGTAAAACTCCTTTCTTTTTATAATACTTAATTAATCTGTAAATTTTAGCTTCCGTTCTTTGCAATCCTTTCCTAGAGTCTAAATCTTTTTTATTAGTCTCTAGATGTTTTCGCAGATTAGTAGCTTTTTTAGCAAGACTGCGTAAATCTTCAGGTAATTTTTCCTCAATTTTGGCTTCCTCCAGAATCTGATTAATCTTTTTTCCAGTGGCAATTTTTACTAGGGGAACTCCAAAACTATCTCGTAAAATCGTACCAATCATACTCTTAGAATTTCCCTTTCGTGAAAGTTTTATGACTAAATCTTCTACTTCTGAGGAAGATATTGTTAACCAACTAGGTTTTTCTAATCTTGCTGGCCTCGTCGAGCCACTTGTTCCCTTTTTTCTACTGTGCATCCGTGCGATGCTAAACCAACTCACTTAATTTAAATTATATGATTAAAGCTTGTTCAGATGTAATTTAAAAAGTATAAAGAAATAAAATAAATAAAATTTTGGATTTATTAAAATATTTATCTCATACAGAATTTATTTTGAGTAATAAATTGAACTCATTAAAACATAAAAAAGGCAAAAATGTGGATCTCCATGAAGGATTTATCTCTTTAAAAGATGATAATTTATTTTATTAATGTCTTTTAAATATGCATATTAACTTTTGAGGTCTTATATGCTGAAATAACTACTTTTGAATTTCCATCAATAAAATAAAATACACGCAATAGATGTTTACCCTTCATTTTTTGGGCGATTAAATTCCCATGAGAGTTTTTTTTCACACTGTTGGGTTGATTTAATGTATTAAGGATTTCTTCCTTAGAAAGATTTCGGATTTTAATCCTTTGCAATGCATGTTTAGTGAATCTTACTAGCATTGGATTATCATTGGTATAATTTCTTCAGCATTCATTTGAATAATATCATTAAGATTGATCTGTCGATCAGAAAAATTTAAAATTTCTATGCCAACCATATGATCGCCTTTTCCATAATCAATTATTATGCCTTCAGCAATCTCTTCGGTGGTTTGAACTTTTTCATAAGACAAGCGAAGGTAGAGTGCATTTGCAACTTTATCAAAAGAAAATTCCATATTATATAAAAATCGTCAATTAATTATATATTTATGCTCGAAAAGCTGGTGGATCGTTAATTTAAGTAATTATCTTCTGACAATTTTTTCATAGCAGTTTCGAACGCTAGTATGTCCAACATCGCCCCCAGCGCCTTCTCCTCCTACAGAATCTCCAGTAATAAATAAATTGGAAATTCCTTCAATTTTATTTCCCAGTCTCTTTAATCGATGTTGTTCTGTATTAACCTCAACTCCATCAATCATTTCATGAAATAATGGTCTTTCAAAATCCAAATTATTTTCAATCTCCGGGAAGAATCTTAAAATTGTACTTCTGAGATGTTGATAAATTTCATTAGATTTATTTTTATCTTTAATATCCTCAACATTAGTTATTGTAAAAAAAGTCATTAAAGATTTTCCTTCCGGAGCTACTTCAGGTGAAATATTAGATGGAATAAAACCAAATCCCAGCGGGCTCTCGAGCATAATACCTCCATCAATATCACTAATTGGTTTAGATAAACAAAAATCAATAGAAACTCCTGCTGTTGGCCTTAGATTTTTACATTTCTTAATAAAATCATTATCACATAATTTTTCATCCAATATGGTAAAGAGTTGCTGGACTGGGATTGTAGAAATAATTTTTTCACCATTAATTATTTCATCTCCAATTTTAACTCCTATTGCTTTACCATCTTTGATAATAATCTCCGACACTTCGCTTTTTAATCTGATCTCTCCATTCTCTTTAATTTTATCTGAAAACCTTGAGAAAATTTCACTCCATCCACCTCTTGGGTAATATACACTTCCAATATCAAGAGTTTTTCTAATATCTTGTAAAGTTTCACCGGCTGATGATCGTTCTATAAAGGGATTCACTTGGAGAGTAGCGCTTGTCATGGTTAAGAATTTTTGAATTTTAGGGGTAATATTCTCCTTATTAAACCATTCTTCTAAAGATATATCGTAAAGATCTATAAACTCTTGTTCTGTCATTTTCTTTATTTTTAACACAAGTTTCAACGTCTTGAAAAATGGGACCAATTTACTTTTTATAGCTGCCATAATGCCTCCTGATGGATAGATCGTTTTGGTTCCATCGTCTAGGAAAGCCCATATCTTTCCAGGTTTAATAAATTCAATTGGTTTTCCTATTTCTTCAAGAGATTCACCAAGATCTGATTTAGGACCAAATCTTATGGGGTGGGCTCCAAAATCCAACTTAAAACCATTTTTTTCAACAACTTTAGCTCGACCGCCAATTTCATTTGTTTTTTCAAGAACAACTACCTTTCCATGCTGACTCAGTAAAGCACCAATATGTAATCCGGCAATGCCTGCACCTAAAACAATGTAATCAAAATTTACTGTGATTTTCAACACCTTTTTTTTTAATATTGACCATTTTTGACTATAGATTAATCATAAATTATTTTTTTAAATATTAAAATTAATTAGTATTTAATTAAAAACATTTATACACAAATAAATTCTATTTCAATTTTTAAGTTTTAAGTTGGATAATATGAAAGGAGGAAAAAAACCCATCCATTTTATCACTGGCAATCTTCATAAATTTAAAGAAGTTTCAGAAATTTTTAATAAATCTAATTTAAATCAAAAATATAAATTATTTCATTCTAACCTCGAGTCGATTGAAATACAAACCGATAATTTAAGAGATGTAGCTGTCTTTAAAATTAAAAGTGTTAAGGATAAATTAAATGAATCTTGTTTTGTTGAAGATGCTGGATTTTTCGTTGATGAGCCTTTAAATGGATTTCCGGGAGTTTATTCGGCATATATTCATAAAACTATAGGAAATAAAGGGATTCTTAAGTTAATTGGAGAAGCATCCAAAACTTGTGCTCATTTCGAAAGCGTTATTGCACTCTATTTCAAACCAATTAATGAAATCAAAATTTTTAAAGGTGAAGTTAGTGGTAAAATTGCTAAAAAAATGAGGGGAAACCATGGTTTTGGTTTTGATCCAATTTTTTTACCTGATACCTTTCCAGATAAAACCTTTTCTGAGATTTCGATCGAAGAAAAAAATAAATTATCTCATAGAAGTCAAGCATTTAACAAATTAGTGGATTTTCTTAAACAAAATTATGATTCTTGTTATATTTGTACTAGCAAAACATAATTATCTAAGCTTAAAATCTAAAAATATGGAAGATAACCCTTATTTGGTAAAATTGGATTCAAGATATAAATTCCTAAAATCTCGAATTTAATTAAATAGTTTTTTATCCTGGCTTCATATTTTAATTCTGAAGGGGTTTTTACCGTTTTTATAATCTTGTTGAATTTTATCAATATTGATATTTTTCAACATTTTGCCAAAATTAGCATTTTCGATAATCTCACTTGAACTCAAGAAGATCTCAAACTCAATCTAAAACATTTTAAAGGGAAAAACACCGAAGAACGCCAAGCGTTTTTCGGTCATCAGATATCATTTGTTGAAGACACTTCTGAAAAAAATTGGATTAAGTAAAAAAAATGTAGATGATATCGATATAACACAACCAACAGTAATTAATTATAAAGAAAAAATTATAAAAAATCACAAATTTGTGAAATTTTATAAAAATTTTGAAGAAAACGATAAATCTTTATACAATATATGGAATACATCTACTAGTCGTTTACTTAATAAAATTACAACACAAGTTTTAGATTTTTGTAAATTATACCAAAAAGATCGTGGTGTAAAAAATACAACATTTGTTGTTTTTAATTTTACCGAAGGTTGGTTTCGAAATTCTCAATTGACTTTATCATTAAAGATTGTAATTTGAATTGAATAATATACTCCAATAAATTTCAATAATATTTTCATTTATTAGGAAATACACTTTATCCTTTACAACTTTAACGAGACGTTTTTTGAATATTGACAAAAAAGGGACTTTTGACAATTTATTCCTGAAGATAAAAATCAAACAAAATTTTGTTTAAATTAAAATGTTAGATATAAGAGATTTTTCGATGCGTTTTTTGTAGATCCTATTTTCCAAGATATTTCTCTTAATTCTGTTTCCTAAAGTCTTCAAACATCTATATTATTAAATACTACAAAAAACCGAGAAGCTCAAAAATCGCAAACCGTTTGCGATTTTTTACCGAAGATAAAATTCGAATCGTAATTATATTTGATTCAAACATTTGAACTTTTTCAATTGAAAAGCAATGAATTATTTATATCAAAAATGAATAGCCGACAAAATTATTCTAAGAGCATTTTTTAGTTCAATTAGTAATAAAGGTCATAAAAAATATAAAAATTATGGGAAAAAAGTTGCGGTACCGCAACTTTTCAAATTCTCATCTTGAATTTTTTGGTACCCAAAAATCTGAATTATCAGGATAAAAATAATTAATTTTTAAAATCATCAACAATTGCTGATAGTCTTAAAAAATAAATAATTTATAATTCTCCTTAGAATGTTTATGCCATCCACAGATTAAACGATAGAAATAAAGAACATCTTATAACTCAACTCAAAGCAGGTAAAACGCCAACCGATTTGATTTCAGATTTAATTAATTTTTCAGAATTTTGAATTTTATAATTATGTTTTAATGTGGTTTAATTGAGGAAAAAAAGCGCTCTCCCAATTAAATTATGTTTTTCCATATTTAGATTAAGATTTTCAAATTTCTGAATATGAAAAAATCTTAGTATATTTCATAAGAAATAATTGGATCTCAAAATCTTAGTGTATTTACTAAGATCTTTTTGAAGCTGCCATTTTTTTCATTTTTTATCATCTTGTTATATATAAATCTAAATCTTTATCTATTGAGCGATATTTCTCCATTAGTATCTTCTGTTGATTTTTTGGGAGTTTTGCATCATTTATAAGTTTTTTACTAATCTGGTTTGCTAATTGAATTTTATCTTTCTTTCTATCTGCAAATATCTTTGTTCTCGCTGGAATAATTTCATCAGGTATCACAATCGATTTTGGCACTTTTTTTTCAGGTTCTTTTTCTTTTTGTTTTGCAATCTCTAACTCCCAATACCTAACACTCCCTTCCATCCTATATTCTCTGGTAATTAATTCCTTCTCAGATAGTTTTTTTGCATATCTTCCGAAAGATTTTCTATTAATTCCTGTATTATCTGCAACTTTTGTGGTTTTATTTTTACCTGGATTGGCCTTTAAATAATCAATTATTTTTTGTTCATTTAGACTTAATTTAATAGACATTTTTAAATCATCTCTATTTTTTAATATTTTTCATTAATACTTCATAGCATTGATTACACATACCATAATGACACATTTCACAATAGTTTTTCATATCATCTTTAGATCCAAATTCCTTTTTACAATAATTACATGTATAAGGAAATGCATCATCCAAAAAACTAAAATCAATTTCATATTTTTTATTAGAACTAATTTTATTTTGTGGTTTTTCTTTAATTATTTCAAAACTCTTACCCGCAGGTAAATTTCTTGTCTTTGTTATTTCTAATCAACTCCTAATTGTTTTTTTAAATTCCATAATTTTTTCGATGGGGTGAGCCCCCCCCATAAACCCGGGGGGGTTAGTGGTTTCCATTGCTAATATAAATAATACGACTCGCACATATAAATATTGCGACTCGGGAGTATTATGTTGCGACTCGCAAACATTAATAGTATTCAAAAAATATATGAAAATGTTTTAGAAAAGAAAGAATTTATTAAAAGATATATAGAAAATTATTAAATAACTGAAGAATATTTAATAATTAATTTAATTTCTAAATTTTCTTTAAAAAATGCAAATTTTAGATCTTCCTGAAATGGATTTAAAAAAACAATTAAAAAAATATGCTTTAGAATATGTTAAAAAATACCCTTATTATAAATCTAAAAAAATTGTTATCGATTTTTTAATATCATATTTAGGTTTAACCACAAAATCAAAAGAATATCCTAAATTAAAAAAAAAAATACAAAATGATTTATGGGTGATAACCCGGAAATTATTGAAAAATGGTATTATAACTCGTCATAATAATCAATTCTATAAAATAAATAAAAATATAGAAAATTTCGATGGAAAATTAGAAATAATAAGGAATTCTATTAATAAAGACGAGAAAAAAGAAAATAGAGGATGTAAAAAAAAACAATTAAAGATAACGGATGATGAAATTAAAGAGTTATATAACAAAAAATTCGGAGTTCCGACTATATCAAAAATTGCTGGATGTAGTAATGGTACAATATATAATAGATTAAAGGGAGTAGAAAAAAGAGTTTACTGGAGAAAACAATTAAAAATAACTGATGAAAAAATAAAAGAATTATATGATAAAAAATTCGGAATTTCAAATATATGCAATCTTGCTGGATGTAGTCATGGTACAATATATAGCCGATTAAAGGATGTGGAAATAAATAACTCCAGAATTGACGAATATAATGAAGATGAGTTTATAGAATTTTTGAACAGGGAATATTTAACCTGAAATAATTTAACTTCTTGTAAAACTTTTTTCTATTTCACTAAAAAACCCCGTCGAATATAAAAACGTTAATATAAGAAGTATTGCAAGGAGATAATATATTATAGCGACATTATGATGTAATCTTTCAGCCCTGCTCTTTTTATGTGTCATTATTTACCTTATGCATAATATTTATAATAATCTCTATCATTTTTATAATACTGGAGCCCAATAGCTAGCCCGATTATTGCAATGACCAATACCACTACCCAAAAAACTAATCCACCTACTAATGTGGTATCTATTTCAGGTTCTGGTGGTATTGCTGCCGTGTACCAGCCAAAGGAAACAAGCATGGGGTCTCTATTTAAAAAAACGGTTTTTTCTTCAACAAATGTTCCATTTATGTAATAGCAATTAATTTTATAAGTTATATTTGTCAAAAATCGATATGAAATTGATGATTGTGACGGAATAATCTGAATAAATTTAGCACTTGAACCTGCTCTTTCAACACTTATTATTATTGAATGTGTGAAATTATTCAGAACGATTAACTCATAAATTTCAGTTGCAATATTATATTCTGTATAACCTCTCAAATATACATCTTGGTCAAATAATGTGGCATTAAAAAAATCAAGGACTTTTAGATTGTTTGTATCATATTTTAATGTGTTAAATCCCAAATCTTTTCTTTCATTGTTTATATAAAATCTTACGGTTTCTGGCATAATCCCAAGTCCATCATAGTTGAAAATGCTGAAATATACCTGATAATAAGTTGAGTTAAGTGTTAGTAAAACATCGGATGATGGAATAACAATATAAGATGTTTCTTGATTATTTTCACCATTTGTCCAGGTAATATTATAAGTTGAATTTGCCAAGCTAAACATTCTTAATGTATCTGCTGGTATCAAAAATTCAATAGAATTATTTGTAGTTATTTCAGTAATATTAACTTTGCTGGTTTCTACCCCTAAATGTCTAATTTGTAATTCAAAAGCATTTATTATGATATTATATTCTTGATAATTTTTTAAATAAACTATTTGATTATAGACTGAAACATTAAGTAAATCAAAAACTGTTATATTATAATATTCTGATTCTAAACTAACAAATCCAAAATCCTTTCTTGTATTATTTAAATAAAAAGAGAATAATGAATCATCCAATCTTTCATTATTATAATTAAAAAGACTGAAATATACATCATAATAACTTGTATTTAGAGTTAATATATAATCGGAACTCAGATCAATTAAATATGAATTATTCTCATTATTTTCTCCATTAATCCATGAAACATTATATGTGGAACTTCCAAAATTAAAAGATGTTATGGAATCTGGAGGCATTATAAAGTTATATATATTATTAGAGGTTGTTTCTCTAATAGAAACATTACTGTTTAATATTCCCAAATGTCTTATCTGTAATTGGTATAATTCTATATTTATTCTGTATTCATTTAATCCATGCAAATAAACAATTTGATTAAATAAAGTTAAATTAAATATATCATAAACTGTAATATTATATGTATCTGTTTCTAAAGATTCTACAAGTCCAAAATCTGTAATTGAACTATTTAAATAGAAACTATATTGGGATTCATCAATTATATGTAAATTAGTATCATATAGATTAAAGAAAACATCATAATAGGTGGAATTCAGTGTCAAAATCCTGTCTTGGTTGAGATTAATAATATAAGAATTAAATTCACCATTCTCTCCATTAATCCAAGAAATATTATAAACTGAATTATTACAATAAAATGACCTTATTGAATCTGGAGGCATAATAAAATCATAAGAAGTTCCCAATGTTGGATAAGTAATGGTAACATTACTATTTCTTGATCCTAAATATCTTATTTGTAATTCAAACAGAGTTATGGATATATCATATTCATTCAAATCACGCAAATAAACTATTTCATTGAATAATTCTATATCAAACCTATCATGAACTGTAATGTTATAAGTATCTGTTTCTAAATTCTTAATTAATCCAAATTCTTTAATTGTTCCATTTAATCTGAATGTATATTGAGTAATATCTATTTGATGAAAATTACTATCTGAAAGTGTAAAATAAATATCATAAAATGTAGTTGGAAGTACTAGCAAATAATCTGAAGTTAGAATTATATTGAAAATAGTTAATTCATCATTTTCTCCATTAATCCAATTTACAGTATAATTATTATTTATTAATTGATATTCAATTAACTCATCTGGACTCAACGATTCTGTGATAATATAATCCGAGCCTGTTGTCTGAATAGTTATTGAAGACTCTACCATTGCTTTATGTGATATTTTAAAAGAATAAATATCAATTACAATATCAATAAAGGGTTTAGATACTACAGAATCATTTTTTATAGAATTGTCGAATCTATCCCAAATAGAAATATTAACAATTGTTTCTATATCTGCTAAAAATATATTATTTAATAATGGGTATGTATCTGTATTGTTATTGAGAGTTCGAGTAATGTTAATATGGAATAAACTGAAATCTAATGGATCATTTTCTTGCGAAAATAATGATAATCTACATTCAATAGTTTCTATTGGACTGTAAATCTCTGTAAGTAAATCAGAATTTAAAGTTATAATTTTTTCTACTTTTAAAATACCACCATCATAGATTTTAAGAGTGTATTCATAATCAGGTATACTTAATAATCTACGTTCATATCCAGAAAGCCAATATGTTAATAATGAAGGTGGATATTTGTAGGTTTTTACATCAAAAACTTTGAAATAATCGGTATTTTCAAGAGTTCCTGTGAATAATAATCGGTCAAACTCAACATACTCATCAACAGACACTTCTATATCTCTTGTATTATAATCTGTATTATCTTGAGGAATTACGGTAAGTGTTTTTTGAAGAATGGTATTATTATATAGTTTTAATTCGATTTTATTGGAAGTCATGGGTTTGCAGTTGATTTTAAAATAATCCCCTGCTGATAAACTGTATATTGAACCATAAGTCGGACTTCTTAAACCAACAGTTTCTGTGGTATCAGTTTGCATATAAGCATATCCTCCGCCATAATAATTTTTGGAGATAGAATATTCTTTTTCATATTGATAGACTTCAGCATTATAATCTCCTGTAACCCAGAAGTGTGTGCCATCCCATTCAATACCTATAGGATATATATCTTGAGCCCCTACATCAAAATGAACACCAGTATAAGTTCCAGCAGCATTATATCTATAAACTTCATCAGTATTTTCACCAACAACAAAAAAACTTGTACCATCCCAGGTAATGCCTGTAGGATTATTATCTTGACCTCCAACATTAAAACTTGTTCCTGTATAAGTGAATGTACTAGTATATTTATGTACTATATCCAAATCGTTTCCTACGATCCAAAAATTAGATCCATCCCATTCAATACCAGCTTGCCAAGAATCTTGAGGAACAGAATAACTCGCTTTAAACATTCTGGTAGTAGTAAATTTATATACTTTATTATGTTCACGTCCAGTAATATAAAGATGATTATCATAGTATGCTATACCCATAGGTTGATTATCATAATAACTAATATCAAAACTATATCCAGTATAAACTCCAGCAGCAGTGTATCTAAAAGCAATAGCGTTATCATATCCCACGATCCAAAAATACGAACCAGTCCAGGTGATACCATAAGGAAAATCAGTTTGAACTCCAGTATCCCAATGAGTTCCTGAATAAACCCAACCAGTTGTTATTGAATAATTATCAAGAAGATAATTGTTACTCAAATGTTGTCCAACACTCATATATCTATTCCCTACACCATATAAATCCCAATAGCCTGATGCTATATTATCATGAAAATCAATACCTTCAGATGAATCTGTCGCTAATAATGTCCATTTAGTAGCATGATCTGCATTCGATATTATTTCAAAATTATCAGCAGATGCTAATTCTGGATTTCCAAGAGATAATGGACTATTTGAATTGATTATAAATGGAATCTGAAATAAAAAAATAACCAATATAAATAATATAATTATAAGTTTTCTATTTCTGGACATATAATCTCCTCATTTGTTATATATAATTCTTTAATAGAATTCCTGTATGATTTTATATATTTAGTTAAATAATACATAGATAAAAAAAGAAATGGTAAAATAATTATGGAAATTATATATGGACTAATCTCTAACACGTTTGAAAAACATACCATATCACTATAAGTAAAAAAAAAACCGATAGTCCAACATAATGTTTCAGAGATATAAGCTGAAAATTTAGAAAGCGAAATATATTTATTTTTAATCATATATGATAATAATGTCCATACAAAAACCGAAAATAATGAACCAGAACTATAAATTATTAATAATTGTATGTTATGTGGTAGATAATCTCCAAATTTACCACTTGTCATAATATTATCTAAATGAAATTCTGTTACTTCAACACCACATAAAAAACAACCTAAAACATGACCGAATTCATGTATTAAACAAAAAAGAAAATAAAAGATTATAGATACAATAAATGCAATAGATAATTTGATAATAATCTTTTTTTCCATTTTCATTTTCATTTTTTATTTTAAAATAAATTTATTTCTTTAATCCAAATCCTACACCAACAGCAGATCCAATCACAACAACAAGTATCATGAGAATTAATCCCGTTTCGAAAGGATTAAATGTTACTTCTTCTGTATTATCGTTTGTATCATCACTTGTATCTTCTGTATCACCTACTGGAACAACTAAACTTCCACCATATAAACTGTTTGGATATATATCTACATAAAGATCGTTAATTGTAAATGTGATCTCATTTAAATCTACATTCGAAATAGTTGCCTCTCCTATGACAATATAGATATCATCTATATTATCTGGAAGGTCATCGGTAGGAATATCAAAAAATAACTTCCCATTACCATCATTCAAAAGACTGAAATCTTTGAAATCATCTTCAGTTATATTTTCAATGCTATTTTTTATATCCACAAATCCATATTTACTAATTTCAATCGGGAAAATAGCAATATTAGATTTTACATTTACTGCAGCAAATATATTATTACCATCTACAAGTACCACAACTAATACAAAAGCATTTGAACCAGGTGAAGGATAAAACCATTGACCAGATAAAACCTCTATTAAAAAGTTAGTATTTTCTACATTTTCTCTCATTATAACTCTCTGAATATCCAGTTGTGGTCGATTATATGAATATACGTAATCTAAATCCTTTATTTGTTCCAGATCGTCGGGATCAAAGTTCTCAAAATCGAAATCAAAATTGTACTCCTCCAGAAAGATGATATCATTCTTCGAATCCTGTTTTATAACATTTAAACATACTACTATCGTCGGTATCAGAAATAAACTTACCAGAAACAATCCAACCAAAATTATTTTTTTATTCATTTTTATTTAACTCCTAAATTTTTGTTTAAGAAAAATCAATTTCTTTTTATAACTAAATAAATATACCTCAGGATAATATCTCATTACCTGATTTTCTCCTTTATCTGAACTTTTTAATTGAATAGGGATGACTTGATATAAATCAAAAATAATTACAATTATTAAAACTAATGAAACGGTTAGCTTCATATAGAAAAGGAGATCGTAGAAAATGTTACATTTATAACAGTCATTATTTAAAATCATAGATGAGATCCAACAGACATCTAACAATGCAGATAAAGCAAATATTCTATACCATATTTTATTTACAATTATAGCAAAAACAGAGAATAGTAATAGAAAATATAATTCTGTTGCATTTAAAATATAAAGTTGAGAGAGTTCTAAATTAACATAATTCCCAAAACCTACTATAATTATCGAATTCCCAAAAAACGTGGTTAAATTGATATCAGAAATAGGGATATTCCAGATCGATAATATAATTGTCTTGCTCAAAATTTGAATTAATGGAGATAATAAGAAAAATATCACTAATACTAATAAATAAAAAATAATATTCGGTTTTATTATTATTACCTCAACTAATTTATCTTCTTTCAATTTTACCTCACCTTTTTAGATAACTTCTTCCCTAAATTCCGAATAACTAATATAACTGCTGTCCCTCCAATTATTGCAACTATCAATATTATAATTACTCCAGTATAATCTTCTGGTATTTCTACATCAGATCCTTTTATTTCAACAGTAGCTGTGTTTGAATCTTCTGACACTAATCCATTATCACTTATTGCAGTCACTTTATATACATAAGTTCCATCTCCAGAAATGGTATCTTTGTAATTACTCACTATTAAATCAGATTTAATAGGATTTCCATAATCAGAACCATTAAAACTTCGGTATAAATTATATTTAACTGCACCTTTTGGTTCATCCCAATTAAATTGAACTGTAACAACATTGTTTATATCTACAGAATAATCATCTTCAGTTAGCTTATCAAGTACTGGTGCATCAGGTGGTGTTGGTTCTACTGTAATTTCTACTGTAACACATTTTTCAATTGAGAAATCTGATATACCAACATTATTTCCTGCTTTTATCTTATAACAATATTCACCATCATTCAAATCTTCATCCAGATATGTACTCTCTGTTATTATTATATCAGAAGCAATGCGACCAAAAGTTCCACCATCCTTACTTCTATAAATGTTATAATAAGTTGCACCATCTACATCATTCCAGTTCAATGTTATATCTCCATCGGTATCAATTAATGGATCAATCGAACCAAGTGTTGGTTTATCTGGAATATTAACATCTTCCTCTCTCTCAATTGTTATAACCTTTGAAACTTTATCCGACCAATCTCCATCATTATCTTGGACCCTAAAATAAATTGTAATATCTCCAACACCAAATGCACTTGCTGGTTTTTCAAATATATCAGAATTATCTAAAACTTCATCACCATCTAAAAGCCACTGATATGCACTAATTGTTCCGTCTGTATCTGTGCCTGAACCTTTGAATGATATTATGTCTTCTCCCCATGTTGCGACCATAGGATCGATAGAATCAATTGTTGCTATTGGTTTTTCGTTTGGAGTTGCTGGAATTGTTACTACAACACCCTGTGGATTTGAATAACCAGATTCTCCAACATTGTTTACTGCAGTCACTTTATACCAATAATTTCCACTTGATAAACCACTATCAGAACTTCCTATCAAACCTGTTCCTGTTATTCCGCTCTTTAAAAGATAATAAGTTTCTCCATTTAAACTTCTATATACATTATAAGATATTGCTCCAGTTGTTGCCCACCAATTAAAATCAAAATTACCATCATAACTTGGATTTTCTAAAATTAGATTAAGAGTTGGTGTATCTGGAGCAGGTTCTGCAAGTTCTACTTTAACTATTACATAATCTTCTGATAACGTACGACCCGTATTACCAGAACTTCCGTATTTATTATATGCTTCAATTCTATAAAAATAATTTCCATTCGATATTTCCGTAACGGTATATGAACTAACATCTCCAAAATATTTGCTATTTGCTATTAACTCATCGCCAACTCCAACTATATGTCTATAAACATTATAATGACAAACTCTTGCTGAGTCACTCCAGTCTAAATTAATAATTCCATCTGAATCTGGACTTTCAGGTTGATAAAGTGTGAATTCTCCTGGTGGTGCAGTTTCAATAGGACAACCTTCTTGCCATCCATCAATCATTCCTGGATATATTACAAAAAATACTCCAATTAAAACAATAACTCCAACTAATCCCAATGCTATAATTTGTTTATTTCTTTTCTTCACCTTTATTTTCTCCTCAGATATTTTCCTATTCCTTTAACAACAGGAATCCCAATTTTTAAAAATACATAGACACAAACAGCAAATACTATAAGAAATATGATAATTCCTATAATATCACCCAATGGAAATTGGCTCGGTTGAAATATTATATGAACTATACTATTTCCCATAAATGAAGTATCCCATACCATATCACTTAAATATAAATTAGGATCTGCCAGAAATGATTCACTTAATTCTCCCTCAGTTTCTATTGTCATTATAAAGTTTACTTCTGCCAAACAGTTATAATGTATCATTTGATTATATACATGAACTCCAACAACTCTCTCAGGACAAATATATTCTGTTGGATGAACACTAACATCTATATATGGTGATAATAAAGCTGGTCTACTATACCATATTCCTGCTATTATTACTTTATTTATCTGAGTTGCCTTAGTAACTTCTGGTTGTAAATCATAATGCATATAACTTGTCCATATATTTGAATAAGTTGATTCATCATTTGATATCTTATCTGCAAGATATGTTCCATCAGGATCTGGACTTCTTAAACCTTGTTGATATGATATACCTTCTATAATATCACCTGCTTTCCAACCAATATTCTGTTCATTAAGCCAATCAACAACTTCTTCCATTTGTGCACCTATTGCATCAGTCTCATCAATTATTGTAAAATCCACGTATCCTTCAGATACACCTGATGTATCAACATATTTATCTGAATATCGTCCTAGATCTTTACTATACGAATCCTCAATATGTACATCAATTATCTCTGCTTTAAGTGTTGGTGTTTCAAATTGAACTCCACCCAATTCTATACCACCAGAAAAATAAAATCCTGGATCAATATGTAAATTGGTTGAAAAATATCCATCATAACGATGTTGATTAAAATTTTCTATATCCAAATTACTCCATCTAACAGCATAAGTATTAATAGTAAATGGAAGCATAATCAGCGGATAAGCAGGAACCTCTATTACTTGAAAAAATGAATACCCACTATCTTCAGCATCCCATAATGTAGGAAACATGTCATTAACAGTTAATTTAGTCCAAGCAACAGTTTCAAACTCAAATACTGCTTTTGCTTTATAAGCAATTACACCATTATCTATATCGGAATCCTCAGTAGATTGTCCCAAATTTTCAAATGATCTTAAACCTGTAATCCCAGAAACAGATCTTATATGTCTTGTATAATCCTTATCTTCATTATCTACAAAATTATTATCAACATCAACTTTTAGAGCAGTGTGATCAATGATAGGTTCAGAAATAAACCCAGATGTTTTTGGATAAAAAGATTCTTTAGTAACAACTTGTGGGACTAATAAATAACAAATAGGACTAAATAGAACTAAAAAAATTATAATAATATATAAATTTTTTCTATTATTTTTTTTCATTTTGAATCAGATTTTTTTTACTCTTTTATAATTTCTAAATTTTCTAAATCATCCTTGAGAGTATCTAAATGCTCTTCTTCATCCATAATTTTATAGTGAATATCTGATTTCCATATCGTTTTGCCACCCTTCCCTTTCTGATATTGTTTTGGTCCCAATTCTTTGATTTTCATTTTGGATTGTTTAATTCTTAGTTTTAGGTATTTCTCTGCCAAATTGTATTGTTCCATATTTTGTGGGGCTGTAATCGCCATATCAAATGGAAGTCCTGGATATTCTAGTTTGAGATAATTGGGATCAAGTTCCCCTTGCCCAAGTTTGATTATCTTCTTTTTTGTTGCATATAATTTTCTCTGGAGTTCTAATTTTTCTTTTTTTCTCTGAAGTTCTGATTTAGTTTTTTCTTTCGGTTTTGCTTTGAGTTTTATTGGTATCGGTTTTGGTTTTGATTTAACTTTAACTTTAGGTTTTGGTTTTATTGTTGTTTTTCTCTTAGATTCTATTACCTGAACTTCAAGTTTTCCTTTTCTACGCCTAATTCTAACATCTCTTTCAATTCCCTTTATTTTCCGTTTTCTAATAGTCCAATTATAACTTATATTATCTCCTTTCTTAGAAACCTTTCCTATTCTTTCTTTTGACATAATTATGATCCTCTAATTTTTACATTTTACCTTTTTCTCGTAAAAACAGCGTGGTATTCTTTCCCCTTATGTCGTCTTATCACTACTCTCGCATAATAACCTTTACTCCTCCAACTCTCAGCAATCTTCTGAGCCTCTTTTTCTGTATAGAGACCCTTCTTTCTTTTAAACTCCTGTCCATCAAGTATGGTCATTTTTTACCAGATAAAAGTTTTTTCTTTATATAAAAGTATAACCTTTCGATTATTTAAACTTTTCAGAAAAATGATGGAAATTGTTGAAAAAATTCAGAAAAATATTATTAAGCTAAAAATAATATAATATTCTTTAAGAATCTTAAAAAAATTAAAAAAAAAGAGATTTAAAATTTATCTTCCATAAATTCCCAGATCAAAATCATCTTTAAAATCAGTTATACATTTGTCTATTTCCTTAATGAGGTTTTTTAAAAGAAAGGAGTAACATTCATCGGGACTATCTTTTAAAGATTCTAATTCAGAAACTATAAAATTGTTAATCATTCTTTCTCTGGATACCCCACTTAACTCGGATATTTTATTTAAGAGGCTATATACATATTTAGGTATAATTATCTTTATTTCAACTGGTTTTTGATAATCTTGTAAAAGCTCTGTAATACCTGGTTCTATAATATCTCGTTTATCATTCATTTACTTTTAGCACCTGCCTTTTTTAACTCAGTTTTTAGATCATCAAAGAAGAGAATATCGTTTGCAAATTCTTCTAAATGTTTGAAATTGTCTTGTGTATAATATTTTATCTCTTTTGTTAATATCCTACTAACTAGGGATTCGTTTGATTGATTCATATATTTGCTAAAAACCTTTAATTGTTCCAATAATTTAGATTCGATTTCAATTTCGATTTTTTGTTTCTCGGCCATTATTTTTCATATCATATTTTTTATTAAATTGTTAATTTGTTAATAACTAAATAACTAACTAAGTATATAAATGTTTATTTAGTTAGTAACTTATATATATAAATAAATAAATAACTCAATAAAATTACGTGATGAAAATTAAGCAAATTAACGTTTATTTTGAAGATTCCGAATTTGAGGATCTTATTAAATATAAAGGAACTTTATCCTGGCATGATTTTATTCTTACACTTATAGAATTTAAAGAAAAGAATACTAAAGAAGAGTAAATTAAAATATTTAAAAAATATAAAGTGAAAAAATATGAGTGAATTTACAAATGTTAAACCGGATGATTGGTATGAAATTTTTTACCAAAAAAACCCAGTTAAAAATTACACTAATTTAAGTACGAGTAAAATAGAAGGAATAACTTGGAAAGAATTTGATGAAAATATAGATAATAAAAAATATTGGGATATATATAATAATTGGGATTTCTTTCTGGAGAATAATAATAGAAGCAGAAATATGATTCTGATTAATGAATTCGATGAGAAACTCATAGAATACAGAGATAACCCATATGTAGATTTATATAAACAATGTAAAGAAGAAAGAATATTACTTAGGGAATATAAAAGAATTTTTAATGAAGGGTATTTAATCACACAACAATTATATGATGTTTATAACTCTTTGAGATTGATGAAATACACAATATATAACAATCGATTTAGGAAAAAAAATATATTCGAACAGTTCAAATGGCAATATAAAAAAAATGAGATTATTGAACTCGTAAAAAAAGAGGTTAAATGGCGAAATATCGAAAGAGATTTTGAGGTTTATTTTGAGAGAGAAAAGGGGAGATTATTAGAAGAGATTGCAACCTACTATGACGACCTTAATAGTAAACAAGCCATTGAAGGGATTGTTGGAAAAGTACAGGGAGAAATTAATCATTATAGTGGATTATTATTCGAAAGAAAATATGAGAAATATCTGAAGAGTTTAGATGAGTTTAGGGATTGGAAAATAGAACGATTTGGAGAAAGAGAACAACCCGATATTGTTTTGAGTAAAGATAACGAAAAAATAGTTTTGTCCCTAAAAAATCTAGAAATTGAGCAGGATAAAACAAAATATGTGAATAAAAAGGACTTTAAAATTGAGAGGGATTACTCTCTGGATCAAATTAAAGGTAATTTTGATGTAAAAACAAATTTGGTTGTTTTTAATAACCTAAATAATATAACCAGAATGTATGAGATTGATATTTTTAACCCTGAAAATATCAGGGTATACTAAGGGGTTCTAGTTCTAAAGTAAAAATGTAAATAGTAAATACAAATCAATCAATGGTCACCTCTGGTGATTATATTATTCTATAAATAATATAATTTTCTGTGATATTTTTACCGATTTTAATTGGGTTTTATACTATTTTTAGGTGTTTTTATAGGAAAGTTTGCCTATTCTACAACAGTTTTTATAGGTTATGTTTCCTAGTGATAATGTTTACTTCAAAATTTCTGTGATTTTTTGTGATTTTTCCTTATTTTAAAATCGATAGAAAGGAAATAGAACTTATGGACAAAATGTCCACTCACTCAAAAATTGCCGAATCTGATTTAATCGGAAAGTTGCTTCTTCTTCTAAGATGCAACTTCTTTAATTGGTACTCATTATATTTTTTTGGTTCGGAACCATTTGATTTTATTCATGTGGGCGATATTTTGAGAAACGCAACTGAGTTGCGTTATTCAGTATTTGATCCCTACCCGCAGGGGCGATATACAAATTTTACCAAAATTTGTATTATTTGCATCATTTGATCCCTACTCGTAAGGGAAAATTAGATTTATTCGATTGGCTTTCGATTATTCAAAAACTTAAGGATGATGGTTTAACACATAAAGAAATTGGCGAGAAGATCGGATGGTCTGAAAGCAAAGTAGATCAATATTCAGCATTATTAAAGAATATACTTACACAAGTTTTGGATTTTGCAAAAAAATATCAAATTGATCGTGTAAGTGAAGAACTTACAAATGTAAGTTTTGACTTTACCGAAGGTTGGTTTCGTAATAGTGGTTTTTTTCGACTGGATTTCGATTATTCAGAAACTTAAAGATGAGGGCTTAACACATGAACAAATTAATGAAAAAATTGGATTGACAAAAAAGAATATTGATGATCATAGTAGATTATTGAATAACATATTACCATCAATTCTAGATTTTGCAAAAAAACACCAGATTGGACGTGGTAATAAAAAATTACCAAATGGTAATTTCAATTTCACCGAAGGTTGGTTTCGAAATAGTGGTTTTTTCGATTGGCTTTCGATTATTCAGAAACTTAAGGATGAAGGTTTAACACAAAAAGATATAGGGGAAAAGATTGGATGGAAAAAAAGTTATCTCTCATATCATAATCAATTATTGGAAAAGATTTCCACACAAGTTTTGGATTTTGCAAAAACATATCAAAATGGACGTGTGGAAGAAAAATCCACAAATGTGGAATTTAATTTTACCGAAGGTTGGTTTCGAAATAGTGGTTTTTTCGATTGGCTTTCAATTATTCAGAAACTTAAGGATGAAGGTTTAACACAAAAAGATATAGGGGAAAAGATCGGATGGTCTAATAAAGTTGTAAGTCATCATAATCAAATCATGGAAAAAATATCTACACAAGTTTTAGATTTTACAAAATCATATCAAAATGGTCGTGTAGATAAAAAATCTACATCTGTAGAATTTGATTTTACCGAAGGTTGGTTTCGAAATAGTGGTTTTTTCGATTGGCTTTCAATTATTCAGAAACTTAAGGATGAGGGATTAACGTAGAAGGATATTGGAGAGAAAATTGGTTTTTCAAGAACAAAAGTAGCTGATTATAATAGAATCCTCGAAAAAATTGTCGCATCAATTCTTGAATTTGCAAAAGAACATCAAAAGGATCGTGAGACAAAAAATGTCGCATTTGCGACATTTAATTTTACTGAAGGATGGTTTCGAAATAGTGGTTTATATGATTGGCTTTCAATTATTCAGAAACTTAAAGATGAGGGCTTAACACAAAAAGAAATAGGGGATTGGGAGTCCCTTTCTAAAATCCCGTTGTAAGCGTTTTACAGAGACTAAAATTAATTCGAATCACGATTTGAATTTTTTATTATAGGCCAGATTGAAAAAAATTATAGGAAAAAAATGTCGATTAATCGACACTTTACAAATTCTCAGGTTGCAAATTGCAACATCTAATTAAAATTGATAGAAGTAGTTTTAATTTAAGGGACAAATTGTCCCTTGAAATAGATATCAATAAAATGATTTTTTAGAGACTAAAATTAATTCGAATCACCGATTTGAATTTTTATTCCTGGAGATAATGAAAAAATACTAAGCCTTTCTAATTAGATTATATTTGTATTTATATTAAGAAAAAAGCGCTATCTGTGTTTAAAATAAATATATATATATTTAGATTGACCATTCTAAAATTTTTGATATTGGCCATATAAAAAATTTGTCAGGAGAAAAAAATAGGTCTTTAATAATTGAATATATTAGACTTAAAATGGTCATTTATAAATGAAAAAAAATTTACCCTACCCCCCTTAATTTTTTCACTTTTTTCATTTTCTTGATCTTAGAAATGACACTTAATTTGAGATTATTCAAGAGATAAAATAAATGGAGATTCTAAAATTGGATTTTATTTCATATATATATGAATATTGACTCTATTTTTCTATTTTTTTATATCTATCTTCTATGAATTAGCGTGAAAAACCCCTATTATTTGACAAAAACATACCATTATTTGACAAAAAAACCCGACAAAAATAGTTCATTTGACAAAAGATTTATCTAATTGCAGTTTTTCGAACATAGATCATTATCTTCCATGTTTTAATATAAATTTATATTATATACTCTATTTTTCTTTAATATTAATAATGAATATTAATGTAAAAATTAAATACTGCAATTAGAGAACTTTTTTTGCAAATAATGATGTGTTTTTGTTAAATAATATATATTTTTTGTCAAATATCACATGCTTTTCTTCAAATAATTCATATCATTTCCATAAATATATTATTATTCTCTTTAAATCTCTTCTTAGAAAAACATAGAAATAATATTTAGTTAATGATATTTCAAATTAGAAGATTATATTAAAATTATTAAAGGAGATATTAGATAAAAAAGGAGAATAAGATAATTTTTTTTAATATTTTTTTATTTAAAAATCATTCTGCTTTATTAAAAAATATAGTTTCACAAGTTTTGGATCTTGTAAAATCACATCAGATTGGGCGTGAAACTAAAAAAGTTTCAAATGAAACTTTTGATTTTACTGAAGGTTGTTTCGAAATAGAGGGTTATTTATAGTTTTATCCAATTTTTTTGATAAAAGTTCCTGCTTTAGAAGCTTTCTCAATAATATAACCCTCATTTTTGAGCCAATTTTTATTATTCAGTAAAATTTTCTTAAATTTATAATTCTCTCTTAATGTATATTTAGCAGGCATATAATTCTCTATTTCTTGCTCAAATTTTTCATCAGGTTCATTATTATAAAAAGTCCTTTTAATATAAGCTCTAATTTCTTCAATAATTTCTTCAATAGGAACCTTCTCAAAACTAAAAGCAAAAACATAATTTTCGCAGATCTTTTGAAAAATCAAATTCAACTCAATTACTTTCTTTTCTATTATCTTTGAGGAGCGAAATGGAATTATAAGTTTCATACATTGTTGCCTGAAATAATTTAAATCTATTTCTTCTACTTTCTCATTTAATCTTAGACTACCTAATGCTTTAAGAAGTTTAAAAGATGTATTTAATGCTCTCATGCTTAACCCTTCTGTATTTGCTCTGTCCTTATCGATTATTTCTTTGTAGAGGGTTCTTAAATAATCTTTTATCTCTTCAGGTAATATCACGCTTTCATATAATTTCTTCGCTTTATGGAGATAATTAAAGAGTAAAAAGGAGATTCTGTCTTTTATAGAATTGCAATATTCTGGAAATTTATAGGATTCAATCTCCAAGTCTTCCGCAATATAATTTAATAGAATTCCTTTTGAATCAAGTTCTTCATTTCTTAATTCTCTAATTTTTATAAAAGAATCTGGTTTTGGTATATTGTAATAAAGGTCAAATCTCTGAATTAGTGATTCAAAATTATTTCTATCCCACCCCAAATTTTTATAAAGTGGCTCATCAAAATCATAAAAACCATCTTCTCTTAACTTATAGTTTTGAGTAAGAATAATGGATTCTTTACAATCCGATTGAAAATTTACAGCATCTTGCACAATGCTATTATTACCTTTCTCTAAACATCTTAAAGTATTCAATATTTCCATATCCAATTCTTGACCTTCATCAAAAACAACTGTACCATTACTATACATTGCTAGAAAACCATATCTTATCTGTGGCCTATTTCCTTGACTCTTTCTCTCCGTTGTTCCTATCAATCCTGGCTTGGTTATCTTATTACCCTCCAATACCTTGAAGTATCTTCTATTGAGTATATCTTCTAAATCTCTTTGAATTGAACTTTTATATGTGCTCCCCCCTCCCGCAATTATAGAATTTAAAGTATCCCTGATATTATTCTTTTTGTTCCAAATTCCCCCTGTGACAAACGATAGACAAGACGTTAATTTGATTGGATAATATATATCAATTAAATAGGTTAAAAAATGAAATGAATCAATTAATTTCTCTAAATAAGAACCATCTTTTAGTTTCCCTTTAAGAGTATTAATTATCTCCTCATCAATTATATTATATTTCTTGATCTTAACATCCAAAACATCCACATAATAAGAAAATTCTTGTATTTCTTTCTTTGTATTAAAATCGGACATATCTATATCCAAGATTCCCAAAACTTCTACTTCATCATTTAAATTTATAGATACTGTTTTTCTCTCAAAATATGGATAGTGCCTAAAAACATAGCAATCTAGATAATTGTTAATATTTTCCAGATTATAATCTTCGATTCTAAAGGACCCCCTCTCATAATTATCCTTTTTAAATATTTCGAAATATTTATTTTTACAACTAGGTTTTATACAATATTTTGGTTTTTCGTATTTCTTTCGGATTATATTAAACGGATAAATAATATCTCTTTCCACACCACATTCAGGACATAAAAAAGTAATTCTCCCAAATTCAATCGTTTTATCTATTCCAATATTCATATACCGGCTTTTAAATTTACAAATCTTTCCAACATATTTAGTTAAATCTTTTTGAAAATTATCGATTACATCAATATTTATAAAAACTTCGATATTTTTATATTCTAAATACAGAGATTTTTCTTCGATTTGGCTGTCGGGATTACTTTCATTAAAATATCTGCATATTTGATATTTTATCTCTTCAATAATCTTTTTTGGATTCTCCATAAATTCTTTCTTGATTTTTTTAAGCAGGTTTTTTCCTTTCTTATCTTCAATAATACCTTGTATTTTCGCGAAGTCAATTGAGACTACTATTACATCTTCAAGGTCACCTAATAATTGACTCTGAATAATCTGGCTATTTATATCCAATTTTCCATATACTCTTATGATAAACTCATCAACCATTTTAGGTAGATTTTTAGGTATCGATGGCTTTGGAATTTTATTATCTAATTCTTTCTCATTTTGTTTGGTTTCTATCATTTTCTTCATTCTCACATTTTTCAACAATAAAAAAATCTAAAGATGATTTTTCATATCTTACTAATCCTGATTTATATCTTTGCCCACATTTACATGTAAAAGTTTTTGGTAAAAAGATTGAATAAGGATTTCCCAGAAGAACAAATTCCTGGTCGCAATTAGGATTTGCACAATGAATATTATCAATTGTTATTATTAATTTCTGTTTCATTTCCTCTAAATTGATCGGATCCGTCATATAAATTATATTTTCTTTATTTGCTTCCATTTTAACCACCTATGATATATTTTTTATATGGCTCCTCAAAATATGGCTCTTCAAACATTGTAGGTTTATCATCTCCAATTCTCCTACATCTATAACGTTCTATACAGTTCTTACATTCTGGACTATTTGCTGTAAGATAAAGACACGGCACATATATTCTAAAATAACGCCTTTTTTTAATCAATTTTTATCGCCTCCAATAATTCAAACTGATTTTCATGCATCTTCTTAAGCTTTGCCCTTAGAAGTTGCTTCTTCAGTGGATTATCTAAAATAATTATCATTTCATTCATTTTATCAAACTCTTTAACTCATTTTTTTGATTTATATAATCTTTTGATATGGGTTCTTCAATCTTCTTAAACATAATCAGGAATTCAGATAAATTACGTTTCAACATTTTCTTATTCCTATATATCTTTTTCATATACTCCTGCAGTTTATTGTTGCAATCGGTGAGTTCTAGTAGATGCGAAATATTGGCTTCAATTTCTGCTTTTTTCGAATCAAATAAATCCTCTTTACTCATTCCAATATCCTCTTCCTCTACTATAGGAGCAAGATAAATATCAAAGACATCATCATACATCCTCAAAAGAGATGGTTCGCTTGGAATACTAACCATAGTCTTTTCTCTATCAAGAATCAATAGTGCTATTCTTACATAATATCTACTATATCTGCATCCACTTTCTTTAATCATATAAATTGTCTTAGACTCTTTTTTTATTTTTTTAGAAAATTGTTTTAATTTTATTTTTTCTTTATACATACATCTAAATGCTGGTTTTAAAGGATTCTTTGAAACTTCACATACACCTAAAATTCTATATTCATCTGTATACATTTCAGGAGCATCATACATCATTCCTTCAGGTGATTCAAATAATTTTAAAAAACCCTTTCCAACTTTTTGATCTAATATTTCTAATACATTTTTCATCTTTATTCACATTCTTTTATTATTTATTTTATTTAACCCCTGCAAATCGTTTTGCTTTGCAGTCCGGATTATTTTTATTAAATTTGAGACGTTTTTATATTCATTTTTTACATGTTTTATAATTTCATCAGTTGAATTTGTTTTTTCTTTAAATTTTTCAGTTAAATCGAAAAACGGGAATCCTATCCTGGTATACTGTAACCGCATTATTTCTAATCCTTTTTGCAATAATACTGTATTTGTAATTTCACGTATCATTGGAGATGTGACTATTTTTAGGTCGGCACTTATTAAAATTCTGGTAACTTGTTTTGTAGTCTCCTTAGCATCGTTTTCAGATATATCTGTTTCTCTCAACAATGACTCATAAATTAAAGTAGGATTAAACTTCTTTTTTTCCAGAGTTTTGTCTATTATAAATGGAATCAAGTTCATCATAACCTATGGTCCTCCCAAATGAGTTTTTCAAATCGTGTATTAAAGATAAATGAGTCATCATCGGCTTTTTTTATAGCAGTTCCCAAGATGACATCTTGCCGATCCTTATCTTTTTTTGTAATAAACTTTATAACTTGCAGTATTTCCTCCAATAATAACCCGCTCTCTCTTGTATTAAATAGTTCTATCCTTAAATTGTCTATTATTAGGTATATTTTACTCCCCTCTCTCTCTGGATTCTCCTTATAAATTTTAAAAAACCTAAGTTCTTTCATAATCTCATTTTCAAAAAAGAAAAATCAGCAAAAAATAGTTATACTTAAATATGGGAAAATGCTACTTATTTCTTGGTAGATATTGGTTTTTCCCATTTAAGAAAATCATTCTTTCTTTTTGGGAACCTCCTTTTCTTTTTTTGAAATTCTATCAGCTAAATTCTCAAACCTTTCAACGAGGTCTCCCAGATTCTTATCGACAATCTCAAGTGTAATTATTTCTCCCATATCTTTTTTTTCAGACATTTTTAAACCTCAATTATTTGAATCCCGTTGCTTAAATTATCTTTATGTTTATAGAAATAACTCACAAATTCTCGAAATAATTGCGATTTCTTTTTCTTTAATATCTGAGCTAGTTCCTCAAGTTTTTCAATAGTTTCAATGTCAGTGCTAAAAGCAACCATTTTTTCCATTTTCGACATTTTATAAACTTTTTTTATATTCTTTTTATAGATTTATAATTAAAATCTTAAAACCTTGAATATTATTTAAAGTATGTGGTCATTCTCTAAAGGAAATCTAGTGAATATGGTAAAACATTAAAAAATTTAAAATGTCAATTTCTGTTACTATATATTATAATAGGATTTACATTTTTATTAGAAAAAAATGTCCGTTTTTTCTAAAATTAACATTTTTAGATATTAATAGATTAATAATCCAGCAGAATTTAACTCAAATTTTGAAATTAGGTTTTGGAGAGAATTCACTAATATTTTATCTCATTTTTTATTTCATTAAAGTTTCAAAAAACATAAAAAAGTGCCTTAAGGCACTTTTTCTATCAAAAATTCAAAATATGCATTTCCAAAGTGATCGCATGCGATCACTTTCTCCTCAAATTTTTCTAAATTAGATAAATCTATTCTTCTTTTCTATTCATTGAATTTGCGAAAATCTCATAAATCTTTTCGAGTTTATCGATTTTCTTGCTCATCTCTTCTATTCGATCCTGCTCTCCTATTTTTTCCGTTATGATTTTTTGTTTATCAAATACATTTCCGCATTTCCAACAAAAAACATTTTGTAGATTGTTCTCAGAATTACATATATCACAAATCTTAGGTTTAAACTTTTTAGGTTTAGGTCTTATTACCTCTCCTTCGGTCATCGTATTTATAATATCGTTATCGTCTAAATGAAAATATATTTTAGGCATTGCCGAACCTGGAGACCAACCCGCAAATTTTCTTATTTGGGCTTCATTCAACATTTTATTGTTTGCTAACTCTGTAAGTCTCGAGTGCCTTAGAAGATGTGGATATAATTTCTTTTCAAAATCTGGGAATATATCTTTCACTTTTTTAATAGTATATAAATAAACATTATTAACTCCCATAGAAACGTATGGAAAAATCTTATCATCAGGTTTAAAATTTTTAATCGAAAAATATTCATGTAAATATGGAATTGCTTCGATTAATGGAATATTTCTCTTATTTGTTTTAGATGTTTGAATATATAGATTTGCATATCCTCCTTTAAATTGAATATCTCTATATCTAATATTTACTAACTCTCCGCTTCTTAAAGCTCCCTCATAATTAACCATCACTAGGCATTTATGTTTTATTTTAGACACGCTTAAGATTTTCTCTAAATCATCTCTTGTAATAAGTTCATTTTTGTTTAATTCTCGATCCTTAACCTTGTTATATTTTAACATTTTAACCAATTCTTTTTTTTCCAGAAATAGCAAATATCTTTTAACACAGGATAGATACATATTTTTTGACAAATTCTCAAGTGAAGTATATTTTCTTGATTCCAGAAAATTTAGAACATCTTCTTCATTTATATCAATGTATTTATCAATTACACTAAAGAAATTCTCTAATATAACTAGATTATTAAGCTGTGTAGCCGGTGCAAATATTGATAATTCAGTTAGGAAGAATTTCTTGAATTTTGGATTCTTTCCTACTAAAAAATTATAATGTTTCTCTATTCTTTTAGGATTTACCATAAATAAATAGAGCAAATTGTGTTTTATAAATATAACCAATTTCAAAATTTTCTTAAACAAAATTTATAAAAAAAATATGGTTATAACCGAAATATTCATAAATAACTTATTACTTAGAGCCAACTATATCATCTTTAATTACAATATATCTTTAATGTTCCATTTTATTGAATCTTCATTTAAATAATATTTATTTTACATGAAAAGAGGCATATCAAGAAATTATAATGTAATATGTAATTATGATTACTTTCAATAATTATAATCTATTTTATCATTAAGATTCAAAATTATTTACTACTTATATGAACTTATTAGAGCTCATTTCCGGCTTCTGAGATATATACTTATTACAAAAAGGTTAAATATAAGATGCCTTGAATATTTAAATTAGGAAAATATATCAAAACCTAAATTTTTGAGAAATAAAGATTTTAGAGTGATATGAATGGAAAAAGATAAGAACAAAAAAGAAGCAAAAAAATTGAGTACAAAAGCCAAAAGAACACTTATTAAGACTTTTCAGTGTGCTTTAACACAGATTAGAGTCTTTCAAGACGCTTATGATCTAAAAGATGATGATGTCTTAAAATCAATAGCAGGATGTTCAGGAGGAGTTCTTAATAAGGGTTCATCGTGTGGTGTTGTTTTCAGCGGTGCTCTAAGTTTGGCGATGTTAATAGATTCCAAACTCTCAGAATGGAAAACAGAAGACGAAGTAAAACTTCATGCTCTCATAAAAGATTATATAAACTGGTGGCATGAAAAATATGGAACAATAATATGTCGAGAAAGAGTAAAATTGAATTTGTGGAAAAGAAGAGGTGTAATGGGACTCTTTCTACCCCAAAACTTATATAGATGCTTATCACATACTTCTAAAGCTATGAAGCATCTCTATTCAATCAAAGATACTTTACCTGAGATCGATTCGAGTCAATTTACTGGTTTTTCAAATAGTTTCCATTGTGCTCGCACTGTTTTTGAAGAGGTAAGAAAAAGCACATCTGTTGGTAGTCCTCGCCTTGAAAGAATATCTGTGGCACTTGATGGCGGTATAGGATTACAAGGAGGTGCTTGTGGTGCTATAGCTGGAGCGATTATGGCAATAAGTCTTCATTCAGGTGTAAATTATATGGAATCAGGTATGCTTAAAAATATAAGAGCGTTCTATAAATCCGCAAAAAGACAAAGAAAGATGAAACCATCTGACTCTAATGATGTTTTCGTTGGTGGAAGAAAAATTATAGAGGGATTTTTAGAACGAACTGGCACTTTAGAATGCAAAGATATTACTAATACAACATTTAATAATTGGAAAGAATTTCAGCAATTTGGAGCGTCTAGTGAAGAATGTAAAGAATTAATAGATTTTTGTGCAAAAGAGGCAATTAATTTCATTAGTAATTCAGAAAGTGAAAATGCTACAAAGTAAGATTATGAAAAAATCCCTTGTGATTAGTTAGATGATGCAGTGAAGTTTTATGCTTTAAAACTTTTTTTTAATTATGGAGATTAAAAAATTTCTAAAAGTCGTTTATACACGTATATTTATAAAAAAAGAATTTGAAAAAAATTTTCGCATATTTATTGAATGTTTTATTTAAAATGTCTGTCTAAAAATATCCATTAAAGTCTGTCTGCTCAGTTTAAGAAGAATTAAGTACATTCCTATTATCCCTACAATAATACTCAAACCAAAAACTCTAATTATTGTATCAAATGGAATCGAAAATATAGTTGGAAGTTCCGTGAGGAGGCTTAAATTACTTTCCATCAAGTAAGCCGAATAACTTCCTATTAACATCCCCATAAAACCAGCTGATATCATTAAAATCATGCTTTCCAATAGAAACATATTCCTTACTTCTTTTACTCTCATTCCGAGGGCGCGCAAGATTCCAATTTCTAAATTTCGTTCGAGAATTGTTGCATACATCGATGAGATTAATCCAAAAATACAAATAATGACAGTAAATGTTAGGAGAATTTCTGAGAGTGCAGAAAATTCTTCATTCATCTCTTCAACAAATTTGATTTTAGAGATCGCATCATCAATAGTGAAGAAATTATCCAAATACATATCATTTACTAATTGTTTAGTATCTCTAATATTATCTTCACTTGGATCATTTAAATTTATAAAAATCTTGTCGACGATCATTTCAGGTTTTCCACCATTAGGCCAACTCATAAGTTCAATGTATGTATCCATAGAAACCATAATCCCGCCATCTTCCGCAGTCATTTCTGAAGATTTAAAATTAATAAAACCTGGCACACCTCCAGAAATTCCAACGACTTCAAATAATGAGATATTTCCAGTTCCTCCCTTTTTTGGATCTCTAACAGTCAATCTAATTCTTTGTCCAACTTCTCTTACTCCTATTATTGATGCGATTGCTTTAGAGATTATACACGTATCATTTCTATCCAAAAGTGCAGAAAATGATGCATCAAATCCACTCCCTGCAGATTTCCAAATAAATAAATTTCGATCTACTAGATTAAGATATCGTTCATCAATTCCAACTATCTTTACATCGACAGAATCAAATTCAACGACATCAGAAATAGATATGGAAAACTTACTCTCTCCATATTGACTAAATAACGCTGCTTGTGCTATAAGGGTTTGAAGTCGTTCTGGACTAAAGTCTAATCCTGATTCAGAACTGAAGTCTAATAAAGACATAAAGGAAGTAAGATCAAATGAATTGTGTAATACCGGTGCGACATCTTCTACACCTTGTAATTCTTTTATTTGTTCTACGGACTCCATAGTAAAAGCATTTCCTTCTTCTAAAGTTCCATAATTAGCAAGTACTAAATCTGCTCCATATTGAACTTTAAAATTTAAAGACCACGTTTGTTTCTCAATTTCAGAAGAAGTTGTTAAGAAAAATATAAACGAAAATGATAGTGCAAACATTAAAATCGTTCCAGAATTTCTTCTTTGGTATCTTTTTAAACTGATTTTAATAATATGTATGTATTTTCGAAAAAAAGGCATTAGAATATATACAAAAAATGTTTGTATGAATGGTATAACTCCCAGAGATGCAAAAACAAATCCAATAACAATCGCTGCTAATAAACCAATAAAAAAGGTTGCAATTAACATAAAATCCATTGAAGTAAAAATTCTGGGTAGTAATATGAAAATTAATAAACCAATTAGGGCAATTGAGATTCCAACTAAAAATCCCCTAACATTCATGGAACCTTCTTTAGCTACTTCCCAGCCTTCTTCTTTTGTTTGAAAAGGGGTTATGGCTTTTATTAATTTGACTCGTGCCACCTTTAATGCAGGTAGTAATGCAACACCAAGAGATACTATAATTCCAACCATAACTGCTAAAATAATCGTTTGAGGGCTGATTATATATTCAAAATTTTCACCATACCTTTGAATAAAAAAATCAAAAAATGAATTGACTAATGGAGGTGTAATAAATAATCCAGTTATAATTCCAACTATAGTACCAATGGAACCTAATAAAAATCCTTCAAATAAAACCATTTTAATTGAATAATTTTTTCTTCCCCCTAATACTCTTGTAATCCCAAACTCTCTGATTCTTTCCTCTGCAGAGGTGGATAATATACCATTTATTAGGATGCCTGTTATCAACATAGATAATAGAGTGACAAACCAAAACATAATTGTTCGTCCAATCGTTGAAAATTCAGACATTTCTAATTCTTCTAATTTTGGAAGTAAAACTTGATACTCTTCTATAGTTAGAATTTTTTGGATTTTTTCTCCAATATCTCTTAATACCAGTTTTGTACCTGTAATATCACTTGAATCATAAATAAATTCTCTCTCTCTTAAAAGAATCATTACCACGGATGCTTGGTCACCCTGATTTAACCAATCTTGAACATGTTCAATATCCATAATAATTTGATTATTTTCATATTCATTAAATTTTGAATCTTGGATACAAATTTCATCAATAATTAAATCAGTCTCTTTATATTGATAAATGATATGTAGTGTATCTCCTTTTGATGCGTTGAATTTAACAGCCGTAGCTTTTAAAATTACACAATGTCCTTTTTCCGGTGTATTTTCGTAAATTTCATCAGTTTCAGTTAAATTTTCATCATTAATTATAAGATCTCCAATATTTCCAGAATTTTTTTCTCTTTCAAAATCAATTCCATAAAGCATTATGCTTCCACTTATATTGTTTTCAAGATTATTTACATCAACGGGTAGAATCTGCATTCGAGGAAACATTTCTTCAATCTCTTCTATATCTCTTAGGGCATCTTCTACATAAGTATGGTTGAAATATACATCAAAACTCATATCAGTGCTGAGTGTCTTCATTATCCAAATATCTGCTGAGCCAGTTTGGCTTGTAATCATATCCATATAATTAAAATTCATTGTGTCATTAACCATTCCTATCCCTGTCAATAAGGCCAGAGAAATAGAAATACCTATAACTCCAAAAAGAGTTTTTGTAGGATTTTTCTTAAGGTCAATCCAAGAATGCTTAATCCATTGAAGGTTAAATTTCCTCTTTAATCTTCTTTTCAATTTCATTTTAAATTATAAATTTTTTATATTATGATATAATACATGTTATGATTTTTCTCCTAATTCATCAAACGATTTCCAAACTAATTCTTTTTTGATTTCTTCTCTTGATAGCTTTACCATTTTTATTTTACATTTTTTGCAATCATAATCGCCTGGATCATCTATAAAATACCATTTTTTACAAATGGGACATTGATATGCAAGATATAATTGATCTGTGTTGCAAGACGGACAATTCCATTTAAATCCAGAATTATCAACAAACCATGATTTGCAGTTTTTACAAAAATATGTATATGGTCTTTCTTTTAATTCTTCTTTGGTCAAGTTTTCAATTCTTTTTCTGATTATTTCTTTTTCTTTATCAAGCACTATAGTTCTTTCTTTTCTTATACTACGATTTGCTTTGATCTTATCTATCAAAACTATACCTTTTTTAACAGTAAGTAATCCTATAATTATTGATAAACTTATCAACACACCAATAAAAATTAACCAAGGAAGCCATTCAATCCAAATAGGTATGTTATCCACTATAATAATAATTGATGTATCTATTTTATTATCGTAATTATCATATACGACTATTTCTATTACATATTCCCCATCTAAATATAATAGAGTATCCCAAACAAAAGTCAACATTCCATTTTCATATTTAGCATTAACTAGAGTATCATTAATAAATAATTCAATCTGTTTCAATTCATATCCCTGCTTCTCAGATATAGAAACATTAATTATCTGGACATTATTTACAACAGTTTTTGGTGCCAAATTAATGAAATCAATTAAAACACTATAACCGATAAATAAATCTTTTAAAAACCATCCAAGTCCGGATGGATTTGTTTCATCATTTGAATCTAGTTCAAACTTAACCATAATAGTCTCACCATTGAAACTAGAGATATCAATATAATAATGACCCTCTCTATTATTCAAATAGGTATATTTAATTAATTCATGCCAAGTTGCTCCAAAGTCAGTTGATATTGAAATATTGCATTGATCATAATCATTTCCATCATAGAATGTCGCGCTCTCATTTTCTAAAGTAACATTTTGAAAAAATTGAATAAAATTATTACTCTCTGTCCCTAAATTCAGTGGGTGAGTTATTAATTTAGCATTCCAATTTGCTCCATAACCATTATCACTGGTTATTACATTCAATTGACCTATTCCGCAATATATTGAAGAATTTATACAATGCCATGTATCATCTGCTGAAAGCCAAATTGTAGATTCTCTCGGTTCTGGAAAACCGGTTATATAAAATTCATCAAATGACTGAATATTAAATTCATATCCAAATTCTGTGGAGTAATTAAAGGGTATAGGATTAGAAAATTTAATTAAAGGGTTCTCTTCCTCATTATACCATTCGGTTGAGCTAATATTATTCCCATCATATGCGTGAAATCTAAATATCAAATTTTCAAAATCTTCAATATATAATCCCTTTTCAAATCGAATACCTGTATCTACAAATGTAATATTCGATGAGCAATCCCAATCTCCGTAAACATTATTCATTGTATAGTTATTATCATTTATCTCAACATATACATAAGTTGGATAATTATTATCTATATCATATACATCAATTGAGAATGTATAAATGTCATACTCATATTGGACCTCATCAATGTTAGGAGTAACTATCTCCGCAAACTGAGTTATTATTTGAGGATCATAGTAATTAGAGTAATTTTCAATTGCTGCATAATCTACCATAAATCCCTTATAATTCTGTAAATCTCTCTGTTCATTAAGACCAGAATAAAATCTAAAACGAATATAATTACCTAAGTATGATGATAAACCAATCTCTTCCATAAACCATTCACGTTCTGTATTTGTGTAGATTCTTAGTGTCTGCCAATTCGTAGAACAATTGATATTAATTTGTAGATATATGAAATCTAAAGCATTTATACTAGCTCTAATACCAAATTTAGCAATTAGATCATAACTTTCATCTATATCGGTTAGGTTTATTATCGGACTTATTAATGATCCATTAATCCATTCTCCATTAGGTTCTAATGGTTGATATGAATAAGGAGTAAGTGATGTGCTAATGTTGCCATAATAAAAACAATACCAATCAGGATTAAAATCATTAGAAGGAAAAATCCTACTTCTATCATCAAAAGGATGACCCAAAAGATCGAAGTTTTCTTGTCCCAGTCTTTCCCATCCAGTACCTTCTACAGTCCAATTATGAGTAACACTCGAAAAATTTTCGAGATATGGGATATTAATAGCATAATAGGGCTTTATTTCAATAGTAAGGTTACCCACCAAGGGATATCGAGTAATATTGTATCCATCACTTGCCCAGAAGATATAATGATAAAGTTTGATTTCTTTAAATTCAAAATTCGTAATAGAATATTCTACTCCATTTGTAAAATTAAAATCAAAAGGATCTTTATTCATTGTAAAGTTTTGATTTAATTCTTTAATTTCTAAGTAAACGAATTGAGCTGGAAAATTGGAAGTATCATTATCCGTATAATTAACATAGAAATTATATCGATTTAATGTATAATTACAATCAGGATTAGTGCTTTCAACAAAAACGTCGCTTAAGCTTGGAGTATATTTGTTTTCAACCTCGCTAATATTTAGAGTAAAATTAGAGTTTCCCTCCAGAGCTTTAATTACTAAAATGCATTTTGTTTCATTCATTTTAGGAGCAAAGTAAAGTAAATTTGTTTCGTAAGCACAAGAAAATAATATGGGTTCTCCAAATTTGTTAGTTTCATTAGAATATAAATACATATCCATAGAGACTGAATCTTGTTCTTCTACCGTTAAATTAAATAAATACTGCTTTTTAGGTTCTAGTGTAATTCTTCTGGCATATACATGTTTCCCTAGAGGATTTATCTCTGATGATGTTAAATTGAAGTCAGATTTAATTATCCCTGTGCTTATGTTTTTTGTTAAAGCGTCTATTGCAGCCTCAACATTCAATCGTCCGTATCCTTCATGAATATCTTTACCACCGTAATTGGTATTAGGTGAATAATCACTCTCAATTTCATCGGTTTCAGGATCTTCTTCTCTATCTAATTGAGTCTCGGTTGCAGTCATTAATAATGTTGCTTTAACAATTTTTGCTAATATAGTAGTATTTAAGGAGTCCCAAGATGTCCAATTTTTCCATTTCGCTTCAATTAATAATTGTATAGCTCCACTAACTACCGCTGCGGCAATAGAAGTGCCAAAGTAAGCGGTGGTTCTATTTTCTAAATTCGTACCAACCACAGATCTGTACCCTTTTAGTCTACTCCCACCAGGAGCTACCAAATCGGGTTTTATAACCTCATTGGGTTGATCTTCATCTATTATTTTTCCCATACTACTGTATGTTGTAATTTTATCTCTATCATTGATTGCTCCAACGACAATTGCCTTTTTATTGAAAGCTAATTTATTTAATGAATTTGATTCTAAACCATTATTTCCTGCTGCAATAACAACAAGAGTTCCATTTTCAATGATATTATTTATAACTTCATTTATTGTTGACACATCATCGCCTAAAGTTCCAACACTAAGGCAAATCGCGGTTATATGTAATATAGGTCTATTTAGAAAAACATTTTCCATAGCAGAAATTAAACTTGATACATTTCCAAAACCATTTTGATTCATAATTTTATAACTTACAATTTTTGATGAATTTGCTATTCCTGTAAAATGGGTTTTATTTACAATATAATATTCGGGAAAAAAAGAGAGTTCTAGGTCTAAAGAAAATTCTGGTTTTACATAATCTAATTTGTGATATTTAACAAAAAGATCATATAAACCAGTACCGCTTAAAGAATTATTATGATAAATTTGATAATATGTTTCATTTTTAACATTTTTAGATTTATTAACCAACGAGGTTTCATTATATAACTCGATCCAAAATTCATCAATTCCTGCTACAAGTTCTTTCCAACTTGAATTAATAAATAACTGAGAGTTTTCTTTCGATACGTTAAAAGTTGCCAATTTAAAAGTAAAATTATCTCGAAATGCAAATTTATCAAACATTTCTATATGAGAATAATTACCAGAAAAGGTCATATTGATTGTATTTGTAGAGTTATAGGGCTCAGTTCCTGTTCCTACAATAATAGATGATATGAAAGTTCCGTGTCCGTTGTCATCATAAGGATTTGGCAATTCTTGAATGAAATCTTTCCAACTTATGATATTTCCCGTGAGATTTATTGGATTATTTCCGGCTGGGAAGAAGGGATTATTTGGATCGATTCCTGTATCTAATACCGCCGTTGAACAATTTGAATTCCCTGTGTATCCATTTAGACTCCAAGTACTATTCATTGCATTGGATTGAGCAACTACATAATTCATTTGCACTTCAATTAATTCATTAGATTCAATACTCGCTTCTGAAAAGTGGCCTTCAAAATAAGTTAAATTTTCTGATGGAAAAATCCCAGAGAATCCAGAGATTGTCGAAAAAGTATTATTCCAAGGACCATCTATTAAAATTCCTCCTAATTCGGAGAATTTATTTAAGACAGTTTGATTAAATGATTTTTTATTAAAGGAAATAATAATATTTACTAAAGATTCGCCATTTGATAATACTGGCATTTCTAAATTATTACTTTCCGTCCTATTTTGCTGTTCATTAATACTTGAGGCATAAAAGTTCGGATTGAATGTCGAAAGTAGGAAAATATATATGAACAAGAAGGTTAATAAGAATTTTTTAGTATTTCTCATTTTGTTGATTTTCCTCCGTGGAGTGTGTTCGCTTTTTCTAATGAATTATTTATAGTCTCCTTATGGCTTAAAATATGAACAAATTTAGTTGCATTTAAAATCTCATCTTCTTTTCTTTTTTTCTCAAGCATTTTTGGTCTATACCATTTTTTCAGAAATCCGTAAGATCCGATAAAAAACAGGCTAATTACCCATGGAATGATTAAAGCTAGTCTCTGCATATCTGGATCAAAAATAATTTTCATTTGAATGGAATCTGATTCAACAGATCTCTTTATTAAATAATAATAATCAATGCAAGTAGCGGATAGATTATATTCTCCTTGTCCTTTTCCTCTTATTGTGTAAGAAAATGTGAATATTTCTCCCGGCTCAAGGATTTGAATGAAATGAACCAAGGTACCCTCAATTAAATAAAATTGCTGTTGAACAAAACTATTCATATCATCTAATGTAACATTTTGTGCTGCAATATTCCCCGTATTAACAACTTTAACCGTTACAAATATTTCTTTACCACTAATCACTTGTTCTTCAGAGACATTCTTACTAATCTCAAAATCAAAATAGCCTAAAATTATTGGTATTGATGTATTAGTTCGTAAGGTGGAGCTTTCAGAGCCCAAAATAACATTTATCGGTGGATAATAATATCCTCTGTAAGATACCTTTTGGAATATCATCGACAATTCTTTAGTTTCGTTCCAAGAAAAGTCAATAATATTTAAAGCCTCATTATCTAAACGTTTCAATCCTTCGATATTATCAGATATTTCAATTAAAATATCAGGAATATCAAAATTAGCAGGTCCTTGATTCTTAATTTGTATAGATAAATTAATAAAATCGTTTAATTTAGGGTTAGTATTATTTGTTAAATAATTGATTTTAATTATGTGTAAAAAAGGATAGCGCTTTTCATAATCAATAGGAGCTGAAACATATACATCGTTGGCATGGATTGTTAATGAAGATTGATTTTCATACATAATTTTTTGATTTTTAAAAACAACAGTACTGTTAAAAATATTTATAGAATTTGGAGAATAAAATGTAAAATTTAGTTTAATTGTCTGACCCGGATTAATTTCTGTTATTCTTTGAGTTATTGTGTTATTATATACCTGAAAGGAATTTTTATTTTTAATTATCCCTGGTATAGGCATAGAAAAATTAACATTCTCAGCATTCATACTTCCAATATTTGTGAGCTCCACAAAATATGTATTTTCTTCCCCAGAATATGATGCATAATTCTCTAAAGATGCAATTGCTAAAATTGAGGACATATTATATGTGCTAAGATATAAATTATTTGAAATAGTAGAGTAGGTAACCAGTCCCAATTCACTACTATAAGATACTTTTGTAGATGGGACAAGGTAAGGAACAATTTCTCTAAATGAAAAGTTAACATAAATACTGTCAATTGATAAATTAAAAGCATCACTGGATACAATTTTTAAATTAAAAAATAGGGTGTGATTATTTGATGCGGGATCAAATAATCCATTAATTTCATCATCGATAAATTCGAAAATATATGTGTTATTATCACTTGAAATCTCTGTAATTTCTTCAAGTCGTTCTGATGTGAAATTATAAAAATTAAAAGAAACATCTTCGGAAAAACCATCAGAAGTAGCATTCATATAAATTCTAACACGATTTAATATATTATTTGTTAGATCAATATAAGATTTGTTTTCAAATACAAAATCAATATCAACAACATGAAGATCCACAATTTTTTCTTCCGAATCAATTATCCAATCGATTCCATCTTGAGTATGGGCATTATTTGGTTCAGTTCCTAAATGGGTTGATCCATAATTTATTGCAGGAAGTGGAATTTCCTCGTTTTCTATAAAATTATAAGTTGCAAATGGTGTATATGTATCTAAATCTTCAATTGATACGTTAGTAAGTGTGTAAGAAATTGATTCTTCTGGTTCCAGTTTCCAATTTTCTTCGTTAAAAATACTATCAGAATTATTAAAAAGTGGTGCGAGAAAAAAATAGGTAGTAGTTTCTATATAATCAACAAGTTCTTCATTGTAGGGTATAATATTTACAAGGTCTGGATAATAAGTATCAGTAATTCCATCACCATTAGAATCAATATGAAAAAGTCTAGGATCTTCGTCTAAATTTAAAATGGTTATCAAATTCTCTTCAAAATGATCTTCTATATCTTCTCTTAAAGCTTGTGGAAGAAAATCTAGTAAAGCTTCAAAATCTATCGGTAATTTAGTTGGTATACCCCACACAGTAGTATTTCCAACATTTTCTGCAGTAATGTTTATTTGAAAAGTATGATTAAAGCCAAAAGAAGCATTTTCAACAAATTTTGTAATTCTTAAATTCGATTCTGAATTTGCGACAGAATAACTCACAATTATAGATTCAATTGGATTTAGCAAACCAGTTAAAATATAAGGTAATCCATCAAATCCAATTATATCTAAGAAATTAATAATATCTGATTCATTTACAGGGTTAATCGGAAGCGTGAATAGTTTATTAACTCCCAAATTATTTATCCAGTTTGGAATAAATTCATAATTCTTTAATGTATTTATATCAAAATCTACATTCGCTAACCAAATTATTTCTTCGAGGTCTTCAATCAAATCATCTGAAAATTGAAAACTTTTAGGAGATACATCCATAATATCTGTGGAAAGAATATTTATCTCAATCTCACTCATAAAAGTTCCAGTGATGGCGATAAACATTTTCTCACTAGGATATAAAGTGGTTTCATCATATCCCATTGCTTTAAATAAATCAAATTTATAATTGTTAGAACCAGTAATTTTTTCAATTCCTTCAGGGTTTCCTTCATATTGGATTTTCATTGATACATATCGATTATTTTCTTCCAACGTTCCTCCTCCTCCTAGAATTGCGTCAAAAGTATCCAAAAAAGTTTGATTAAGATCTTCAATACCTAAGAATTCTCCAAATCCACCCAATAGATCTTCTAATCCTTCAGTAGTTTCATTAGATTCTTCTACACTTAATGTTTCTAAGAAAGGTAAAGCATAATCAGAAATATCATAATTAAATTGAGATGATGTGATATTAATACCTGTATTAAGAATCTCTAAAGAATTTAATAAAAGAATTGAGAAACTTAAATGTCGATTTTCTAGATATTCATTACTCATTAGGCGTTCTAAATCAAGTGCTTTCCAATAACCGTCCTTCGGAAGATTAGTATAAAATCTATTTAATACAATTTCCCAAATGGGATAATATCCGATAAAGGCGAAACAATTTTTCTCAGAGATATCCATCTGAAATAATTCTATTTCAAATGCATTTTTAATAATTTTGAATGCCCTCTCTGCTCTTTTTTGCGCATCTTCATGTTCGATTTCTTCCTCATAAAATAAAAAACCAAAAAATGGATTATGGGATGGTGAAAGCTGAGGACCGAAAACATTTTCTCCTAAAATAGAAGGAAACATTTCGGATGCTTTTCCATTTGAAGCAGATAACATCATGGTGCAGCGATAAAAAGCTGGATCATTAAAATCCATGTTTGGAAAAATATTACTGTCATTAGTAAAGAGAGATTGCTGGATTATACTTTTAGCCCCCGCCACATATGCATTTATTTGTTCGGAATATAATTCAGAACCAGCGACATCTGATTTTTTTAAATCTTGAATATTATTATCGTTGAAATATTTATCTAAAACATTATCATTATTATAATAACTATCAACTGTTCCAAAAAGAATAAAATAATTTATATTTAATATCAAAATAACCAATGCAGATACTATTAATCGGTTCTTTTTATTATTAAACATCACTTTATATTACTTTCCTCTTACTTTTTTCAATATTAACTTTAGAATTTAAGAATTTCATACCCCTGATTCTCTATAAATTTCGATAATATTTCCTGTGCGAACTTTTTTCAATAAAATTTGCATGCCAATTAAAGTAACAATTGAGCATAATCCATAAACTAAAAATAATGAATCCCAAGGGAAAGAACCATGAAATGGCATATCAGTAAATGTTGTCATATTTGATGTTAATAGCCATGCAGTGAGCCAACCGACGAGAACTCCTACAGCTCCAGAAGAAATCATTATAATAAATGCCTCAATTATAAACATTCGATTAACATTATTACCTTTTAATCCTAATGTTCTTACTATTGCAATCTCTTTTTTTCTTTCTAAAATTGTAGAATATGAGGCAGAAAGCAATCCAAATAAACAGATCACAACCGTTGTCATTGTTATTAATTGGAAAAGCACATTAAGATATCTAAAGGTCTGTTCTTGATTCCTTATAGATCGTTCTACATTTGAAATATAAAAGGCATAATTTGTTTCATATTTATTAATGATTTCTTCTTCAATTTGGTCTATTTGAGATATTTTTTCTTCAATAAGTTTAATAAATATTTTATCTATAAATGCAGGCTCAGGAATATCCATATATTCAATAAAATTTTCTTGAGATATCAAAACACCTCCACGATCTGCTGCTGATACTGAAGATTTAAATCTAGAAAAACCTGGCATAGTATTGGCGATTCCAGCAATAAGAAAAGGGACATATTCAATCTCATCCCCTCTTGTAAAAGTTATTCTTATTTCTTCTCCTAATCTAAAATCTAAAGATTGTGCTATGGCTTCAGATATTATACAATAATTTGTATCTGTTTCAAACAATTTATCAAAACTAGAAATATCCCCTTCTGAAAATTTTATTTCATTTATATAGATAGTAGATTTGTAATGCTCGTCAATTCCATATAAACTTATCTCATGTGATTGAAAACCAACATAATCAGCAATATCTGCATAAAATTCCTTACCAATTTCAATATAAACCTGCGATAATTGATTTGGACTTACGATTACTGAAGAAGTTCGTTCAATTCCTTCTATTGTCATAAGTTCTTGTTGAAATTCTGTTGTAAGTGTGCTTATTGGATCAATTTCGCTTGAAATATGAATTCCATTTGGATTACTTATTTCAGAGAATACGTTAAAATCTCCACCTCCAAACATACCCCCTCCTCCAAAAAATCCTCCGCCTCCACCTTCGCTACTAAAAGTAGTTGTTCTCACAACTAAACTTGCTCCAGTATTGATTCTTTCCATATCTGCAATTTGACCCTGTAAAGATCCTAATAAAGAAGATGCAAATATAACAAAAGAGAAAGAAAAGGCGAACATTACAACAGTGTTATTGTTTCTTCTTTGAAACCTATTAACGAATATCTTTATTACATTATGGAGTTTTCTTGAAAGAGGTCTAAAAAGATTGATTACAATATTTAATATTACTGGCATTAACCCTAAACCAGCTAATGTTAAACCTATCAAAAAAATCAATAGAATTGCTATTAAAACTCCTGCTATAAGAGCAAAATCCATAGTAAGTAGTAATTGAGGTATGACTAAATATATAAAACCTCCATTTGCTGCTAATATAATACCTACTAATATTAATTTATAATTGACTGAGGATTTTTTTCTTAAATGATACAAAACATCCTCTCTCCTGTAAGGATTTATTGCTTCAACTATTTGTAATTTCATAACTTTAATGGCAGGAGTTATACTAACCATTAAGCTAACAATTATCCCCATTATATATGATATTAAAATGGAACTAAAAGAATATGAAAAAACCAATCCACCACCTAAAAATGACCCAAATAGGTCAGCAAAAATTATGTTAACTATAATTAACATCAATTGAGTTCCAAAAATAGCGAATATAATACCTAAAGTTGTTCCAAAAAGGCATAATATGAGTCCTTGTCCTAGAACAATATATAGATTAAATACTTTATGTCCTCCTAAAGTTCGGAAAACACCAAATTCCCTTATCCTTTCTTCCACAGAAGTCATTAAAATTCCATTAATTAATATGGCGGCTATAAGCATAGCTATAATAGAGATAAAAACGAAAATTATAGAAAGAGCAACTGAAAGAAATTCACTAAATCCTAGGTATTCAAGTTTCGGTAAATCAATATAATAATCAAAACCGATAAGATATTGGATATCTTCAGCTATTGCTTTTGAATTTATATATGAAGTCTCTACATCCCTAATATCATATATAATCTCTCCCTCTTCAAAAGTACAAATTAATTGGGAACATTGTCCCTCATAATCTTCTTCACCAAGCATTGCATAAACTGTTTCAAGGCTTAAAATAACAGTATGACCCCGATAATTTGAGGGAAACTTTATTTCAAAATCAAAAATGCTGTCAAAAATTAAATTTCTACTTTTATTTATCCAGTCTGTTCCATTATCATAAAAAATCGTAAAATTAATTACATCACCATCTACTAACTTTAATTTTTCATTAAATGTCTCATAAACCATAAAATGATAAAGTTCTAATCCTTCAATTATCATTGGCTCTTCATTTTTTTCAAAAGTACCAAATTTCAACTCATTTTCAAGTGTGAAATTAATTCCAACGATCCTTGCTCCACGTGTAACATTGATTGTTTCAGATGTGGAATAATTTGCGGTTTCATTTACTTCTGAGTATAATTCAAATCTTGGAATACAGTTCTTAATTTTTGAAACATTTTTCAAGATGTTTTCACTCATTTCAGCATACTCGAAATAGCTAGATCTATTTTCTGGCTCGGTGTCATAGTGACGCACTGAAACTCTAACATCTTGATCCCCTGCATCTGTAGTAAGATAATCAACGAAAGTTACTGAGATGCTATCAGACAAAAATAAAACTATAGTAAGTAAAGCCACGGAAACCATCACACCCAAAATACCTAAAATAGTTCGAACTTTCTGACGGCGGAGGTCTCTGAAGCTGTAAGATAAAATAGTCTTAATACTTGTCATAATATTCCTATTCTTTCTTCTTCACTCAATTTTTTTTTTAGTATTTTTTTTAAGAATTGTAATTTTTTGGCTTAAGAATTAAATATAGCATTAGGTTGATTTTAATGCAAATACTAAATCATCCAAATATAAGCATTTGACCTTGAATCTTTCCGGGTAATTTTCCATCCTTTATCATTCCTTGGAGAATATCATTAAAATGCAAAGGAATATTATCAAGAATTGGTTTTGGAATTGATTGCTTTATTATGGAAATGTTATATTCTGTCTGCCCTTGATTTTTAAAAAGATATTTAAATATATTAGACTCACACTTGGATTTATTTGCTTCTGCTTCACTTTGTCGTATCTTTTTCATCATTTCTGTTTCTTTGAGCCCATTCACAGTTCCTTCTTCTACAATCTTGCCATCAAGCATATGAAGTGTTCTTGTTCCAAATTCTGCTACTTTCGCATCATGCGTTACTGCAACAAATGTTGCACCTCTTTTATTTAAATCTCGTAATAAATTCATAATCATCTGACCCGTCTTACTATCTAAATCGCCTGTTGGTTCATCTAAGACACATATTGCGGGATCATTTGAAAATGCCCGTGCAATTGCAACTCTTTGCTGTTCTCCTCCTGATAACTCTGAAGGAGTATGATGTGCTCGTTCATCAAGTCCAACCATTGCAAGTAAATCCATAGCTCTCTTTCGCTTACCCCTACGGCTAAATTTACCTGCAAAATGAAGCGGAACCATAATATTTTCCAAAGCTGTCATTTGGGGTAATAAATTATAAAATTGAAACACATAACCAATTTTATCCCTTCTAATATCTGCTAACTGATTATCAGAAAGGGTACTTATATTCTGACCTTCTAAAAAGATCTTACCTCGAGTTGGAGTATCTAATCCTCCTATAAGGTTCAATAATGTTGTTTTTCCGCTTCCACTTGGACCCATAATGATTACAAAATCTTGATCTTTAACATTAAGATCCACACCTCTTAAGGCTGCAACCGCTGTAGTACCAAGAAGATATGTTTTATGAATATTTTCTGCTTTTATTTTAAATTTATCTCCAAATTCTTCCGTAAATATACTATCTTCAGTCCTTTTTTCCATTTTTTTTCCTTTCTTATCATTTCCCTTTTTAGTCATTTTAATCAAAATTATTTAGATATGCATAAAATATTTTATTTTTTAATTTTTTAGAACTTTAAGAATTCTAATTTTCAGACTGAAACTATATAGACTCTATATATCTCTGATGTTTTTTATTTTTTAATTAATTATTCTAAGAATTAAATCTTAAAAAATATTAAAGATAAACCTTTTTTGATAAAATTGAATTCAAGATATAAATTTCTGAAAACTCGAATTAGATTAAATAATTTCTTATTAGGGATTCATATTTTAATTAGATATGTCTATATTTAATTTTAATTGAAATTGAAAAAATGACAAAAGTTTTGTCATTTTTGCGTTTTTTTAGAACATCATTAGGAGTTGTAATGTAATTGAAGATTAAAATTCGATATATTTTAATTATTATCTCACTTTATTGAGAATATTTTTTAGAGTTTACTACTTTTTGAGGTCGCTTTTGAACATTGCCAAAAATGGTGACAAAAGTGGGATATTTCTCTCCAAATTATTTCAAAACCGAAGAAAAATTTCGGTTTTAACAATTCGTTCCTGAAGATAAAAAATTAGAAATATTGTTAAAAATCTAGAATGTTAGATATAAGAGACTTTTGTAAGTATTTTCTGTAGATCTTATTTGCGATAACATAACTCTTAATTCTCTCTCCTAAAACACTTCAAACATCTATATTATCGAATACTACAAAAAATAAGGGATTCAAAAAAAAGTTCGAGTACTCGAACTTTTACCTGTAGATGAAATTCAGATCGTGATTTCAAATTATATTTGATTCAAATATTTGAACAGTTTTCAATATTAAACCAATAGATTATTTATATTCAAAAAGAGAATACCCGACAAAAATCGAAATTCAAACGATTTAATATCAGGGAATAATAAAGGTCATAAAAAATATAAAAATTATGGGGAAAAAAGTTGCGGTACCGCAACTTTTCAAATTCTCATCTTGAATTTTTTGGTACCCAAAAATCTGAATTATCAGGATAAAAATAATTAATTTTTAAGATCATCAACAATTGCTGATAGTCTTAAAAAATAAATAATTTATAATTTTTTTTTATGAAAAAATTTTGTAAGCGAATTGAAAGAGTTTTTAAAGAAAGTTGGATTCTTCCCTTTAGGGATGACAGAATCGATTGTTGTCAGTAGTGAGGAAAAATGAATAGAGTATTAGAATTGGTTGTAGACTTTATTACAGCTGATATGGGGTATAGTAAAGTGGATATAGAGTATCATGCTGGTAAAGACCTTACAAGAATGTGTGAATGGATAAAGAGATTCGATATTGGTTTTAGAGGAGGATGGAGTGAAAATGATCTTGAAGAATTCAATGATTGTCTCAAGAAATTAATCGAGATTAGGGATGTATATCAAAAGGGAAGAGCATTTGTGGAGAATTGTAAAAAAGGACATAAAAAAGGGTATCGTGATTTTACTCTCAAACATATAAAACTATATATGAAAGATCCAAAAAAGGCTCAAGAAGTAGCAAAAGAACATTTAGAATGGACTAAAAAATGGAAAAGTGAGCGAACCTACTATAGACATAAAAAAGCAATAAAAGAAATGGGAATTGAAATCTTATAATCCTTTTTTTTAATCATTTTCTGGAGTTAAAACAAATCCAATATACGCTGCCATTTTTTTCATTTTTTATCATCTTGTTATATATAAATCTAAATCTTTATCTATTGAGCGATATTTCTCCATTAGTATTTTCTGTTGATTTTTTGGGAGTTTTGCATCATTTATAAGTTTTTTACTAATCTGGTTTGCTAATTGAATTTTATCTTTCTTTCTATCTGCAAATATCTTTGTTCTCGCTGGAATAATTTCATCAGGTA